>Ga0184619_10000266_pt1 | contig 17643 bp, 16 predicted proteins | sample PLM0_60_b1_FD_133146 | JGI IMG/M metagenome (GOLD analysis project Ga0184619, IMG submission 133146) | Groundwater sediment microbial communities from an aquifer in East River, Colorado, USA - PLM0_60_b1 | ecosystem: Environmental > Terrestrial > Soil > Riparian zone | place: USA: East River...
GAAGTCCTGCGGCGCAAGTCCAAGATCATCATGTACCACGGCTTCGGCGACCCTGGGGCGAACCCGGTGCGCTCGATCCGCTACCGCGACGCGGTCATCGACTTCATGGGCCAGCGCCACGGGCACGGCCACGATAACGACGATGACGACGACCGCGACCGCCACAAAGGCAACAAACGCGCTTCCAAAGGTGAGCGCGTCACGGACAGCTTCCTCAAGCTGTACCTCGTTCCCGGCATGGCGCACTGCGGCGGCGGCGTGGGGCATGACACGGTCGACTGGCTGACGCCGCTCGTAGACTGGGTGGAGCGGCGCACCGAGCCGCACGCCATCGTCGGCGCGAGAGGAACCAGCACCCGCCCGCACTGCCCGTATCCGCAGGAAGCGGTCTACGACGGCGTGGGCAACCCGAACGACGCCGCAAGCTTTTCCTGCCAGCCCGACTGAGGAGATCCGAGAATGGGCGCGCGCTCCTGGTCCGCAGTGGGATGATCACCGGCCGCGAGGCCGGCATGCCTCACGGCAGCAAGACGCCCCGAGAGAAATCTTCGGGGCGTCTTGTTTTTGGGGGAGATCCGAGAAATGAACCGCCTGATCACCGAATACGGACTCGCGCTGGTTTTCGCGAACGTGCTGTTCGAGCAGCTCGGGCTGCCGATTCCCGCGATCCCTGCGCTCGTCGTCGCCGGCGCGCTCTCGGCCGAGGGGGAGTTTTCGCCTCTCGCGGTATTCGGCGTCGCGTTCGTCGCGTGCATGATGGGCGACGCTGCCTGGTATCTCGCGGGCCGGCGCTACGGCCGCCGCGTGATGAAGCTCCTGTGCCGCGTGTCGCTTTCTCCCGATTCCTGCGTGCGCCAGACGGAGTTCCGCTTCGAGCGCTGGGGGAAGCTGACGCTGGTGCTCTCGAAGTTCATCCCCGGCCTATCGACCATCGCGCCGCCGCTCGCCGGCGCGACGCGCCTCGGCTGGCCGTCGTTCCTGCTCTTCAACGGCATGGGCGTGGTGATCTGGGCAGGGGCCGCGATCGCCGCCGGGATGCTGTTCCACGCGCAGATCAACGAGCTCATCGTTCGCCTCGAAGGACTCGGCACGCTGGCGGCCGAGGCGATCGGGGTGCTGCTCGGCGGATACATCGCGCTCAAGTGGTGGGAGCGGCGGCGCTTCTACAAGATGCTGCGAATCGCGCGCATCGGCGTCGACGAGCTGCGCGCTCTGACAAAGGGAGACAAGCGCCCGGTGGTCGTCGACGTGCGCTCGTCCAGCGCGCGCGATCTCGATCCGCGTTTCATTCCCGGCGCGCTGACGATGGACGTCGCCGAAGTGGACCGACGCCTCGAGCAGCTGCCGGCCGATCGCGAGATCGTCTTCTACTGCACCTGTCCCAACGAAGCTTCGGCGGCGCAAGTCGCAAAAAAACTGATCGGGCTGGGCTACACCAAAGTGCGCCCCTTGCACGGCGGCCTGGACGCCTGGATCGCGGCCGGCTACGAGGTCGAACGCCGGGAGCAAGGCGAGAAGTAGGGCTTGCCTGACAGTCCCTGAGGGTTTTCTCGACTCAAAAAAGCGGGCCCCGGAGGCTATGATGCTCCGGACGCTACCGCCACAGGGAGGAGGAGATGGCCAGAAAACTGATCGTTCTCTTCGACGGCACCTGGAACAACCGGAAGAGCAGGACCAACGTCATTCGCATGCGCGAGGCGATCGCCTCGAGCGGCCCGGACGACCCGTCGCAGCCCTGTTTCTACGACCCGGGCGTCGGCACGCACTGGTACGACAGGATCACCGGCGGCACCTTCGGCCGGGGACTCTCGGAGAACATCCGGCAGGGATACCGGTGGCTCGCGCAGAAATACCAGGCGAACGACGAGATCTACGTCTTCGGCTTCAGCCGCGGCGCCTACAGCGCGCGCAGCCTGGTCGGGCTGATCCGCAAATGCGGCATCCTGAAATCGGCGGACGAAGCTGGCGTGGCGCGGGCGTACGATCTGTATCGCGACAAGGGCGTCGCCCCGGACGACGACAAGGCGGTCGCGTTCCGCGCGAGCGAATCGCGCGAAGTGCGCGTCAAGTTCATCGGGGTGTGGGACACCGTGGGCGCGCTCGGGATCCCCGCCTCGCACGTGCCCTTCGGCCGCGACCACTACCGGTGGCACGACACCGACTTGAGCAAGATCGTCGACTACGCCTACCATGCCGTCGCCACGGACGAGAACCGCGAGGACTACGCCGTCGCGGTCTGGACCAAGGTCAAGCCCCAGAACATCGCGGTCGAGCAGAAGTGGTTCGTGGGCGCGCACGCGAACGTCGGCGGAGGCTACGACAAGCATCCGGCCGATGCGCTGCCGAACCTCCCGCTGCGGTGGATGCAGGACAAGGCCGAGGCGACCGGGCTCAAGCTGCGCTCCAAGGAGGAGCCCGGAGCGCAGGACTGCCTCGCCGAGATCAACGATTCGTTCAAGGAGTTCATGTTCGGGGCCTACAGCGTGCTGAAGAAGAGGTTCTGGCGCCCGTTCGGAAAGGGCTGCAACGAATCGGTCCACGAAAGCGTATGGCAGCGCTGGAAGGCGAAGCCCGAATATCGCCCGGGCTCGCTGCTCCAGCGTCCGGACAAGTCCGCCTGAGCCCGCGCTGAATCAGCCGTTGCCGTGGAGGCGGGCGAGCGCGACGCCGACGACGCAGACGGCGCTCGTCGCGATGAAGCCCCAGGTGAACGCGCCCGCCGAGTGCTTCACCACGCCGAGCGGAGCGGGCCACGTCGGCGTGAGCGCAAAACCCGTGAGGATAGCGGTTTCGCCCCGAGGAGGCATAATCGCCGCATGACACCATTCGACCTGAAGGGCAGGGCCGCGCTGGTGACGGGCGGCAACGGCGGGATCGGCCTCGGAATGGCGAAGGGCCTGGCGCAGGCCGGCGCGTCGATTGCCGTCGCGGGGCGCGATGACAAGAAGAATGCAAGCGCAATCGCCGCATTGAAGTCTCTTGGCGTCACGGCGATTGCCGTGAAGGTCGATCTGCAGGATGAAAACTCGACTCGCGCCATGGTGGAGGAGGCGGCGCAAAAGCTCGGCCGACTAGACATCCTGGTCAACAACGCCGGCATCAGCATCCGCAAGGCGCCGCAGGACTACACGCTGGCGGAATGGCACCAGGTGATGGACACCAATCTCACCAGCGCCTTCGTCGCCTCGCAGGCCGCGTACCCGCACCTCAAGCGCGGCGGGCGCGGCAAGGTGGTCAACATCGGCTCGATGATGTCTATCTTCGGCGGCGGCTACCTCGCACCCTACGGCGCGAGCAAAGGCGCCATCGTGCAGCTGACGCGCTCGCTCGCCACCGCGTGGGCGAAGGACAACATCCAGGTAAATGCCGTTCTTCCCGGCTGGATCGACACGGCGCTCACTCGCAGGGCGCGCGAAGAGCTCGAAGGCCTCGATGAACGGGTGCTCTCGCGCACGCCCGCCGGGCGCTGGGGCGAGCCGGCGGACCTCGCCGGCGTCGCGGTGTTCCTGTGCTCGGCCGCCTCCGATTTCGTCACCGGCACGGCCATCCCGGTCGATGGCGGTTATTCCTCGCAGGGCTAGCGCCGGCCGGCGTCGTCATTGCCGAGACTGCTGGAAAGTCCGCCGCCGGAAGCCGAAGTGATTATCATGGAACGCCAGTGCCTGAAGCGAAAGCTCTATCCAGACGACATCGCCAGGTTCGTCGTGTTCCTCGCCTCCGAGGAGGCGGGCGCGTGCACGAACCAGCACTACGTGGTTGACGGCGGCTGGGTCTGAGCCGGAACGATGAGCTAGCTTTTGATATTTTCTCAACGAAGTAATCAACGTTTGGAGGAGATCACAAATGGACAAAGGTAGGCGAGAGTTTTTGACGGCAGCGGCGGCCACTACCGCCGCTATGGTCACGAGTGCTCATGGGGCGGACAAGTTCGGCCGAGACCGGGATTGGACCGGTAACGAAACTGTCACCTATCCCGAGCCAGCATTTGAAGTCATTGACAAACGGTTCACCGGACGGCAGGGCAACGCGACCCTCCAGCGCATCTGGCATGGAATGGGCAACGACAAGGCCCTCTGGTGCGAAGGCCCGGTCTGGATGGGGGACTGGGGCTGCCTGCTGTGGAGCGACATACCGAATCACCGCGTCCTCCGCTGGTCCGAGGACGACGGGCACGTGAGTGTCTTCCAGACCGAATCGGGCTATTCGAACGGGCACACGCGCGATAACCAGGGCCGACTGATTGCCATGGAGCACGATACCCGCCGGGTTCGCCGCCGCGAGTACGACGGCACGTGGACCATCCTCGCCGACAACTACGAGGGCAAGAAGCTCAACGCCCCCAATGATGCGGCAGTCCACCGAGATGGTTCAGTCTGGTTCACCGATCCTGGCTATGGGATCCTCGGCCCGTACGAAGGGCACAAGGCCGAATTCGAGCTGCCTACTCGCGTCTATCGATTCGATGCCAACACGGGCAAGCTTTCGATAATCGCCGAAGGGCCGATGCGCCGGCCGAACGGCATCTGCTTCTCTCCTGACTTCAAGAGAGTCTACGTCGTGGATACCGGTGCGACCGATGGGCCATACCCCGCCAATATCATTGTTTTCGACGTGGTCAAGAATGGAACGGCCGTGAGCAACGGCAAGGTGTTTGCAGACTTCAAGCCCGGGTTCACGGACGGCGTCCGTTGTGACAGCGACGGCAACGTCTGGTGTGGCTGGGGCTGGGGTGGGCCGGACACCAACGGTGTGCGGGTGCATGCACCGAGCGGCGAACTGCTGGCGTTCCTTCATACGCCGGAGGTCGTCGCCAACCTGTGCTTCGGTGGCACGAAGCGCAACCGGTTGTTCATGACGGGCAGCACATCCATCTATGCGATTTATGTCAACGCGGTCGGCGCGGCTTTGAGTTGATGGCCGTGTTTTCGGCGCGCGGCGCTCGACTTCCTGGTACTCAACGCTGATCGAGGATGCAGGAATCATCGGTCGCATCCTCGATCACCTGGCTGAGTGCGTTGCCGGCCGACCTGCCGATCGGCGCCGAGATTCCTCACGCGGCGCCGACGAGCGCCCTGAAACGGGCGAAACTCGCCCTCGAAAAGACTTGACTGCGTCTTCGCTAATACGCGCCGCGCCAAAACACGACGTCGAGGACCTGCTGCCCGTCCTCGGCGACGTGGATGTAGGTGAAAGTTGCCGCCCAAGATGCCGAGGTCATGCGCGAATCGGCTCTTCTTCCATCAGAGCGATCTGCTCTTTCAACTCGAGTATCCTGTCCTGCCAGTAGCGTTGCGTGTTGAACCACGGAAACGCGGCGGGAAAAGCGGGATCGTCCCAGCGCCGCGCGAGCCAAGCGGAATAGTGGATGAGGCGCAGCGTGCGCAAGGCCTCCAAGAGATGCAGCTCGCGCGGATCGAAGTCGTGGAAATCCTCGTAGCCGGCCAGCACGTCGGCGAGCTGCCGCGTCATCGACGCCCGGTCGCCCGAGAGCAGCATCCACAGGTCCTGGATCGTGGGTCCGGTGCGGCAGTCGTCGAAGTCGACGAAATGCGGACCCTCGTCGGTCCACAACACGTTGCTGGCGTGGCAGTCGCCGTGCAGTCTCAGCGTGCGCACCTCGCCCGCGCGCTCGTAGCAATGCGCGACTCCCGCCAGAGCGAGAGCGGCCGCGCTCTTCCAGGCCTCGAGCAGATCCGTCGGAATGAAATCGTGGGCGAGCAGCCAGTCGCGCGCCTCGCGGCCGAAACTCTCGATGTCCAGCGCGGGCCGATCGACGAACGCTCGCGTCGCGCCCACCGCGTGAATGCGCCCGATGAAGCGCCCCATCCATTCGAGCGTCCTACGGTCTTCGAGCTCCGGTGTGCGCCCGCCGCGGCGCGGATACACCGCGAAGCGGAATCCGCCGAATGCGTGCAGCGTCTTCCCGCCGGCCGCGAGCGGAGCGACCACCGGAATCTCGCGCTCGACGAGCTCGAGCGTGAACGCGTGCTCCTCGAGAATCTGCGCGTCAGTCCAGCGTGCGGGGCGATAGAACTTTGCGACCACCGAGGCCGGCGAGTTCGGCCTCGCCTCCGTTTCGAGCCAGACTTGGTAGACGCGGTTCTCGTAGCTGTTCAGCGCGAGCAGCCGCCCGTCGCCCGCGAAGCCCGCGCTCGCGAGCGCATCGAGCGCGGCATCCGGGGTGAGCCCCGAGTAGGGCGGTTCTGCGGGCATCGCGCCATTGTAAGGGCGGGCGCGGCGGGACCCGCGGCGTCTGTAGGGGGAAAGGTTGCTTGGAGTCTAGCGGGACAGTTCGTTGCCGACCACCGCGCCGATCACCGATCCGGCGGCGATCGCGCCGGGGCGACCGTCGCCTATCGCGCTTCCGATCGCTGCACCGGCGATCGCGCCGCCGATCGTGCCCCAGGGCTGCGCGTACACGGGCGCCGGAGCGACGTAGTAAACGGGCGCGGGGGCGTAGTACGCCGGGCTCGGACGGTACACCACGACCGGGCGACGCACGAACACCGGAGGCCGCACGATCACGACGCGCTGGCCCGGATAGACGAAATGCGGCCTGCCGTAGCGGCCGTGTCCGTAGAAGCCTCCGTCGTGCGCGAGCGCGGGCATGCTCACCGCAAATACGGAAACGGCAAGACCGGCAAGGCTCAATGACAGGAACGTCTTGGTCTTCATGGTTTGCTCCTTTTTTTGGAGGTTACGATCCCAAGAACGGCCCGTCGGGGCAGGCTGTTGACACTAGCACTGTAACGACTTGTAAGCCCCGTTTCGGCGGTTACAGGTAAGGTCACGCGCGCACGCTTCCGCTCTTCTAAAGGGGGGTTGGGTTAGAATTCAGCGCCACTCGCCCACGAATTTTGCATATCGCGGGCACGGAAGTTGCGCGAAGGCGGCTGTTATCCGGAGGTGCCGACCATGGTAACCATCACGATCAGCGGGGCTGAAAAGAGTGGCGCATTGGCGCGGATAGCCGCGTTCCTCGTTCGCAAGGGCTATCCCCTCAAAGGACAGCAAATCGCGGAGTCGGCCTCCGGCGCGAAGCTCGTGAAAATCAGCCTCGAGGTCAGCCACCTCGACAAGGCCAAATTGGCTGCAGAAATGAGAAGTCTCAGCCCGGACTTCAGAGTGGTCAGCGTGGAAGGCGCGGAATCCGCGGCGCCGTCGGTCAAAGACATGGCCGATCGATTTCCCGACATCGCTTCTATGGTGCGAGCGTACGGCGAATCGTTCGGGTCGGAATCGCGCGACCGGGAGCTGGTCGAAGCGGGGAAAAAAATAGGCGCTTTCCAGTACGAAAAGGAATGGTCGTTCGGCAGCGCGCTCAAGATGCCCGTCGCCTTGCGGAGAACCCTGGTTCCCGCCCTGGGGACCCTCGCCAAGGTGGACGCAAGCGACACCGACGTCACCTTGTCCGACAGCCCGTTTTGCGCTACGGGCAAGATCGCTTGCTGTGAATTCCTGACCGGATTCATGCAGGGATTCTTGGATGCAGGCCCGCTGACGCAGAACACCCGCGTTCACAAAGCGGAGTGCAGGGCGAAGGGACATTCGCGCTGCACTTACACGTTCAGCTATGATCTATAATCCCCGCGTTACCCTCTTGATTGAACGCGTAATTCGCCATCACGGACGGGAGACATCCCAATGAACTCTATTCAGTACGAACCGTTTCTAGTCGGACTGTCGTATGTGATATCGGTATTCGGTTCCTACACGGCCTTGCAGCTCGCCATCGCGATCCCGCAGGCGCGGACCTGGGCGGCGGTGATCGGCTCGGTGACCGGCGCATCGGTGGCGCTGGGCGGCGGCGCGATCTGGTCGATGCACTTCATCGGAATGAACGCGGCCGACATGGGGATGCCGGTGGCCTACGACCCCACGCTGACCTTCACTTCCTTGATTCTCTCGGTCATCGCACCCGCGATCGGCTTGTTCATCGTGGGACGCAGCGACGGCGGACCGTGGAACCTGCCGCTGGGCGGAATCCTGACCGGGCTCGGCGTCGCGCTGATGCACTATACGGGAATGGCGGCGATGATCATGCAGGCCAAGATCACCTACGACACCACCCTGTTCGCCGCCTCTCTCGTGATCGCGGTCGTGGCTGCGACGGTGGCGTTGTGGCTCGCGTTCCACCTGCGTGGCAACGTGCAGCGCTTCGGCAGCGCAATCGTCATGGGGATCGCGGTGTGCGGAATGCACTACACCGGGATGTATGCGGTGCGGATGGAGCACACCAAGGAAGCCCTCCCGGCAACCGGCATAGCCTTGTCCCCGGAGTACATGGCCTACTCGGTGTTCGCAGTCACGGCGGTGCTTCTCACCCTCCTGCTGATCTACAGCACGTGGAAGGCGCATCGCACCCTTCGGGTCGATATATAGAGGGAGAGCAAGTCGCGGGGGAACTCAGGCGGGTTTCTGTGCCGGTCCCTTGGGTATGAATCGCAGCGCGACGCCGTTGTTGCAATAGCGCAGGCCGGTCGGCTCGGGCCCATCGTCGAAGATGTGGCCGTGATGTCCGCCGCAGCGCAGGCAGTGGTATTCGGTGCGCTCCATGAAGAGCTTGCGGTCGGTCGTGGTCCCGAATACGCCGGGGATCGTGGTGAAAAAACTCGGCCATCCGGTGCCGCTATCGAATTTCATCGCCGAGGTGAAAAGCGGCAGGCTGCAGCCTGCGCAGGCGAACACCCCCGGGCGCTTTTCGCGGTCGAGCGGGCTCGTCCCGGCCCGCTCGGTACCTTCGTGGCGCAGCACGTCGTAGGCCGCGGGCGCGAGTCGCTTCTTCCATTCGGCGTCCGGGAGCTTGAGCGGCTCGGTGCTCGCGGCCACGTCCGCCCCTTCGGCCAGCAGGGTTTTCCAGTTCCTTTGCAGGTCTTCCACTTTCAGGACTCCTTTTTTCGCGGGCTTCTGTCCCCATGCTGCGGCACCGAAACCCGCCAGAGACAGTGCCGTCAAACCTCTCAACCAGTTGCGCCGATCCATTTTCATCACCTCCGTAGGCCCGCAGTATAGACCGCCTTTCCCAGCCGGGATTCCCGCAGGCGTCTGCATGAATCCTAAGAACCGGCCCGGCCTTACAATGAGGCACCATGAACGCTCACGAACTCTGGCTCGCCGCCGGCCTGCGCACGCCGTTCGCCCGCGTGGACGGCCCGCTTGCGCGGCTCGATGCAGTCGAGCTCTCGCTGCCGGTCGTGCGGGCGATGACCGGATCGCAGTCCAACGCGAAGCCGGACCTCGTCGTCTGGGGGACGGTGATTCCCAACCTCGGCTACTCGAACATCGCGCGCGAGGTGCACATCGAGGCGGGCCTGGATCAAACTATCCCGGCGTTTTCCACGGTGCTCGCCTGCTCGACGAGCATGGTCGCGGCTTTCGAGGCTGCAGGAATGCTCGGGCACGGCGGCAAGGAGCTCGCCCTCGTCGGGGGCGTGGAGAGCATGAGCCGCGTGCAGATCGGGCTTTCGCAGAATTTCTCCGACTGGCTGAGGCGATTTTCGCAGGCACGCTCGATGGCGCAGCGACTTGTGCTGTTCAAGAACCTCCGGGCGCGCGACATCCGCCTGCACATTCTTGCCGTGGCCAACCGCGCCACCGGCAAGAGCATGGGCGAGCACTGCGAGGAAATGGCCAAGAGCTGGAACATCGCGCGCGAGCGGCAGGACCGGATTGCCCTCGCGAGTCACGAAAAAGCGATCGCTGGCCAGAAATCCGGATTCTTCGACGACCTGATCGTTCCGGTCGAAGGCATGTCGCGCGACGGTTTTCCGCGCGCGGACACGAATCTGGAGCGCCTGGCGAAGCTGCAGCCGGCTTTCGACAGAAAGAGCGGCAAGGGCACGATCACCGCAGGAAACGCGTCGCCGCTCACCGACGGCGCGGCGGGCCTGTGGGTGGCCACCGGCGCGGGACTCGAACGCCTGCCCGGTTCCGTGCCGCGCGCGCGCCTTGTCGATTGGGAAGTCGCGGCGGTCAACGTCTTCACCGAGGGACTGCTCATGGCGCCCGCGTACGCGATTCCGCGCATGCTCGCGCGAAACGGCCTCGTCTACGGCGACATCGCGCTGTGGGAGATCCACGAGGCGTTCGCCGCGCAAGTGCTGTGCAACGTCGCCGCGCTGGAGAGTGCGGACTTCCGGCGCGACAAGGCGCGCGTCGAAGCCGACCTCGGGGCATTTCCGTGGGAGCGGCTCAATCCCCACGGGGGCTCGGTGGCGCTCGGCCATCCGTTCGGCGCGACCGGAGCGCGCATCCTTTCGCAGGCCGTGAAGGAGCTCGCTGCGATGCCCAGGGGAAGCCGCGCCGTGGTGAGCATCTGCGCGGACGGGGGGCTGGGCACCGTGGCGCTGCTCCAGGCAGAATGACAGCCGAATGACTTCCGCAACTGAAAATCTCGTCGAGATCTCCGGCGTCGAATTCTCGTACGGCTCGAGGAAGCTGCTGAAAGGTCTGAGCCTCAGAATTCCGCGCGGCAAGCTCGTCGCGATCCTCGGCGCAAGCGGCTCGGGGAAATCGACGCTGCTTCGCTTGATCGGCGGCCAGGCGAAGCCGGACCGCGGCACCGTCAAGGTCGCGGGCCAGGTGGTCCACGAGCTCGACACGCACGAGCTCTACACGCTGCGCCGCAAGATGGGAATGATGTTCCAGGCGGGGGGGCTTTTTACCGACATGTCGGTGTTCGAGAACATCGCCTTCCCGATGCGCGAGCACACCGACCTTCCCGAGAGCGTGCTGCGCAGGATCGTGCTGATGAAGCTGCACGCAGTCGGCCTACGCGGCACGCAGGCGCTGGCGCCGAGCGAGCTCTCCGGGGGGATGGCGCGGCGCGTGGCGCTCGCGCGCGCGATCGCGATGGATCCCATGCTCGCGATGTACGACGAACCCTTCGGCGGGCTCGATCCCATTTCGATCAACGTGATCGCGAACCTCATCCGGCAGCTGAACGATTCGCTGGGCGCGACCTCGGTGGTGGTGAGCTACGACGTGAGCGAGGCGGTGAAGCTCGTGGACCACGTCTACGTGATCGCCGACGGGGTGGTCGCGGGCGAGGGAACGCCCGAGGAGATGCTCACTTCCAAGGATCCCTACGTTTACCAGTTCATGCACGCGCAGCCCGACGGGCCGATCGCGTTTCACTATCCGGGGCGGCCGATCGGCGAGGATCTCGGGGTGAGGGGCCCGGTCCGCTAGCGAACGCAGGCCCGCGGCGTCAGTCGACCCGGATGTTCTTCTCGCGGATGATCCTGCCCCATTTGACCGTCTCGGACTTGATGAGCTCTCCGAACTGCTCCGGTGTGCTCGCGACGATCTCGGCGCTCTGCATGTCGAACCTCGGCTTCATGTCGGGCGAAGACAGGATCTTCGCGAGCGCGCCGTTGAGCTTTTCGATGACCGCGCGCGGTGTGGCGGCGGGGGCGATGGCCCCCACCCAGGAGGTCGTCTCGAACCCGGGGTAGAAGTCGGCGATCGTCGGCAGGTCCGGGAAGTGCGGCGAGCGCTCGCGTCCGCTGGTGGCGAGGCCGACGAGCTTGCCGGACTTGACGTTCTGCCCGATCGCGCCGCCCGCCTGGATCAGCATCACCTGCACCGTGCCCGAGACGAGATCGTTGATCGCCGGCCCGCCGCCCTTGTAGTGCACCGCCTCCACCTGGATCCCCGCGGCATCCTTGAACATCTCGAAGGCGAGGCGGCTGGAGGACGCCGGGCCGGCCGATCCGTAATTCAGCTTCGCGCCGTTCGCCTTGGCGTAGGCGACGAACTCGGGAACGGTCTTCACCTTGAGGCTCGGGTGCACGACCAGGATCTGCGGATAGCGCACCATCAGCATGATCGGCGCGAAGTCCTTCACCACGTCGTAGGGCAGCTCCTTGTAGAGGTGCGGGTTGGAGGCGAAGGTGTCGAAGGTCATCATGATCGCGTAGCCGTCCGCGGGCGCTTTCGCGAGCTGCGCGGTGCCCACGATGCCTCCCGAAGCGACGCGGTTCTCCACCACGAACGGCTGACCGAAGGCCTCGGCGAGCTTGGGACTCACCAGCCGCGCCGCGATATCGGAGGCGCCCCCGGGGCTCGACGGGACGTAGACGTGAACGGGCTTCGAGGGGTAGTCCTGTGCCGCAAGCGGCGGGGCCAGCGCGGCGAGCAGAGCCACGGCGATTGCGCGGATCGGATTCATGGTTGCGGCTATGATACCGCGGTTCAAAACGGACAACCTTCGCCCTTGCCGCTCCCGACCCAAAATTCCTCCGGCGCGCGTGCAGGCATAGGCGCGCCGGTCCTTCGCAAGGAAGACGCGAGGCTGCTCACCGGCAAAGGCTGCTACAGCGACGACGTCCATCTCCCCGGGCAGGCCCATGCGGTCATGGTGCGCTCGCCGTACGCCCACGCGCGCATCGGGCGAATCGATGCGGCCGAGGCGACGGCCCTGCCGGGAGTGCTGGCCGTGCTGACCGGCGCGGATTTCCTCGAGGACGGCCTGAAATCCATTCCGCACCGGCCGTTTTCGGTGAGCCCGCCCGACGTCCGCCTGCAAAACCGCGACGGCTCGGAGATCTTCGTCGCGCCCCACTGGCCCTTGCCGGCCGACAAGGCGCGGTTCGCCGGCGAGGCGGTCGCGATGCTCGTCGCCGAAACGGTCCAGCTCGCCCGCGACGCAGCCGAGCTCGTGCGCGTCGACTACGAGCCGCTCGCCGCGGTAACGCGCGCGGCGGACGCGTCGCGCTCCGGCGCCCCCCTTCTGTGGGAAGAGCGGGACTCCAACGTCAACATCGACGCGGACCTCGGCGATGCGGGAGCGACGGAAGCGGCTTTCGCGCGCGCCGCGCACGTCGTGCGCCTGGAGACCTGGGTGCCGCGAGTCACGGGCGTGCCCATGGAGCCGCGCGCCGCGCTGGCCGCATACGACCCGGCGGCAAGGCGCTACACGCTCTACGCGGGCAGCGGCGGGGTGGTGCGGCAGAAGCGCGAGCTCGCGTGGATTCTCGGCGTCGATGAAGAGGCGGTGCGTGTGGTGGCCCGCGATACCGGAGGGAATTTCGGCACGCGCAACAGTTTTTTTCCCGAGTTCGCGCTGGTCGCGTGGGCGGCCGGGCGCCTCGGCCGCCCGGTGAAGTGGACTTGCGAGCGAGGCGAGGCGTTTCTCACCGACTATCAGGGACGCGACCTCACGGTAGCAGCGGAGCTCGCGCTCGACGCGCAAGGCAATTTTCTCGCGCTGCGCTCCTCCAACCTGAGCAACGCCGGGGCGCACTCGGTCTCCCACGTTCCGCTCTCCAAGGGCGCCTCCATCATGACCAGCGTCTACCGCATTCCCGCCGCGCATGTGCGCGCCCGCGCGGTCCTGAGCAATACGCCTCCGACGACGCCTTACCGCAGCGCGGGCAGGCCCGAGGCGATCTTCGTCATCGAGCGGTTGATCGACCTCGCCGCGCGCGAGCACGGATTCGACCGCCTGGAGCTGCGGCGGCGCAACCTCGTCCCGGAGTCGGGGATGCCGTACCGGAATCCGTTCGGGCTCAGCTACGACAGCGGCGCGTACGGGAAGGTGATGTCCGCCGCGCTCGTGCTGGGGGACTGGAAGGGGTTTCCCGCGCGCCGCGACGAGGCGCGCGGGCGCGGCCGGCTCCGCGGCATCGCGCTCGCCAACTACGTCGAGGTGACCTCGGGATTTCCGACCGAACGCGCCGAGATCACCATCCGTGCCGGAGGTCGCGTCGACGTCGTGATCGGCACGCTCTCGAGCGGGCAGGGCCACGAAACCAGTTTCGCTCAGCTCATGGTCGAATGGCTGGGCGTGCCCTTCGAGAGCGTCAATCTGATCACCGGCGACACCGACCTCGTGTCCGAGGGAGGCGGCTCGCACTCGGGCCGCTCCATGCGGTTCGGGAGCATCGTCCTCGGCAAGGCTTCCGACGCGATTCTGGAAAAAGGGAAGACCGTCGCGGCGTACCTCCTCGAGGTCGCCCCGGGGGACATCGAGTTCGCCGCGGGGCGCTTCTCGGTGAAGGGCACCGACCGCTCAGTCGGGATTTTCGAAGTCGCCGCGGCCCAGCCGCTCGCCGCCGCGCATACCGAAACCATCCGCGTCGCCGCGTTCCCCTACGGGTGCCAGGTGTGCGAGGTGGAGATCGATCCCGACACCGGCGTGGTGGAAATCGCGCGTCTGGCGGCCGTGGACGACGTCGGCCGTGCCGTCAATCCGCTCATTCTCCACGGCCAGACTCACGGCGGCATCGCCCAAGGCGCGGGTCAGGCGCTGCTCGAGGAATGTCGTTACGACGCGGAATCCGGCCAGATGCTGTCGGCTTCGTTCCTGGACTACGCCATGCCCCGGGCGGACCACTTTCCGCCGTTCTCGACCGAGCTGAGCGAAGTGCCTTCGCCGACGAACCCGCTCGGCGTCCGCGCCGGAGGCGAAGGCGGCACGACACCCGCGCTCGCTTCGGTTGCGAACGCGATCGTGGACGCGCTCGCGGAATTCGGCGTGACGCACATCGAGATGCCGGCGACGCCCGAGCGCGTCTGGCGCGCCATTCGCGCGGCGCGCGGGCCCGCGAGCTGAGGTGTAGCGGGTTATCATTGCCGCCGGGCTGCATCTCAGCACCACGGAGGAACCGTAATGGACTACGAACGGGCCGGAACCGGCATCGCGTCGAATCCGGCAAGAATCTTTTCCGCCGCAGCGGCGGCGCTGCTGTGCGCGATCGGATCACCGGTTCTCGCCGCCGACCCGGCTGACACTATCCTGGTGAATGGCAAGATCGTCACCGTCGACGAGCGGTTCACGATCGCCCAGGGCTTGGCGATCCGGGGGCAGCGCATCGTCGCCGTCGGCAACAACGCGGACGTGCTCGAGCTTCAGGCCCGCGGCACGAAAGTGATCGATCTCAAGAAACAGACCGTGATCCCGGGACTCATCGACAACCACGCCCATTTCATCCGCGCACCCGAGCACGACGAGCTGCGGCTGGACGGCATCGCGTCGCGCAAGCGCGCGCTCGAGGTGCTCGCCGCGCGCGTGCGCTCCGCATCTCCCGGCGAGTGGATCGTGACGCTCGGCGGCTGGTCCGAGGAGCAGTTCACCGACGACCCGCGCGGGTTTCCCTTGGACGAGCTCGACCGCATCGCTCCCGACAACCCGGTGGTGCTGCAGGCGGTATACAACCAGAGCTATCTCAACAGCGCGGCGCTCAAAGCCGCCGGGATCGACGCCGCCACGCCCGACCCGCGCGGCGGCAGGATCGAGAAGGACGCGGGCGGCATGCCGACCGGCGTCGTGCGCAACGCGGGCGGCGTCGCCTTCGTCGCCGCGAAGATTCCGCTGCCCGACAAGGAGCAGTGGATCGCGAACGTCCGCAAGTTCGTCGCGGGGCTGAACGCCATGGGGATCACCGCGTGGTACGACGCGGGCGGGCGCGGGATGAGCGAAAAGCACTACGCGGCGTACCAGACCCTCGCTGAGCGCGGCGAGCTGAACGCGCGCGCGTTCTGGACCACCATCCGGCAGCCGGCGACGGCGGAACAGGTCGACAAGGTGCTCGCCGAGATCCAGCAGCACAGGCCTTTTCAGGGCAGCGACTATTTCGAGAACATCGGCTGGGGCGAATCCCTCTATCAGCCCGCGACGACCAACCTGCTGCGGAACGATTTCGTCGTCAAGCCCGAAGACATGCGCGAGGTGCGCCGCATCATGCAGGCGATCGCCGAAAGCGGAATGTTCCTGAACGCCCACGTCGAGATGGAAAACGCGATCGAGGCCTACCTTGCCGAGCTCGAGGAGCTCAACAAGGTCGAGCCGATCAAGGGCCTGCGCTGGGCTCTCTCGCATCTGGACCAGGTGAGCGATGCGCAGCTCGCGCGCATGAAGCGACTCGGAATGTACGCGGGGCTGCACAGCCGGCCGCTCATCCAGGGCGCGCTGATGCACAAGGTGCACGGCGAGCGCGCGTGGGACATGCCGCCGTTCAAGCGCGTGCAGGACAGCGGGATCGTCTGGGGGCTCGGGTCGGACGCGACCGCGGTGACGACCTCCAACCCTTTCTATACGCTCTGGTTCGCCGTGACCGGGCGCATGGTCGGAAGCCGCAAGGTCAACCGCCAGACCATCTCGCGCGAACAGGCGCTCATCGCGCACACGCGCAGCAATGCTTTGTTCGTTTTCCAGGAAAGCAACCTCGGCTCGCTCCAGCCCGGCAAGTACGCGGACCTGCTGGTGCTCGATCGCGATTACTTCTCGGCGCCCGCCCAGCAGATCAAGGACATCAAGCCGCTGATGACGATGGTAGGCGGAAAGATCGTCTACCGGGCCAGATAAGCGTCGCCTAGACTACCGCCCGGATCGTGGCGCGCAGCTTTTCGACCATCGTCTCGATCTCGGCCTGGGTCGAGATGTAGGGCGGCGCCATGGCGATGATGTCGCCGGTGAAGCGAAACAGCATGCCGTCCTCCATGGCGCGCTCGAAGACCTTGAGGGCGCGCGCGCCGGGCCTGGCCTGCCCGTTTTCGCGAAGGGGTTCGAGCTCGACCGCGGCGACGAAGCCGATGTTGCGGATGTCCAAGACGCCCGGCTCGCCCTTGAGCGAATGCACGGCGCGCTCGAGCACGGGCTCGAGCTCGCGCACCCGCTCGAAGGACCCTTCTTCCTCGAGCGCGTCGAGCGTGGCATGCGCCGCAGCCGCGGCCATGGGGTGGCCCGAGTAGGTGTACCCGTGAAACAGCTCCACCGCGGTCTCGGGGCCCGTCATGAAAGCGTCGTGGATCGCCGGTTTCACGATCACCCCGCCCATGGGGATGACGCCGTTGGTGACGATCTTGGCGAAGGTGATCATGTCGGGCACGACGCCGAAGCGCTGCGCGCCGAAGGGCTCGCCCAGGCGCCCGAACCCGGTGATCACCTCGTCGAAGATGAGCAGGATGCCGTGCTTGTCGCAGATCGCACGCAGCCGCTCGAGATAACCTGCCGGCGGCACGATCACCCCGGCCGAGCCCTGCACCGGCTCGACGATGACCGCGGCGATCGTCGATGCGTCGTGCAGCGCGACCAGGCGCTCGAGTTCGTCGGCCAAGTGCGAGCCCCACTTCGGCTGGCCGCGCGAGAACGCCATTTCGGCGGCGTTGTAGGTGTGCGGCAGGTGGTCGACTCCCTGCAGGAGGAGCGGCGCGAACATCTTGCGATTGGGCGCGATGCCGCCGACCGAAATCCCGCCGATGCCCACGCCGTGGTAGCCGCGCTCCCTGCCGATCAGGCGCGTGCGCGCAGCCTCGCCCTTCATGCGGTGGTAGGCGACCGCGATCTTGAGCGCGGTATCCACCGCCTCGGAGCCCGAGTTGGCGAAGAAGACCTGGCCCATTCCCGCGGGCGCGAGTCCGACGATCCGCTCGGCGAGGGAGAAGATCTTCGGATGCCCCATCTGGAACGCGGGGCTGTAGTCGAGCTCCTTCACCTGCCGCGCCACGGCTTCCGCGATCTTCCGATGGCCGTGGCCGAGCGGGCAGCACCACATGCCCGAGGCGCAGTCGAAGAGGCGAGCGCCCTCGGCGGTCGTGTAGTACGCGCCCTCGGCGCGCGCGAGGATTCTCGACCGGGGGTTTTTCTTGAGGTAGCGGTTGTGGGTGAAGGGCATCCAGTAGGCCCCGGTCCGGAGGCTC
>Ga0184619_10000267_pt1 | contig 17631 bp, 14 predicted proteins | sample PLM0_60_b1_FD_133146 | JGI IMG/M metagenome (GOLD analysis project Ga0184619, IMG submission 133146) | Groundwater sediment microbial communities from an aquifer in East River, Colorado, USA - PLM0_60_b1 | ecosystem: Environmental > Terrestrial > Soil > Riparian zone | place: USA: East River...
CCGCGTCAACGAGATCATGCCTCGATACTTCGACAAACCGTATCCGGCGCGCGCCGTGGTCGGCGTCGCGGCGCTGCCGCGCGGCGCGTTGGTCGAGGCGGATGCGATCCTCGTGTTTCAGGGCTGACACCGGGATCTAGGGATCAGGCGTGCGGAAGGCTTCGGCTCGATCTTCGGCCAGCCGGACGGTTGCCGCGAAGCTCAACAAACTTGGTATCCGTCGCGAATTCGATCTCGTACTGCATCTGCCCTTGCGTTACGAGGACGAGACGCGCGTCACGCCGATCGCGAACGCACCTCCCGGCTTGCCCGTCCAGGTGGAAGGCACGGTGCGCTCGACCGAGATCGTATACCGCCCGAAGCGCCAGCTGGTCTCGCGGATCGAGGATTCCACGGGAGAGCTCGTGCTGCGTTTCTTCAATTTCTATGGAAGTCAGGCCAAGGCGCTTGAGCCCGGCGCCAGGGTGCGCGCATTCGGTGAAGTGCGCACGGGCTTTTTCGGTGGGGAGATGATCCATCCGCGCTTTCGCGTGCTGCATGGAGAGAATCCACTGGCGACGGCGTTGACGCCGATTTATCCGACCACGGACGGCCTTGCGCAGGCTCGGCTGCGGCGCCTGATCGAAGAGGCGCTCGCGCGCTCGCAACTCGATGACACGCTGCCTGAAGAAGTCTTGAAACGGCTCGGCCTGTGCGGTTTTCGCGAGGCTGTCGACACCCTGCATCATCCCCGCCCGGGGGCGGATGAGGAGGCTCTCAGCGGCCGCACGCTGCCCGCCTGGATGCGCATGAAATTCGACGAGCTGCTGGCGCAGCAGCTCTCCATGCGCAAGCACTACCGCGAGCGCAAGGCGCGCAGGGCTCCGGTGCTCGAGGCGCCGGTCGAAAAGGCGCGTCGCCTCACCTCTGCGCTGATCGGGCGGCTGCCGTTCCGCCTGACGCGAGCGCAGCAGCGGACCTGGGGAGAGATCGAGCGCGATCTCGCGCAGCCGCACCCGATGCATCGCCTGCTGCAGGGCGACGTCGGCAGCGGCAAGACGGTCATCGCCGTCCTTGCCGCTCTGCGCGCGGTCGAAAACGGACCGCAGGCCGCAGTGATGGCGCCCACCGAGATTCTGGCCGAGCAGCACTTGCGCAAGTTCAGCGAATGGCTGGTGCCGCTCGGCCTGGAAATCGCGTGGCTCACTGGAAGCCAGACCAAGAAAGAACGCGCCTCTGCGCGTGCCGCGATAGCTTCCGGAAAAGCCGCGGTCGCCATCGGCACACACGCGCTCTTCCAGGAAGGAGTTCAATTTCGTTCTTTGGGCCTTGCCGTCGTCGACGAACAGCACCGCTTCGGCGTCGCCCAGCGCCTCGCGCTGCGCACCAAAGGAGAGGAGTCGCACCAGCTGATGATGAGCGCGACGCCGATTCCTAGGACGCTTTCGATGAGCTACTACGCCGATCTCGATGTGTCGGTCATCGACGAGCTGCCGCCGGGACGAAAGCCCGTGGTGACCAAGCTCTTCGCCGATTCGCGCCGTGCAGAAGTCGTGCGGCGCATCCGCGAGGCTTGCGGCGACGGAGGCCAGGCTTACTGGGTGTGCCCGCTGATCGAGGAGTCCGAACAGCTGCAGCTCAAGACGGCGCTCGATACTCACGCTAGGCTGAAGAAAGAGTTCCCAGAACTCGATGTAGGGCTGATTCACGGCCGCCTGAAACCCGCCGAGAAAGCGAAGACCATGGCCGCTTTTCAGGCAGGCAGGATCGATCTGCTCGTGGGAACGACCGTGATCGAGGTGGGCGTGGACGTCCCCAACGCTTCGCTCATGGTAATCGAGCACGCCGAGCGCTTCGGCCTTGCACAATTGCATCAGCTGCGCGGGCGCGTCGGGCGCAGTGCGATGGAATCCGTGTGCGTCCTGCTCTATCAGAATCCTCTTGGGGAGGCCGCCCGCAACCGGCTGAAGGTGATTTTCGAGAATGCCGACGGATTCGTCATCGCACGCGAAGACCTACAACTGCGCGGTCCGGGCGAATATCTCGGCGCCCGCCAGAGTGGAGCGCCGCTCCTGCGCTTTGCCGACCTTGCGGAGGACGCGGACTTGATCGAAACGGCGCGCTCGGTGGCCGAGGCGCTCCTCGCCGACCATCCCGAGTCGGCGGAACGGCACCTCGACCGCTGGCTCGGCGGACGTGCCGATTTTTTAAGAGCTTGAGGCCCGCGGGCTACAATGCGCTCGCCATGAATCTCGCCGCTGTCGCCGCCAGGCTGACGCTGTACGAGCGCCTGATGCGACTCGACAAACCGATCGGCACGCTCCTGTTGCTGTGGCCCACGCTGTGGGCTTTGTGGCTCGCGAGTAACGGCAGTCCGCAGGGGCGGATCGTGTGGATCTTCGCGCTGGGGACCCTCCTCATGCGCTCGGCCGGCTGCGTGATGAACGACCTCGCCGACTGGCGTTATGACGCCCACGTAGAGCGCACGCGGAACCGACCGCTCGCCGCGGGGTCGGTGAGCCGACGCGAAGCCTGGATTCTCGCCTCGGTGCTGACACTCGCTTCCTTCGGGCTGGTGCTGTCGCTCAACGGCTTGACGGTGCTTCTCTCATTCGCGGCGCTCGGCCTTGCCGCGACCTATCCTCTGACCAAACGATTTCTAGCGATTCCCCAAGCGTATCTTGGGATCGCGTTCGGGTTCGGCATTCCGATGGGGTACGCCGCAATACTCGGAACCATCCCGTCCGAAGGCGAGTGGCTGCTTCTTGCCAACGTATTCTGGGCGATTGCCTACGATACCGAGTACGCGATGGTGGATCGCGACGACGATTTACGCATCGGCATCAAGACAGCCGCGATCACTCTTGGACGATACGATGTGCCCGCGGTAATGGTTTGCTACGGCGCGATGCTCACGCTTCTTGCAGGCATCGGCCTGCACCGCGGGCTGGGTCTGGTCTACTATCTGGGGCTGATCGCTGCGGCCGCAATCATGACATATCACTATCGCCTCATCCGCGGCCGTGACCGAGAGGCCTGCTTCAGGGCGTTTAACCAGAACAATTGGGTCGGCGCGATCATTTTTGCCGGAATTTTTGCCGACTTCGCGGTCAAGCGGGGACTCCCATGGACCTGAATCTCGCTGGGTGGTGCCGCCACAGCAACGATCGTCTAGAGAAATGAGATACCGGGACCTGCGCGATTTTCTGTCGCAGCTCGAGCGCGCCGGCGAGCTGAAGCGGGTGCGCGCCGAGGTCGATCCGAAGCTCGAAATGACAGAAGTCTGCGACCGCGTGCTCAAAGCGGGCGGCCCGGCGCTGCTCTTCGAGAAGCCCAAGGGCCACACGATCCCAGTGCTGGGAAATCTGTTTGGCACGACGCGCCGCGTCGCGCTCGCCATGGGCGCAGAAACGGGCGCGGATCCACGCGAGACGCTGCGCGACGTCGGAAAGCTCCTCGCGTTCCTCAGGGAACCGGACCCCCCCAAGGGATTTCGCGACGTGCTCGAGCGCTGGATCCCGATCGGACGACAAGTGATGCACATGGCCCCAAGGGAAATTTCCGGCGCTCCGTGCCAGCAGGTGGTGTGGGAGGGAAAGGACGTGGACCTTGCGCGCCTTCCGATACAGACGTGCTGGCCCGACGACGCAGGCCCGCTCATCACGTGGGGATTGACCGTAACGCGCGGGCCGCGCAAGGCGCGTCAGAACCTCGGCATCTACCGACAGCAGCTGATCGCTCCGGACAAGCTCGTCATGAGATGGCTTCCCCATCGCGGTGGCGCGATCGACTTTCGCGAGCATTCCGAGGCGCGGCCGGGTGAGCCTTTTCCGGTGGCGGTGGCGCTCGGGGCCGACCCCGCGACGATTCTCGGCGCGGTTACGCCGGTGCCCGACACGCTCTCCGAATATCAGTTTGCCGGGCTGCTGCGGGGCTCGCGCACCGAGCTCGCGAACTGTCTCGGCTCGGATCTACAGGTACCGGCGTCGAGCGAGATCGTGCTCGAAGGTGCCATTCGGCCGGGGGAGACGGCGGTCGAAGGTCCGTTTGGAGATCACACTGGCTATTACAACGAAAAGGAAACCTTTCCCGTGTTTACGGTTGAGCGCGTCACCACGCGCCACGAGCCGATCTACCACTCGACCTACACCGGCAAACCCCCCGACGAACCGGCGGTGCTGGGCGCAGCGCTGAATGAAGTGTTCGTGCCGATCCTGCAGAAACAGTTTCCCGAGATCGAAGACTTTTACCTGCCACCAGAGGGGTGCTCCTACCGGCTTGCCGTGGTGAGCATGAAAAAGCAGTACCCGGGGCATGCCAAGCGGGTGATGTTCGGAATCTGGAGCACATTGCGGCAGTTCATGTACACCAAGTTCATAATAGTGACCGACGAGGACGTCGACATTCGCGAGTGGAAGGAGGTCGTATGGGCGCTGACTACGCGCGTCGACGCCGCTCGCGACACGCTCATCGTTGAGAATACCCCAATCGACTACCTCGATTTTGCGAGTCCCGTGACCGGGCTTGGCGCGAAGATGGGGATCGACGCGACGAACAAGTGGCCGGCGGAAACTTCGCGCGCTTGGGGCGTGCCGATCGCGATGCGTGCCGAAGTAAAGCAGCGCGTCGATCGGCTCTGGAAGGACCTCGGCCTATAGGGGACCCGGATGAAAGAGCCAGGACGTCCCCGGCCCTTCTTGACCCGTATGCTCTCAGAATTTGAAGATGGCGTTGATAGAAGCCATGCCCGCGTTGGCGCGGCCGGTGCAGTTTGCGCACGAAGGGTTACCGACCTTGCCGAAGTTCTCGTATTCGATGCGCACGCCCGTGTCGATGTTGAAGAAGTATTGCGCGCCGAAGCCGGTGAGGAAGCTGGTCTTGTCGGCCTGAAAATTGGGAATGGTGCCGCTGATGATCGTACCCGGATTGCGAATGGTTATTCTCGTCTGGGAAAAAAACCCGCCGAATCGACCGAAAACGGAGAAATTATTGGTGAAAGGAACCGTGGGTACGGCAGAAAATCCCCAGCCTGTCACTTGGTAAAAGTCTTGCTGGGTGACCGGGCTCACCTCGTACGCGTACTGGAAGTTGCCGAGGGAGACGTAACTCACCTCGGCGGCCCAATTACGATTGATCTGGTATCCGAGAGACCCCTTAAAACCCGCGTCGAACTCCTTCTTGCGTTCGCTGGCCGCGCCCCCGGAACTGAAGTCTGCGGAATAGAACTTAACGCGGGAGTAACCCACCCCGATGCCCGTGTACCAGTAGGAGCCTGCGGCATACGCGGGGCACACGCCCGACAGCAGCGATGCTGCGACTATGCAACGCAGAGCAGGGTGTTTCATCGAGCAGGCCCCTTTCTCCCTCTTAAATTCCCGGAACCGGTCTGAAAATAGAGTCTTAGCGACACCGCGGCACTGTAATCCAATGGGGAAACTTTCGTCAAGCCAAGACTTTGGCTGACCTATGTAATCCAACTTCTGCACATTGCAGGTTTATTCTCGGAATTTAGATACTTATCGCCACAGCGACACGGAGCAGCGTGGCTGCTCGAAAATATCCGATGGCGCCGCCTCAATACCGGCGGGCGTATATCGGCGGGCTTGAAATCCGCCGACCTAATCCGTATCATTAGCACTCGCCGTAGATGAGTGCTAAAACGTAGTTTCCCCTATTTATCCATGGCCACATTGTCAGATCGTGGTCGCTAACTCGTTCAATATGAAGGAGGATTATCCAATGATGACCAAGATTCGACCCTTGCACGACCGCGTCGTAGTGAAGCGCCTCGATGCGGAAAACAAGTCTGCAGGCGGGATTGTGATTCCCGACACCGCCGGCGAGAAACCCGATCAAGGCGAAGTCGTCGCGATCGGCAAAGGCAAGATCCTCGAGGACGGCAAGGTGCGTCCGCTCGACGTCAAAGTCGGCGACCGCATCCTGTTCGGAAAATACTCCGGCCAGGCGGTAAAAGTCGAAGGCACCGAGTATCTGGTGATGCGCGAAGACGACATCATGGGCGTCGTCGCGAAGTAAATTCAACGATTACATTCAGGAGTGAACAATGCCTGCTAAAGACGTACGTTTTCATGAGTCAGCGCGGCACAAGCTGCTCGCCGGGGTCAATATCCTCGCCGACGCGGTCAAGGTGACCCTCGGCCCCAAGGGTCGCAATGTGGTACTGGAGCGCTCCTTCGGTGCCCCGACCGTGACCAAGGACGGCGTGTCGGTTGCCAAGGAAATCGAGCTGAAGGACAAGTTCGAGAACATGGGCGCGCAGATGGTGAAGGAAGTCGCCTCGAAAACTTCGGATGTCGCGGGGGACGGTACGACCACTGCGACCGTGCTCGCCCAATCGATCGTGAGAGAGGGTATGAAGTTCGTCGCCTCCGGAATGAACCCGATGGACCTGAAACGCGGGATCGACAAAGCGGTCATCGCCGTCGTCGAGGAGCTGAAGAAGCTGTCCAAGCCCTGCACCACGAGCAAGGAAATCGCCCAGGTCGGCGCCATTTCCGCCAATGCAGATGAGGCGATCGGCAAGATCATCTCCGATGCCATGGACAAAGTCGGCAAGGAAGGCGTGATCACCGTCGAGGACGGCAAGGGCCTGGAGAACGAGCTTGAGGTGGTCGAGGGCATGCAGTTCGACCGTGGGTATCTCTCGCCGTATTTCATCAACAACGCGGAAAAGCAGATTTCGGTGCTGGAGGAGCCCTACATTCTTCTGCACGACAAGAAGATCTCGAACATTCGCGAACTGTTGCCGATTCTGGAGCAGGTGGCTAAGTCCGGCAAACCGCTTCTCATCGTCGCCGAGGAGGTCGAAGGCGAAGCTCTCGCGACGCTGGTGGTAAACAACCTGCGCGGAATTCTCAAGACCTCCGCTGTCAAAGCTCCGGGGTTCGGCGATCGCCGCAAAGCCATGCTCGAAGACATCGCCATCCTTACCGGCGGCCAGGTCATTGCGGAAGAAGTCGGCTTGACCCTCGAAAAAGCGGGCCTCAAGGATCTCGGACGCGCGAAACGCATCGAGGTCGCGAAGGAAGAAACCACGGTCATCGACGGAGCCGGCGATCCCAAGACGATCGAGGCGCGGGTCAAGAACATCCGCACCCAGATCGACGAAGCGACCAGCGACTACGACAAGGAGAAGCTGCAGGAACGCGTAGCCAAGCTCGCCGGTGGCGTGGCGGTGATCAAGGTCGGTGCGGCGACCGAGGTCGAGATGAAGGAAAAGAAGGCCCGCGTCGAAGATGCTTTGCACGCCACGCGTGCCGCGGTCGAGGAAGGCATTGTCGCCGGTGGCGGTGTGGCCTATATCCGCGCGAGGGTAGCGCTCGACAAGCTCAAGGGCGAAAACCCGGACCAGGAAGCCGGCATCAAGATCATCCGGCGAGCCTTGGAAGAACCGCTACGCATGATCGTCGCCAATGCCGGCGCCGAACCTTCGGTCGTCATGAACAAGATCATGGAAGGAAAAGGCAACTTCGGCTTCAACGCCCAGACCGAGCAGTTCGGTGACCTGGTCGAGATGGGCGTGCTCGATCCGACCAAGGTGAGCCGCACCGCGCTGCAAAACGCGGCTTCGGTCGCGGGGCTGCTCCTCACCACCGAGGCGATGGTTGCCGAGCTGGTCGAAGAGAAGAAGAATGCCGGGGGCCATGCCCACGGGATGGGTGGAATGGGTGGAATGGGTGGAATGGAAGGAATGGATATGTAACGCGCGTTGCGCGTTACATACCGGGTAGGTTTCGGAACGGGGGGAACGAGGTTCCCCCCGTTACCCCCTCCTCGGTCTGCTACGAAAGCCCCGCTTCGGCGGGGCTTTTTGTTTCTGGATGGCCGGGGGCTGCTCTTCTTCTTCCTTGAGCTGCTCGGCACCAGGGGCTGGACGACCTTACGCATTGCCTGTTAGCATCCGCGCGCAAGTTATCGGGGCATCTGAATACACTCGACGACCCAACCAGCTTGCTCAGAGAGGTGGTTTTTCCCAAAAAACGAGGAGGACAGCTATGGCAAGTCAGATCCCGCAGAACTTCCGTACCGTAATCGTCGCCGCGTCAGTGGGAAACGTCATCGAATGGTATGACTTCTATATCTTCGGCAGCTTGGCCGCGGTCTTGTCCGTCAAGTTCTTCGAAAAGGGCCACCCCGTCGCGGCCCTGCTGAGCACCATTGCGCTGTTCACTGCCGGATTCTTGATCCGTCCGCTGGGCGCATTCCTCTTTGGATGGCTGGGCGACAGGGTGGGCCGAAAATACACGTTCCTCATCACGCTCAGCGGAATGGGGCTGGGCACGGGGGCGATTGGGTTGATCCCGACCTTCGAGTCGATCGGTCTGACCGCAGCGTTCCTGCTCTTCGGTCTGCGGATGATCCAGGGCCTGTGCTTGGGCGGCGAATACGGAGGTGCTATCACCTACGTCGCCGAGCATGTCTCGGACGAACGCCGCGGCTACTACACCGGCTGGCTGCAGACCTCTCCGACTCTCGGGATCGTGTTGTCGTTGGCCGTGATCATCGCTACACGCACGTATTTTGGCACTGAAGTATTCGACGCTTGGGCGTGGCGCATTCCGTTCCTGCTTTCCTTCCTACTGGTGGCAGTCGCCATCTACATCCGGCTTCAACTCCAGGAGACGCCGATCTTCCAGGAGATCAAGGCCAAGGGGCAGATGACCAAGAATCCCTGGAAGGAAGCCTTCCTCAGCACGAATATCAAGTTCGTGGCGATCGCCAGCATCGTGGTGATCGGCGAGGGGGTGGTCTGGTACAGCGGTCAGTTCTGGGCGTTGTACTTCCTGCAGCAGGTTTCCAAGGTGGATCCGCTGCACACGGCCTACATCGTGGGAGCCGCGCTGCTGCTTGCATCTCCGACCTTGATCCTGTTCGGCTGGCTGTCCGATCTCATCGGCCGCAAGCCGGTGATCTTGGCAGGCTTCCTGCTCGCGGCGGTCACCTACTATCCGCTGTATTCCTGGCTGGGTGCGGTCACGCAGCCGGGCAATATTAACTATCCAGTCGCGATCTTCATCATTTTCATTCTCGTGTCTTACGTCGGGATGGTCTACGGGCCGATCGGGGCGTTCCTGGCAGAATACTTCCCTGGCAGGATCCGCTACACCTCCGTGTCCGTCCCGTATCACATCGGCAATGGCTGGGGCGGTGGGCTGGTGCCGTTCATCACTTCGGCGGCCTTCGCGGCCACGGGAAACCTCGGCAACGCGCTGATCTATCCGATTGCGGTGCCCGCGGTGTGCTTCGTGCTTTGCCTCTTCCTCATGCCGGAGACACGCCACATGAGCATCTGGGAGCCGGAGAAAGCGAAGGCGTAGATCCGTCTCGGCGACCGAATCTTATACTGAGCCCGCCCTCGAGGCGGGCTTTTTTTTGGTGATATTGGACTTCGCGTACCCTGGGTACGGGAAAGATAACATCATTTTTTTGTCTCCAAGGACCGGCCATTTCTCGGTGCAGAGAGTGCTGAAGGGCCCCGCTTCTTGGCGGTGTCAAGACTTTCCCCTTATAATCCGCGCTCCTTTTCCGCGCGCTCCGGTTTCCGGACGCACCGGCCCGGCCAAGTAGCTCAGTTGGTAGAGCAGCGGACTGAAAATCCGTGTGTCGCTGGTTCGATTCCGGCCTTGGCCACCCATCCCCCGCTTCAGCGCTGCTGTGTCTTGGTTTCTTCCGCGGCAATGAGGGAGTCGAAGAAACTCACCCGGCTGGCGGCAATCGATCGCCGGAATTCTTCGTGGCTGGCCTTGTGCTGCTGCTGAAGGGTTTCGATCTCGTGCCTGAATTCTTCGGTTCGGCCCAGCGAGGCGACTTTTTCAAGCACCTCGCTTGCGGCGCCGTACGGCCGCAGGGAATCGCGGTCGTAACGCTTGAGCAGCAAATCGAACACGGTTTCGATGCCCGCGGCACGGTCGCAGAGGTCGAAGGAAAGGTGCAGGGAATAGTCGCTGACCGTCTCGACCTGGTGCGGCGTGCCGCTGCGCAGGAACAGCACGTCTCCGGCGCGCATCACCAGCTCGGCATCGAGCGGCCCCATTTCAGATTCCCCCAGCTCGACCAAGTGGGTCCGCCGGGGGGGCTGGCGTCGGTGCAGGCGCCATTTTTTTGCTCCCGCCAGATGAATTGCGAGCACGTCGTCGGTATCAAGATGCCCTCGGTAGGCTTCGCTGCCGCGCTGGGAAAAGAACACCACCGCATTGCTGAAGGTGCATGAATGCGCACGGTCCAGGCTGGCCGCGAGCAGGTTGACTTGCGGCTCCAGGATGTCGACGCCTTCAAGGAGGCACGCGGCCCCGTTTTCCAGATGCTGCTGCAGTACAAGACGATTGACGAACTTGATCTGACGTCGCTGCACGATCTTGAAACAGCGCGCCGCGCGCAGATCGACGAGTTGCTCTCTATCGATGATCTGCACGAAATCCAGATCCAGGAAAGGATTGTTGAGGTGCTTGCGAAGATCCTCAAGCCGGAAGATCGTCTGGTTGTTGACGAGCGCCGGCTGGTGAAGGTAGCTACGCTCCGGTGGAAGCGCCAGGGCCTCCTTGAAGAAAAAGTCCCGGACTTGTCGCAGCTGAGGAGGAAGCTCGGTCATATTCGCTGCTCCCAACGCAAATTGTTTGGGCGGAACACCGCGGCCGCAGTCACTCCTGCGGGCCTCCGAACTTGCTAGCTTATAATAGCAGGTCACGTAGATCGCTCTCGCCATGCAGCTATTCACGCTCGGATTGAATCACCAGACCGCTCCCCTTGCGATACGCGAGCGAGTGGCGTTTCACGCCGAGCGTCTTCGATCGGCGCTTGCGGAGCTCACGCTGCGCGAGCCGGTCAGGGAGGCCGCAATCCTTTCGACCTGCAATCGCACCGAGCTCTACTGCGCCCTGGGCGAACCGCAGGCCGCGCTCGAATGGCTCGCCGGCTATCATCGCGTCCAGCCCCAGGAGTTGAAGCCCTACCTCTATACCCTCCCGCAGGGCGAAGCGGTTCGGCACGCGTTTCGCGTCGCCTCCGGCCTCGATTCCATGGTGGTCGGCGAGCCGCAGATCCTCGGGCAGATGAAAGAGGCGGTCCGAGTCGCCGAGTCCGCGGGGACGCTCGGGACGCTTCTCAACAAGCTTTTCCAGCGCTCTTTTGCGGTGGCGAAGGAAGTGCGCAGCAATACCGGCATCGGCGCCAATGTCGTCTCGATGGCGGCCGCCGCAGTGAAGCTCGCCGGCCGGATATTTCCGAGCCTCGCCGAGCAGAAGGTGCTGCTCGTGGGTGCGGGCGAGATGATCGAGCTCGCCGCGACCCACTTCGCCGCGCAGCGGCCGCGCGGCATGGCGGTGGCGAACCGCACGCTGGATCGGGCCGAATCGCTCGCGCGCCGCTTCAACGCGGAGTCGATCGAGCTGCGCGACCTGCCCGAGCGTTTGCCGGAATACGACATCATCATTTCGTGCACCGCGAGCTCGCTGCCGATCATCGGCAAGGGCACGATGGAGCGCACGATACGCGCCCGCCGGCACCGCCCGGTTTTCATGGTCGACCTCGCCGTCCCCCGGGACATCGAAGCCGAGGTGGCGGAGATGGACGACGTATTTCTCTACACCATCGATGACCTCGCGTCGACCGTGCGCGAGGGCATCGATGCGCGCCAATCGGCGGTCGCGCAGGCCGAAGTGATCATCGAATCCCAAGTCGGCTCTTTCCTGCATTGGATGAAGACGCGCGAAATGGTGCCGCTCATCCGCCAGCTGCGCGAATCCGCAGAGGAAGCGCGGCGCCTCGAGGTCGAGCGCGCGGTGCGGATGCTCGCCCGCGGCGACGACCCCAAGACGGTGCTGGACGCGCTTTCCCGCGGCCTCACCAACAAGCTGATGCATGCACCCACCGAAGCGCTCAACCAGGGCGGTGAAGCGGACGAACCGCTCAAGGCGCTCGTTGCACGCTTGTATCAGCTTCGCGCGCGCGATTAGCTCGGGCGTCCGCTCGTGAGTCGATGAAGACCAGTATCGCGGCCAAGCTCGATCAGACGCGCCAGCGGCTCCAGGAGATCGGCGCGCTCCTTTCTTCCGAGAACGCGACCCGGGACCTGGAGCAGTTTCGCAAGCTTTCGCGCGAGCATGCGGAGCTCGAGCCCATCGTCGAGCTTTTCAACAAGTATCGCGACGCCGAGCAGCATGTAGCCGAAGCGCAAGCGATGCTCGACGAACCCGAAATGAGAAGCTACGCGGAAAGCGAGATCAAAGCGGGCCGCGAGCGGCTCGCCGCGCTCGAATCGGACCTGCAGAAGCTGCTCCTGCCGAAGGACCCCAACGATGAGCGCAACATCTTCCTCGAGATCCGCGCCGGGACCGGCGGGGACGAATCGGCGCTCTTCGCTGGCGCACTGTTTCGCATGTATTCGCGCTACGCGGAACGCCAGGGCTGGCAGGTGGAGGTGATATCGGAGTCGCCGGGCGATGCCGGCGGGTACAAGGAGATCATCGCGCGCGTGATCGGGCAGGGTGCCTACTCCAAGCTCAAATTCGAGTCCGGCGGCCACCGCGTCCAGAGAGTACCCGCCACCGAGACGCAAGGCCGCATCCACACCTCCGCCTGCACGGTCGCCGTCCTGCCCGAGGCCAGTGCGATCGGCGATGTCGTGCTGAATCCGTCGGACCTTCGCATCGACACCTATCGCGCCTCGGGCGCCGGCGGCCAACACGTCAACAAGACCGACTCCGCCGTGCGAGTCACGCATCTACCGACCGGCATCGTCGTGGAATGCCAGGACGCGCGCTCACAACACAAGAACAAGGAAAAGGCGCTCGCGGTGCTCGCGGCGCGCATCAAGGACAAGCAGCGGCGCGAGCAGCAGGCAAAGGAAGCCGCGACGCGCAAATCCTTGATCGGCTCGGGCGACCGTTCCGAGCGCATCCGCACTTACAATTTTCCCCAGGGAAGGGTCACCGACCACCGCATCGGCCTCACCCTCTACAAGATCAACGACATCATGGACGGCGACCTTTCCCAGCTGACGCAGGCGCTGCTCGCAGAGCACCAGACCGAGCAGCTCGCCGCGTTCGCCGAAGAGCGCTGAAGGGTCCCGCAGTGAACGCTGTCGAAACCGCCTCAACGATAGACGGATTGCTGCGCGAGTGCGGACTGCCTCGACTGGAAGCCGAGCTGCTGCTTTGCTCCAGTCTGGGCTGCGAGCGCGCCTGGCTCATCGCCCACGCCGAAGAAGCGATCGATTCGTCCAGAGCGCGCTCAGCGCACGCCCGGTTCGCACGGCGCCGCGCGGGCGAACCGGTTTCCTACATTACGGGCCGGCGGGAGTTCTACGGCTTGGCGATGCGGGTGACCCCGGAGGTCCTGATCCCCCGCCCGGAAACCGAGCGCCTGGTCGAGCTCGCGCTCGAGCGCCTTCCTCTCGGTGCGCCGGCGCGCGTGCTGGAGATCGGAACCGGCAGCGGGGCGATCGCCATCGCCCTCGCGAGCGAGCGGCCGGGGCTCGCGATCGTCGCCACGGATGTTTGCGAAGCAGCCCTCGCTCTCGCGCGGTGGAACGCGCATGACCACGGGGCTGAAATCGACTTCGTTCTCAGCGACTGGTTCGGTGCGCTCGGGCCGGAGCGGTTCGACCTGATCGTGTCCAACCCGCCTTACGTCGCGGCGGGAGACGCTCATCTGGAACGAGGCGACCTGCGCTTCGAGCCGCGGCTCGCCCTGGTCGGCGGCGAGGACGGGCTCGCTTGCATCCGGGAGATTGCCGTGTGCGCGCAGAACTGGCTCCGGCCGAACGGCTGGCTGCTCATGGAGCATGGGTACGATCAGGGAGATCGCTGCGTCGAGCTCTTCAGCGCGCTGGGTTACACCGACGTCGCCGATTTTCATGACCTCGCGGGACAGCCGCGCGCGTGCGCGGGTGTTTGGCGCGGTTGACCGCGTTCAGGGCGAGCGGTACAATTCCCGACGATTTTTATCAGGTATTTGAGGGCTCAACATGGACGCGCAAGAACGCATCAGGCAGCAAGTCACCGGAAATCCCGTCGTTCTCTATATGAAGGGGACTCCTCAATTTCCGCAGTGCGGATTCTCCGCCAATGCCGTGCAGATCCTCAAGGCCTGCGGGGTGGAGCAAGTCTTTACGGTCAACGTGCTCGAAGAACCGGAAATCCGCCAAGGCATCAAGGAATACGCCAATTGGCCCACCATCCCCCAGCTCTACGTCAACGGAGAATTCGTGGGCGGATCCGACATCATGCGCGAGATGTATCAGTCAGGCGAGTTGCAGAAGCTTCTCACCGGAGAAAAAACCACCTCCTAGTCGGAAGACCGCTCGCCTCATCGCAGTTCCGCAAGGAGGCGCTCGATCATCCGCTCGGCCTGCGCCGCATAGCCGCCGCCGAACAGATTCGCGTGGTTGAGCACGTGGTACAGGTTGTAGAGCGTCTTTCTGATCGGGTAACCCGGAGCCAGGGGCGCCGCTCCCGCGTAGGCGGAATGAAAAACCTGCGGAAAACCGCCGAACAGCTCGGTCATGGCGAGGTCCGCTTCGCGGTCTCCCCAATAGACGGCCGGATCGAAAAGCACCGGCGTGCCGTCGGCCAGAAAACCCGCATTTCCGCTCCACAGATCGCCGTGCAGTAGCGATGCAGCGGGCGCATGCTCGGAAAGCAGTCCGGGTAGCCCTTCGGCAAGGTGCTCCCCCTTTCTCAAGAGACTTTTCGCGAATCCGTTTTTTCTCGCCAAGTCCAGCTGGGGCGCGAGCCGCGCTTCGCGCCAGAAGTCGCTCCAGGAAGGCGATCGCCGGTTGAGCTGCGGTGTTCTTCCAATGTAATTGTCCCGTTGCCACCCGAAGGAATCGCCGCAGATCGAATGCACCCTGGCGAGCGAGCGCCCCAGAGCCGCGTAGTCGCCATTTCCGCGTAAATCCAAATATTCGAGCACGAGGAACGCCGCCTCGCCCGCCTGTCCTCGGCACAGTGGGGCGGGGACCCTCGCACCGGCTGCGGCCAGCGCCGCGAGGCCGTCAGCCTCGGCGGCGAAACTGTCCAGTGCCGAGCGGTCGCTTGTCTTGGCGAAGTATCTGCGACCACCGCGCTCGAGTATGAAGCAGCGGTGGATGCAACCTCCCGCGACCGGCGTCGTGCGCTCGATGCGGAATGGGCCCGCCACACCTGAAACGGATGTCTGCAGTGCGGCGAGAAGCTCTTCCGATAGGCCTCCCATTACTGTGGGATCACGCTGCCGGGTCGGCCTTCAGCGATTTGCGCGCGCGCTTGATCGCGGCACGCACCTGCGCGGGCGCGGTGCCCCCGATGTGCGAGCGGCTCGCGACCGAGCCCTCGGGCGTGAGAACGCGGTAGACGTCCTTTTCCACCTTGGAGGAAAAGCGCCGCATCTCCGCGAGCGGCAACTGCTCCAGGCTCAGCCCCGCTTTCTCGGCGAAACGCACCGCCCGCGCGACCGCTTCGTGCGCGTCGCGAAACGCGAGCCCCTTTCTCACCAGGTAGTCGGCAAAGTCTGTCGCCGTGGCGAAGCCCTCCTTGGCCGCAGCCTGCATCGCGGCCGCATTGATCTGAATGCCGGCGATCAACTCGGCGAAAACGGCGAGGGTGTCGCGCAGGGTATCCACCGCGTCGAACAGCGGCTCCTTGTCCTCCTGATTGTCCTTGTTGTAGGCGAGAGCTTGTCCCTTCATCAGGGTGAGCAGCGCGACGAGATCGCCGGCGACCCTCCCGGTCTTGCCGCGCGCGAGCTCGGGAACGTCGGGATTCCTCTTCTGGGGCATGATCGACGAGCCGGTGCAAAAACGATCCGGCAGGGCGACGAAACCGAAGCGCGGATTGCTCCAGAGGATCAGCTCCTCGGAAAAGCGCGAGAGGTGGACCATCGCAAGCGCCGCACAGGCGCAGAACTCGATCGCGAAATCGCGATCGGAAACGGCGTCGAGGGAGTTCTCGCTCACCGTATCGAACCCCAGCTCGCGCGCGACCTTCGCGCGGTCGATCGGAAAGGAGGTCCCTGCGAGCGCCGCGGCGCCGAGCGGGAGGCAGTTCGCGCGCCGCCGGCAGTCGGCAAGGCGCGAGCAGTCGCGCTCGAGCATCTCGAAATACGCGAGCAGGTGATGCCCGAAAGTCACCGGTTGAGCGACCTGCAGGTGGGTGAGACCCGGCATCACGGTGGCGGCATGTTTTTCCGCCTGATCGAGGAGCCCCCGTTGCAGCTTTCGCAGGAGGCCCCTGATCTCGTCGATCGCCTCGCGCAGCCACAGACGCAGGTCGGTTGCGACCTGATCGTTGCGCGAGCGGGCGGTGTGCAGGCGCTTTCCCGCCTCCCCGACGAGAGCGATCAGCCGCCGCTCGATGTTGACGTGTACGTCCTCGGCCGCGAGCGACCAGCGAAACCGTCCCGTTTCTATCTCGCGGGAGATCCTTGAAAGGCCGCGCTCGATCGCCTTGAGGTCCGCCGCCGTCAGGATCCTAACGGCGCGGAGCATGCGCGCGTGCGCAAGCGACGCCCGGATGTCGTGGGGCGCGAGGCGCCGGTCAAAACGGACCGACGCGGTGTAGCGCGCGACGAGCTCGGAGACCGGTTCGGCGAACCGCCCGGACCAGAGTTTCTTGCCGGGCTTGGGCTTCGCTGCCATGGTTGCCTGTAAAATGCACCGAAGTCGTGAAGCGCGCGGTTCATCGCCGCAAGCGTCGACTTTTGCGTCCGCACAAAAGTGCAAAGTATACGGCAAAACGACCTGCCCGACGCCCTGCCGGACTTCCGCAATCTGGGCGTGATATCGCGCATTCTGCTTTCGGTCAACGCGCTCGCCCTGCTTTTCGCTCTGGCGCGCGCGCGGGAGATCGGCGAGTTCGCCGCAAAAGTCACCGAGATCGCAGGGTCGCTCGAACCGATATTGCTCGTCGTGGTGATCTTGCTTTACGCGGGGTCCACGCTGCTCGAGCGGCTCGCGTATGTCCACGGACTCCTGGCCGTGCTTGCGATCGTGCTGGCGGTGACCGCCGCGTTCTTCCCGTTCCAAACCCTGCTCGGCGGTAGCGGTGAATGGCGCGAACTCGCCTGGAGCCTCGGCCATGCGGCGCTGGGGACAGGAGCGATCGCTTGGTATTTTCATCTTCGCAACCGGGCATTTTCTCCGGCGATTTCCGAGGCGCGGCTGCAGGCCCTTCAGGCTCGCATCCGGCCGCATTTCCTCTTCAACACTCTGAACGCCGTGCTTTCGCTGATTCGCAAGGATCCCAAGCGAGCCGAGGGCGCTCTGGAGGATCTGGCGGAGCTGTTCCGCACCGTCATGGTCGACAACCGTCAGCTGATCGCTCTCGGAGACGAGCTCTCGTTGTGCCGTCAGTATCTCAACCTGGAGCAGCTGCGCTTGGGTGAGCGCCTCAGGGTCGATTGGCGGGTGGATCCGGCCATCGAGGAGGCTCTGGTGCCGCCGATGCTCCTGCAGCCGCTGGTGGAAAACGCCGTCTACCACGGAATCGAGCCGGGAATCGCGCCCGGCGTGATCCAGGTGCGCATCGAGCGCCGCGACGACCGCCTCTGGCTGCAGTTGGCCAATCCCTACCACGAGGACTATCAACACCGCCAGGGAAATCACATGGCGCTTGCCAACATCCGCGAGCGGCTGCAGCTCCATTTCGACGTCGAGGC
>Ga0184619_10000272_pt1 | contig 17429 bp, 14 predicted proteins | sample PLM0_60_b1_FD_133146 | JGI IMG/M metagenome (GOLD analysis project Ga0184619, IMG submission 133146) | Groundwater sediment microbial communities from an aquifer in East River, Colorado, USA - PLM0_60_b1 | ecosystem: Environmental > Terrestrial > Soil > Riparian zone | place: USA: East River...
CCGCAGCTCATCGCGCATCGCGTTTGCGATTCGAGTCATTTCAGGCAGCGATGTGCCCGGCGCGCCGTCGATTTGTATCAGCAGTTCATCTTCCCGGAGCGAAGGCACCATCGACGGCTTGTCGAGCAGCGGCACTGCTACTGCTCCAATAAAGATGAGCACCGCGACCGCGCCCAATACCACCGGCACGGGCAAGCTGAGAGCTCGGGAGAGAAGAACGCCATAGTTGCGCTGCAGCCAGCGCCCGAGAGGCGCCTCTTCCTTCGCCGGTGGCAGGACCGACATGATTAGTACCGTCAGCGCCGGTGTCAATATCATTGCGAGCGCCATCGAAACCACGATTGTGACGAGGTACGCGATGGCAAGCGGCGGGAAAAATTCGCCGGTGAGACCGTCTAGGAAGAAGACCGGCGCCACCGCTGCCGCAAGGATGAGGCCCGCGTAAACCATCGCCGAGCGCATCTGCAACGACGACTCCAGAACAATCGCGATCCTGGACTTTTCATTATCCTCGGTGCGCTGGCGAAGGCGCCGGGCGACCTCCTGCGTGTCGCCAACGACGTCGTCGATCACTATGGCGAGCGCCGCTACAAGCCCCGCGACGACAATCACATTGAACGTTTCCCCAAGTACGCTGAGGGTGAAAACGGCTGCGACCACCGAGATCGGTAGTACCGCGATTGCAATCAGCACGGTCCGCCATTGGAAGAAGAGAAGGGCAAGTGCTAAAGCGATGATGGCCAAGGCAATCAGCCCGGCGACTTCAAGATCGTCGAGGCCGCTCCGAATTGTGGTAGCCGGCCGAAAGACCGAAGTGTCGAACTGGACGCCGGACGTACCCGGCCTCAAGGCGTCGATTGCTTCATCCACCCCGTGGGTTGTGTCGAGAGTGTTAGCCTCCGGGAACTTCTCGATGACCAGCAGGAGTCCGGGACCGTCGCCGAGGACGGCATCGCCGATGAGCGGCTGATGGTCTTCGACGACAGTGGAGACATCACCGAGGGTCAGATTCGTCTCCTCGACGTTGACCTTGGCCAAGTCATCGGGCGAGGAGACGGGCAGGATGTGCTGAATGCCAACGCGCTGGTTGGGTGTATCGATGAAGCCAGTGGTGCCCGGTGATGATGCTTCAACGAAGGTCAAGGGCGAGACCCACAATGCATTGGCACCTGTCTCCACGACCTGAAGGAGTGAGACGCCCGTATCCCGAAGGTGCGTCGGGTCCACCAATATCTGTAGCTGACGTTCGCGCTGTCCCCAGATCGAAACGTTCGCTACTCCGGGGACACCCATCAAGCGCGGCCTGATTGTCCAGCGGGCCAGCACCGACATTTCAATGGGGGTGAGTCCATTAGAGGAGAGCCCGACGATCATCACCCGGTTCGTTGAAGATAGCGGTTGGAGCATCTGCGGTGGGCTGGATACGCCCGGCAAGGCCACCTTTGCCTGGGAGATTCGCTCCTGAACCGCCAGACGGGCGCGGTAGGGGTCGGTCCCCGGCTCAAACACGAGCTCGATCGATGAAAGGCCCGGTACCGATTTCGATCGGATGAGCTTGAGCCATGCGACCCCATTCAGAAGGTCCTGCTCAATCGGTACCGTAATCAGCTGTTCCACTTCGTTGGCTGATAGCCCGAGGGCTTCCGTCTGGATTTCGACGGTCGTGGGACCGAATTCAGGCAGTGTGTCCACGGGCATGTCGCGGACGTCCTTGTATCCAAGGAAGAGGAGGGCGGCGGCGACAACCACGATTGGGACGCGGGCCTTGAGGCAGCCGTCTATGAGCCAGCGCATTAGCAGTGACCTCTTTCTTCGGGAAGGTCGGTCATGCTACTCATCGGCCCACCACCGATGCTTATGAAGAGACAGCAAAAGGTGCTCCATGCTACGGACCCTTTCTTGCAAAAAGTCCCCAGCGGTGTCGGCCACCGAGGGACTTCAATGGTTAGTTCTTACTGGTTGCCTTCCCCTTCAGTTAGGCGTCGTTTTTGCCTTGGTAGCAGCAACGATATTGGCCGTAACTCCGGAATGTCAACGGATTACGAAGCGAGTTTTGCAATTCTAATGAATTTTATTTTTCTTCATGTGCTTTTCATGCTGGCTCAAGCCGATATGCTTGGCCCACCATGCGAATTGAGCAAGCAACGGACAGATACACGCGTCTTCGGCATGCCGCTTACGTGGCCGCCGGTTCACTGTTGATTCTTATTGCTGCTGGCGCCTGCGGCGGCGATTCATCGGCGCGCGGAGGCAACCAGATTAGCCCGGAGTCGACCAGCCCCGCACCCACGCGCTCCGCCGACCCGACGCCTGAAACCTCGGCCGCTGCTCAACCGGAACCGCAGTTCACCAACTTCGACTCCGCGAAGTTCAGCCAATCGACGAATATCGACAACGAATGGTACCCGCTTCGGCCTGGGACCAAGTGGGTCTACGACGGATACACGACCGAGCGCAGAAAGCAAGTGCCTCACCGTGTGCAGGTCACAGTCACCGATTTGACTAAGGAAATCCTGGGTGTACGCACCGTCGTGGCCTGGATCGAAGACTTCGTCGAAGGTGAGCTGGTCGAAAAAGAGGTCGCTTTCTACGCTCAGGACGATGACGGTAACGTTTGGTACTTCGGGGAGCACCCTGAGGAATACAAAGCAGGCGAATTCGTGGAAGCGCCCACGTGGATCGCTGGCATCCAGAACGCTAAGCCAGGGATTCAAATGTGGGCCGACCCCGAGCCTGGAATTCCCAGTTATTATCAGGGCTGGGGACCGGCGGTCGAATGGTCTGACTATGCCCAGGTGGACCAGATAGGTCAGCAGACGTGTGTGCCCGTGAGCTGCTATGACAATGTATTAGTACTCGCCGAGTCCAGCCTAGACGAGGAAAACGTCTACCAGATTAAGTACTACGCTCGCGCCGCCGGCGAAGTTAGAGTTGGCTGGAGGGGCCCCGATTCAACTGCGGAGGAGCTTCAGCTCGTTGAACGCTCGGAGCTCACGCCGGATGCTTTGGCGGCAACCCGCGCGGATGCACTCGCTCTGGAGGCGCATGCCTATCAAATTAGCGCCGAGGTATACGGTAAGACAACTCCAGCACAATAGCTGGGGAGTTGAATCCCAGGGAAAGAGAGTCCTCAGCGGCCGACACCGCTGAGGACCAGTTGCAAGCGGGTCCGTAGCGTGGAGCACCTCTTGCTCGATACACCTTATCAGGTCTTGGAAAGAGAATCAAAAGATAAGCCTATGCCGCATCCTCAACCGGGCTTTCGTCTCTTTTTACAGCTTCTCTGAGGCACCTCTCCGAAGGGAGGCCATTCGGCCAGAGCCGATGCGTCGTGCCGCAACTCTGTTGTCTGACCCAAGAACACGATTACAATTAGGCGAGACGCGACGTGGACAAGCTGCGCGCACCTGAACTACCCAACCTGCCCCTAGAAGATCAGCCGAGAGTTCTGATCGTAGATGATGATCGGAGCCTCTTGGCCGCGCTTGATCTAGCCCTAACGCGACGCGGCTTTCGTGTAAGCAGCGCCGATGGACCAGGCGAAGCGTTCGAGCAGATTGATCGGGAGCCGGGCATTGAGCTGATTGTCCTCGACGTCATGATGCCTGGAATGGACGGTGTGACAGCGCTCCGTTTGCTCCGTAACAGATCTTCCGCCCGGGTGCTAATGCTCAGCGCTAAAGATGCGGTTGTCGACCGTCTTGCCGGATTTGAAGCCGGCGCCGATGACTACTTGGTGAAGCCCTTCGACCTAGACGAGCTCGTCGCGCGGCTCCTAGCTCTGCGCCGCCGTGCACGCGAACAGCAGCCGCAAAGCGGTGAGCGCAGTTACGCCGACATAGTCTTGGACGACCGAACGTGGGTTGCCCAACGCGGCGATCGCGACCTTTCACTAACACCAACGGAGTTCCGGATCCTTCAGGCGCTCCTCGAAGTTCCCGAGACAGTTCGTAAGCGCGACGACCTGATCCTTTCGGTCTGGGGACCCTCATGGTCTGATTCGGGTTCAGGCAGCCTTGAAGTGCATATCGCGAACCTTCGGCAGAAGTTGGAAGGTGAAGGTGGGTCGCGGTTGATCCATACGGTACGAGGGATCGGCTACATCCTAAAGGAGTAGAACGGGTGTCTCTTCGGCTGCGCATCACCTTACTCTGCGTAGCACTCGTCGCTCTAGTGCTTGCCGGCTTTGCAATCACGGTCAACTTTCTAGCCAGCACCCGCATCTACGCCAGCCTAGACGATGGCTTAGAGGCTCAGGCGAATTCCATTATCGCTAGCTTGCCGGCTGGAAGGCTCGATGAATCGCTCATAGAAAGCAGCCGTCCGGCATTAGAGGCGGAAGAGGCGGCGGGCCTGCTCTTCCAGATCCGAGATTCTTCTGGCCACGTGCTCTATTCCTCATTCCGAGGATCCCAGGATGTTCTTCCGCCTGGCGGCTCCCTGGACCAGCAGGCAGTGTATGAGCGTAAGGTAGCGCAGCAACAGCTCCGCCTTCTTCATATGCCTATCGATTCCGCCTCTCGCGGTGGAAGCATTGAGGTAGGCCGTTCAATGAAGGAGACGGATGAAGCCCTTACGGAGATCCGCGGGACCCTCCTCATCGGCGGCCTCTTCGCCCTCTTGCTAACCTCGCTGCCCGCCTACTTTATTGCCGGACGCGCGCTCGACCCCATCCGTGAAGTATCGCGTGTAGCCCGCCGCGTAGAGCGCACCAGCGATTTTAGCCAGCGGCTGGTCGAGCGTCCGACAAGAGACGAAATCGGCGAGCTCACTGAGACCTTCAACGACCTCATTGGACGGATAGAGCAGACGCTCGCTGCGCATAGCCGGTTCCTGGCCGAGGCGTCCCACGAGCTTCGGCGTCCATTGACGATATTGCGAACCAACCTCTATATCCTCCGCGATCCCGATCTACCCGAAGGCGACCGCGCGGCTTGTCTTGAGCGTATGACTCGTGAGGCGAGCGCAATGACCCGTCTGGTCGGTGACATACTGCTGCTCAACCGCGACCGAGCCCAATCGCTTGAGCGCGCCCCCGTCGACCTTTCCCGTCTCTGCGGCGAAGAAGCATGGCGGATGCAGCTCGCTGAGCCGACGGCCTCGTTGCAAGTGCAAATCGCTCCCAACCTGATGGTTGAGGGTGACGCGCAGAGGTTGCAACAAGTGGTAAGAAACCTGCTCGAGAACGCGCTTAACTACTCACCTCAGGGAGGTGCCGTGGAGGTCTCCCTCAAAAAACAGACCGGACGAGCAAGGCTAAGCGTGCGGGACTTCGGGATTGGAATACGTACCGAGGAGTTGCCCAAAATTTTCGATCGTTTCTACCGGGGGATGGAGGCCAGCCGCGTACATCGGGAAGGGGTCGGACTTGGCCTTTCGATCGTGAAATACGTCGTCGAGGGACTTGGCGGCGATATCAGCGTGGAATCACGGCCCGATGGCACGACGTTCATGGTTGAACTCCCTATGTCTCAGCGCTCCGGAAAGAGACTTCGGGATTTATTGCCCGTTCCTTAGTGGTTTCTTAACGTTCCGCGCTTCGAGCCCCGCTACAGTTGCGGTGTAGTTAATCAGGCGCTCTGTAGGGCGTTCTGGCTTAACAGAAAGGGTGTGCGATGAGAGTGCCTCCAGCGGCTATTTCCTTCTCAACTGAAGATATTTCCCAAATTACCGACGAACTAAGTGAATCATTAGCGACGGGGGCGCTCACACTCGGGAAGCATGGCCGGCATTTCGAGGAGGAGTTCGCGGCCCTCTGCCGTGTCCCGTACGCGGTCGCCGTGAACAGCGGCACCAGCGCCCTCGAGATAATTCTGCGGGCCATTGGCGTCGGGAACCGCGAAGTGATCGTCCCAACCAATACGTTTTTTGCGACGGCGGCGGCGGTAATACATGCCGGTGGACGAGTGCGGTTTGCGGACTGTGAGCCGGGCAGCTTTGCGCTCGACGTAGGCAGCCTGCGTGAGTGTTTGAACGCGAACACCGCTGCGGTGATACTCGTTCATATCGGGGGCATCATAAGTCCCCACCTTGGCGATATCGCTGAAATCTGCAAGCAAGTGGGCGTGCCGTTGATCGAGGATGCGGCGCACGCACAGGGCTCGACTCTGGGTGCCCGGCCAGCGGGCAGCTTCGGAATCGCAGCAGCATTCTCCTTCTACCCAACTAAGGTCATGACCAGCGGCGAAGGAGGAATGATTACAACCGGCGACGAGGCACTGTATCGTGAAGCGCTGATCTACCGAGACCAGGGGAAGGAAGGGTTCACGACCAACTACCACGTCCGCCTTGGCTACAACTGGCGGATGAGCGAGCCACACGCAATCATCGGCCGGGCGCAGTTACGCAGCCTTCCTGGGTTCATCCAACGGCGGCGTGAAATCGCTCAGATTTACGATCATCGTTTGACCGGATTTCGTGGAGGCATCCAGCCCTTGACTGTTCCTCGCGCCGTCCAGTCGAACTATTACAAATACATTGCCCTGCTGGATCCCGCCGTTGACCGCGCTGGGCTGAAGAAAGCGTTGCGCGACAAGTTCGACATCGGGTTGAGCGGCGAGGTCTACGAAACGCCGTGCCACCAACAACCGGTCTTCAGCGGTTATCCTGCCGGACGGCTACATCAAGCTGAGCGGATCTGCGCCGAACACGTCTGCCTTCCCATCTCCGCGAGAATGTCAGTGGAGGATGCTGAATATGTTGTCGATTCACTCGAGCGCGCGCTCGAGCTAACTCAGACGGCGAATGCGGCGATCGGCGACTAATATGCGCATAGGCCTAACGGGCGCTTCCGGCTTCATCGGATCGCACGTCGTGGACGCGCTTGCGGCGGCGGGACATCAGGTCGCGGTGATCGACCTACGGCCTCCTCACCGGAAGGACATCGAGTTTCGCGAGGCCAGTGTCCTAGACAGCGTCAGCCTTAACGACGCATGCACCGCTCTTGACATACTTTACCACTTGGCGGCAGTGGCCGATGTTAACGACGTTGTTGCCGACCCGGTCAGGGCTATCGATCTCAATGTAACCGGTACTATCCGAGCCCTGGAAGCCGCCCGATTGAACGGAATCAAGCGGTTCATGCTTGCCAGCACAGTCTGGGTTTATTCGTCGGCCCAACCTCCAGACTTCGATTCTGTCGACGAAGGTGCGGCTATTGACGTCGCCGCGGCCCGTCATGTTTACACGACCTCCAAAATCGCGGCCGAGATGCTCTGCCATGATTACCGGAGCATGCACAACCTTTCTTTCACTATACTGCGCTATGGCATTCCATACGGACCAAGGATGCGATTCTCCCTTGTCGTGCCGGTATTCGTACGCAAGGCGCTGCGCGGCGAAGCCTTGACTGTCAGTGGGGACGGCAGTCAGCACCGAAAGTTCATTTACGTCGAAGACCTCGCCCGTGGACACGTGGCTGCGCTGAGCGACGCCGCAGTTGACCAGACATACAACCTCGATGGCAGCGAAAAAGTGACGATCCTCCGCATCGCCGAAACGGTGCTGCGCTTGACTGGATCCCGAAACCAGATTGAATTCATGCCCGCACGCTCAGGCGATTACGCCGGCAGGGACGTTTCCAGCAACAAGGCCCAGCGAGAACTCAACTGGGTGCCGGAGATCGATTTCGAGGAGGGCATGGAGCGAACGGTTCCTTGGCTTGTGGAACAGCTAGGCAAGGAGGCGGTGGCCGCAGCTTCCGACGGATGAATACGATCCAGCGAGCCCAACCGGTCGAATCGGCGCGAGCGGTGCCCCGCCGGATTGCCGTCGTCCCCGTGTACAACGAAGAGGATACTGTGGTCCAGGTCCTCGATGACTTGGAGCGGCTGGTCGACCAGATCGTCGTCGTCGAGGACGGGTCGACGGACCGCTCACGACAGCTGATCATCTCCTGGGCGCGTCATCGACGTTCGGCGCACACGATCTTCTTCGCGCGCAACCGGGGGTTGTCTGCGGCATACTATGCGGCATTCAAGGAGATAGCGGGCCTTGTTACAGCCGGTGAATTGAGCCGAGACGATTTGATTATCACCGTTGATGCCGACGGACAGCACGACCCTGCTGATCTCGACCGTCTCATGCGCCGCGTAACCGACGAGGGATTCGATGCTGCCGTGGCGCGTCGTGATCTGTCGGGCTACAGCCTGCTTAAGCGAGCCGGTAATAATTTGCTTACCTGGTGGGCGTCCCTCTGGGCCGGCATGCGTTTCTACGATGTCGAGTCCGGGTACCGTGTGTTCAAGACAGGCCCTCTCATCGAGGCCCTGCACTACTACCAGGGATATCGGTACAGCGAGACCGTCGAGGTTGCCGTGGTGTTGCCCCGTCTGGGTTACCGTCTCTCGAACGATGTGGTAGTCCCGGTGCCGGTGCAACGGTCGCGGACGAGCGTCCGAGATGGCGTCATCGATGCGCTCGCCATGGTTGGCGCCTGGTGGCGGGTCTTGGCTGGCCGCCACAAGCCGTCGGACATGCCGGCGCTATCCGTCAAGGTTCTGCCGGCGCTTGTACTCGTCGGACTCGCGTTTGTTGTCGGAGATATTCTCCGCACGTCGCTTTTCCTCGCCTCGGATTCGATGCATAACTACGCGCACGTTTGGTATCTGAGCGACCAAATATTCCATCACGGGCGATTTCCCTTACATATTGCGCTTTTGGATGGCGGGAGCGCGGTGACGTTTCCGTACGCTCTAGTGCCCTATCTCGCGGGCGCCCTTACATACCCGATCTTCGGTAGTTGGGCCGTCAGCTTGCTAATGGGAATTGCGGTTGCCGGCACAGTTTGGGCCGCTGGGTTGGCTCGACCCGTGATGCGAGACCCATGGATGATTCTTCTCTTTCTGATCAACCCCTTCTTCATTGATTCCGTCTTCGCATTTCAATTCGCGACCGTCTGGTGCGCGCTCTTTTTCTTCCTCTTCGTTTCAGCGTTCGAACGCCGAAGGACCATCCTCGCTGCCCTTCTCCTCTGGCTTACGGTCAGCAGTCACCCGATGATCGGCTCGCTCACCAGCGGTGCGTACCTTGCGATTTATGCGGCCGTTCATCGAGAACGAGCGCGGGATTTGTTGATCGTTGTCGTGCCCGTTGGTCTAGCACTTCTTCCCATCTACTGGATGACTCTGTCAACCCCCGCCGTAAGTGACGAACCTAGCGCCTTTATGCGGACGACCATTTCGTCAATCGTCAGCCCGGGTTGTGGTTCGCAGCGCCATTTGTCCTATCATTGGTCGCCCCGTGGTTAAGGCGGAACTACCGTCCCGTTCTTGGGTTCGGTTTTGCGAGCAGTGCCCTCGGAGTCGTCCTCCTCGGTGGCTTCATTGGATTCCACGGCGCCCCCAGCGGCTACTGGGGCATCCTCCACGATAGCTCTGATGTCTACGCCGCGTTCTTCGCCTCGCCAGAGTTTCAGCCGGGCATGACTTACCGCGTGCTAGAACCGAGTGAGCGCGAGGACGGAATGTACCGTTTCATGCGCCACGGGGCAGTGCTGTCAAACGAGTTCTTCACGGAAAGTACGTTCCATAGACCATGGAACATGGAACAGTACGGCTGCTACACCGCCTTCAAGCGCGTCGATTTCGTGGTCGTCGAGCAAGCATGGGAACATCGGATGCACTTCAACGAAGGTGATCTACTCAAATCTCTGGTGTACCGCAGCCAAGCGAGAATCGCGTATGCAGACCCGAGGGGCAGGTTCGTCGTCTATAACATCCAGTCGTTCGTAGCGGGCCAACACCGGCCTTCTTCATTATCCCAATGTCCACTCTAACCCTGCGGTCGCCGATTTCGATGGTGATTACGCGGCTGCGCCCGTTAGGAGAGCCACGCGCTCGCAAATACGCCTTGCTGACCTTCGCCGTTGACGCCGGGCTGGTCTTCACTCTGCTCGTGGCAGTCCAGTCTTACCTGCCTGAACAGTACCAAGCTACCGAGGCAATTGCCGGTTATGTTCTGGCTGCTTACGGAGCGGCGAAACTCGTAGGGCAGCTTCCCGCTGGTTACGTGATCGACCGTCTGGGTCCAAAACAGGGCCTTTTCGGCGGTCTCTGTTTGGCGGTCGCCGGGCAGGCGGCGATGCTACTGGCGGCTGTTGAACCGCTACTAGGGCTTCCAGCGGCTGCGATGTACGGCCTCGGCGCGGCCGCTATATGGCCGTCCATTTTCAGCATGGCAGCGGCGGAATTCGCTGAGGAGGAGAGGGCGCGGCTCTCCGCGGGAATGACCGTAGCGACAGGCGCGGCTGTAGCAACCGCCCTGGGGCTTGGCTTTATCCTTCCCCCTGGCTTTCCATATGCCGCCGCCATTGCGGTCTCCGTTTGCGCTTTGTTTGCGGCCCTGCTGGTCGTCGGCCAGTTCCCGGCTGTCCGACCAGTCAAGGCTGAAGCAAGAGCGGCAACATCACGCCGGCTGGCATGGCTGCGGCTGCTGATTTCGCCGCGTCGAGCGGCTTTTTCGTTGATCCTTCTACTTCAAGGTGCGGCACTAGGGGCTTTGGTTGCTGTGTTCGGTAGCTACGCTCGAACTTCTTTACACATCTCGGTCCGCGAGGAGTTGCTCCTCTTCGCGCCTGCAGCCGCCGCCGGCGCGTGCGCGGTACTTCTCAGTGGCTCGCTGGCGGACCGAGTCGGCCGCATTCCGGTGCTGGGCGCGGGCTTTCTCGCTGTAACCATCGGCGTCTGGGGCCTGTCAGCTTCGACCGGCAGCGGCGCGGTCGTGCTGCTGGCTTTGCTAACAGCGGTCGGCCTGGCCCTAGCCCTGCCGTCTGTCAGCGCCATGGCAATCGACTTATCGCATGGCGCAGAGACGGCCACCCTCCTCGGCTGGTTCCTGACTATGGAGAGTATCGGGCACGCGGTCGGGCCTGCTTTAGGCGGTGCGCTTAATCAAGCCGGTGGGACCTCTCCAGTTCTTTGGCTGGCGGGGGGATTAGCCGCCGTTGCGGCCGTGATCGCGCTTGTGCCGCCTGTTTGGACGAAAACCCCGCGCATCGCTGCCAACCGGCGTCCCTTACGTACCATGTTGGCTTTCAGCGCAAAAGGTGGGCTCGTTTTTAGCCTGGGCTTTCCCGTCATCGCAGTCTATCTCGCCTGGCAACCAGGGTCGCAACTGTACGGCGAGATGACGACCCATGGCACGCGCGATCGAATGGAAGTCGCCATTACATTTGATGACGGACCGAATGATCCCTGGACCTTACGGATCGCACAAACGCTAGACGATTACGGTGTGCAGGGCACGTTCTTCACGGTCGGCAAGAACGCAGAATCGCATCCACAGATTGTCCGCAGCCTTGTGGCTCAAGGCCATCTCATCGGCAACCATTCGTATCGCCATCACAAGAGCGATGCGCTCGTCGACCCTCGCTATGGCGAGCTTTGGAAGGCCGAACGAGCGATTTCCTCCGCGGCCGGAGTCTGCCCGGCCATCTATCGTCCGCCTAACGGCTTCCACACTCCGTGGCAACTGAATGCTGTCGCGAGTCATGGCATGAAGACGGTGACATGGGACGTCATACCACGAGACTGGAAGGATCCCGCACCTAACGAGATAGCCCGTCGGGTGGTCGATTCGGTGAAGCCCGGTTCGATAATTCTCCTCCATGACGGAAAGGACACCGACGTGCAAACCGACCGATCGGCTACATTGAACGCGCTTCCGGGCATCATTGAGGGATTGCGAGCGAAAGGCTATAAGATCGTGCGTTTGGACAAGCTACTGTCCATCCCCGCTTATCTGGAAAGCTGCGGTCAATGAAAGATAAGTCTACAGAAGGCGGAGTGCTCGTCACTGGTGGTGCAGGGTTTATCGGCTCCCACATCGTGGAAGCCTTGCACGCAGAAGGACGGCCGGTTCACGTGCTCGATAACCTAACCACGGGCCGAGCATCCAATATTCCTCGCGAGGTCCCGTTTCATAACGGCGACATCCGATCGAAAACCGCGGTCTATGCTGCTGTCGAGGCGGCTCGAGCAACAGTCATCGTGCACTGCGCAGCGCAGACGAGCGTCGAGCGCTCCATGAACGATCCGGAGTTCGATCGGGATGTCAACGAGACGGGGACGAACATGCTATTGCGCGCGGCGCAGCAGGGATCGGTGCGCCGATTTGTGTTCATTTCGTCGGGAGGGGCAATTTACGGTGAGACAGCCGAACCAGCGACTGAGGAAACGCCACCTTCACCGCGAAACTTTTACGGCAGCCACAAGCTTCTAGCAGAAGAATGCGTCCGCGCCGCGGGGCTCCCTTTTGTCATCCTCCGGCCGTCAAACATATACGGGCCGCGGCAGCGCAGCGATGCCGAAGGCGGAGTGTTAGCGATCTTTAGCGAGCGGATTGTTGGTCATCTTCCCATTGAGATCCACGGCGATGGCCGGCAAGTGCGGGACTTCCTGTACGTATCCGACCTTGTCGATGCGATAAAACTCGCGATCTCGTGTTCGGACAACGTCGTCTGGAACGTCGGCAGTGGTACAGCCACGACAATCCTCGACGCAGCCGTCATCCTGGGCGAGCACCTGGGCGTCGCGCCTCAATTGGTCGCTCGCCCGCGCCGTGCAGGAGACGTCGATAAGTCTCTCGTCAGCCCGGCGCTTCTTCGTTCGACCGGAAGATGGGGCCCGCCCATCCCCATGCGCGACGGTCTCCGACGGCTGGTAAGAAGTCTCGAAACGGTTTCGCCACTGGATAGCTTGAACCAACGCCGCGTCGAGCTCCATGGCTAAGTAGCGGTCCTTTCCAGGCAGGCGGGATTCGAACCGACGACTCAGCTTAAGGGAACTCACATCCCTAGGAGCAAGGGTGGTCAGCAGCCCAAGGCCGACCCGCCCAATGCGCTTGGCCGCCAAGATCAAGCTGATACTGGCGCGGCCCATGACATCGTAGTGGGCGTGCTGGTGGCGATGATATAATCAGCCTCGTTCACGCCACGGTTTGTAGTTATGTCACTTGGCTTCGTAGTTAAAGGGCCGGAGGGTATTGTCCTCGCTGCGGAGAGCTGTGTCACGTTGATAGCACAACCACCGCAAGGACCGTCGTTCGCCGTCAACTTTGACAATGCCACTAAGCTTCTTGCGTTTCACGAGCCACACACCTTTGTTGGGGCCGTTGCTTACGGTGCGTCGGCCATCGGCATGGGCGAATAGGGCCTCGAACTTCGGAACCGGAGCCCTGCCTGCGTACATCCCCTGCACGGGGCGGCAGCAGAAGGCGCAGCCACTAGGACTCATTCGTAGAGCGGGTATGGCCCTTCTTGAACCACAGACAACAGCCCCTTGTTACCGCCTGGCGGCGGCGTTTCAGCCGCCACATAGCAGAAGCTGTTGCCTCCCGTGACGGCCCCGGCGATAAAGCGATTTAGCTCAGCCAACTCCTCGCTCTTTTTTCGTAGCGCTTCCTCGCCAGCGGATCGCTGAATCGATGCCCACAGCGCACCACCCGCCCCGACCAGCGCCCCCACCAAGATCAGCTCCTTTGGGCCGTCCAGGTATGCCGTGGCACCCGCCAGAACAGCTCCTGCGACCACGGCAATCGCTGGCCCGCCCACGTGGCTCTTAAGGCGTTCGAACAGGAGGCGGTTCACGATTACAGGTTATTCCCCGCAAAACCCCCCTGCCAATCGCGATTTGTCACTCCGGCCGGTGCAAACATTCTGCGAACGCGTGCTCGGTAACAGAGGGCCACAGCACCGAGCCAGCGCAAGCGAGATTGTATCTGTCGAGGTACGATGGGATACAGTGGCGATACAGGCTTCAATGGCCCTCGCTAGAATGGGGTCCGGGAGGTCGCCGATTCGAATCCGGCCGCCTGGCCATCTAAAGAAGAAATCGTCGCCTTTGGCCCGTTCACTATGACGCGCTCGTGTCATAGCAGGTGTGAGAGGAGGCAGCATGAGCACCCGTCAGGCAATTGACTGGACATGGCGACACTCTTCAGGCAGGCTTCCGGGATCAAAATATACATGCTGTATGTATAAAAGACCCAAGAATTACCAAACGAATTTAATCGGTCAAGTAGCTGTCTACATCTGGAATGTCTGGCTCCGGCCCGCGGCCGCACCGGCAACAACACCGATCGACGCAGGAGGACGATATGGCGTTCAACGTGAACAAGCTCACCGAGAAGGCGCAAGAGGCGCTTGTCGCTGCCCAGCGGCTGGCCGAACAGCGCCGCCACACCCAGCTCGAGCCCGAGCACATACTGCACGCGCTCGTGAGCCAGGAGGGCGGCGTCGCGCCTGCAGTCCTCAACAAGCTCCGGGTGCAGCCCTCCGCAGTCCTTCAGCAGCTCGAACCCGCCCTTAGCGCGCTTGCGACCGCCTCGACCTCCACGGAAGTGCGCATCTCGCCGCGCCTCCAGCGAGTCTGGGAGACCGCCCAATCGGAGGCCGACCGGCTGAAGGACGAATATATCTCGACCGAGCACTTTCTGCTGGCTATCGCGGACGATCAGGAGAAGGGCCAGGCCGGCCAGATCCTGCGCCAGCTCGGCATCACGCGCGACCGCCTCTACCAGGCGCTCCAGGAGATCCGCGGCGGGCAGCGCGTGATTAGCCCGACGCCGGAATCGACTTACCAGGCGCTCGAGCAGTACGGCCGCGACCTCACGAAGCTCGCCCGAGAAGGGAAGCTCGATCCGGTGATCGGCCGGGACGAAGAGATCCGTCGTATCATCCAAGTACTCAGCCGCCGGACAAAGAATAATCCGGTGCTTATCGGGGAGGCCGGGGTGGGCAAGACGGCGATCGTCGAGGGGCTGGCGCAACGGATTGTCCGCGGTGACGTGCCGGAGGCGTTGAAGGACAAACGGATCGTCGCCCTAGACCTGGGGGCGCTCGTGGCGGGCGCCAAGTACCGGGGCGAGTTTGAAGAGCGCTTAAAGGCGGTCCTCAAGGAAGTGCAAGAATCCCAGGGGCAGATCATCTTATTCATCGACGAGCTGCACACCGTGGTAGGAGCCGGGGCGGCCGAGGGGGCGATGGACGCCTCCAACATGCTCAAGCCAATGCTGGCCCGTGGTGAACTGCATACAATCGGCGCAACGACGCTGGACGAATATCGCAAGCATATCGAAAAGGACGCCGCCCTGGAGCGGCGCTTCCAGCCGGTATTCGTCGGGGAACCATCAGTCGAGGACACGATCAGCATTCTGCGCGGCCTTCGCGAGCGCTACGAGCAACACCACAAAGTGCGCATCAAAGACTCCGCACTGGTGGCAGCGGCCGTCCTCTCGCACCGCTATATTGCCGACCGCTTTCTGCCCGACAAGGCGATCGACCTCGTTGATGAAGCGGCGGCGAAGCTGCGCATGGAAGCAACAAGCATGCCGGCGGAGTTAGATGAAGTGCGCCGGCGGATCATGCAGCTGGAGATCGAGCGGGAGGGGTTGCGCAAGGAGAAAGACACCGCCTCAAAGGAGCGGCTGAAGCGAATCGAAAAGGAGCTTGCCGACCTAAAGGAAGAGGCGAACCAGCTGGAAGCGCGGTGGCAGCAAGAGCTTCAAGAGCTCAACCGTCTGGGCGATCTCCAGGCGAAGCTCGATGCGGCCCGCACAGAGATGGAGCAAGCGTCGCTTCGAGCTGATTGGGAAAAGGCAGCCCGGTTGAAGTACGAGATCCAGGAACTCGAAAAGCAGCTGGCCGAGGCGGAGCAAGCGCTGCGCCAGGGCGGAGGGACAAAGCTGGTCAAGGAGGAGGTGGACGAGGAGGACATCGCCGAGGTCGTTAGCCGCTGGACCGGAATACCCGTCACGAAGCTGATTGAGGGCGAGATCGAGAAACTTATCAAGATGGAAGAGCGTCTGCGCGAGCGCGTGGTCGGCCAGGACGAAGCCATCGAGGCGGTCGCGAACGCGGTCCGGGCAGCGCGCGCGGGCCTTCAAGACCCCAACCGCCCGCTGGGGAGCTTTCTGTTCCTCGGGCCAACGGGCGTTGGGAAAACGGAGACCGCCCGTGCCCTGGCTGAATTCCTATTCGATGATGAACAGGCGCTCATCCGGATCGACATGAGCGAATACCAGGAGAAGCACACGGTGTCGCGGCTGATCGGCGCGCCGCCCGGGTACGTTGGCTACGAGGAGGCGGGGCAACTCACGGAATCGGTGCGCCGGAGGCCCTACTCCGTTGTTCTCTTCGACGAAGTCGAGAAGGCCCACCCAGAGGTGCTCAACACACTCCTCCAGCTCCTGGATGACGGCCGGCTCACCGATGCCCAGGGCCGCACCATCGATTTCCGCAACACCATCGTAATCATGACCAGCAACCTCGGTAGCCAGTGGATAACAGAGGCCGGTCTGAGTTGGGACGAGATCAGGGAACGTGTGATGACGGCGGTGCGCGAACATTTCCGTCCCGAGCTTCTCAACCGTATCGACGAGATCGTCATCTTCCGCCCCCTCGCGCTCGACCAGATCAAGCAGATCGTCGACATCCAGCTCCAGGGCCTGCGCGCGCGCCTCGCCGAGCGCAACATCGAACTGGACCTCACCGCCGCCGCCGCGGAGCTCATCGCGCGCGAAGGCTTCGATCCAGTCTATGGTGCACGCCCCCTCAAGCGCGCGATTCAGAAGAAGATAGTCCAGCCTCTCGCCATGCGCCTGCTCCAAGGCGACTTTAAGGACGGCGACGACATCGCCGTAGACGTGGGAGATGGACAGATAGAGTTTCGGCGGACGGAGGCAAGAGTGGCGGCGGCGGGTGGCTGATGCCCCACGACCCAAATATAGTCGTAGCAACCACGAACAATTCCGCCCAAAGGAGGAGCGACCCATGGCCAACGGCAACACGAACTCAAACCCCTACGCGACCGAGCATCCGACTGGGTCGCTCAAGCCCGGTACTGAGGCGCCGGGCTTCGAGCTCAAGAGCACCCCCGACCAGTTCGTCTCCCTCAGCGATTTCCGCGGGTCCCCCGCGATTCTGTGCTTCTATCCTGCCGACTGGAGCCCAGTCTGCGGTGACCAGCTCGCTCTCTACAACGAGGTCCTTCCCGAGTTCCGCCGCTTTCAGGCGAACCTGCTCGGCATTTCTGTCGACGGCGCCTGGTGCCACGCCGCCTATCGTGAGCACCGAAATCTACATTTCCCTCTGCTCTCCGATTTCGAGCCCAAGGGAGCCGTCGCGCGCAGCTACGGCGTCTACCGCGCGACCGACGGTGTATCTGAGCGGGCGTTATTCGTGCTTGATCCGTCCGGCGTAGTGTCGTGGAGTTACGTGTCTCCCATCGGAATCAATCCGGGCGCTGACGGCATCCTGACCGCTCTCGAAGCCCTCGCTCCACAGCAGGCGGCGCGAACGTGACGATGCCCGCGACCGCCAGGTTGGTACTTCCGGTGAGCAACCGCGACCATATCCGCGGCTCCGCAACGGCGCCTGTCACCCTCGTCGAATACGGCGACTTCGAATGCCCCTTCTGCGGCCAGGCCTATCC
>Ga0184619_10000273_pt1 | contig 17366 bp, 11 predicted proteins | sample PLM0_60_b1_FD_133146 | JGI IMG/M metagenome (GOLD analysis project Ga0184619, IMG submission 133146) | Groundwater sediment microbial communities from an aquifer in East River, Colorado, USA - PLM0_60_b1 | ecosystem: Environmental > Terrestrial > Soil > Riparian zone | place: USA: East River...
CGGCCTGAGATGCAAGCGATTCCGCGAGGCGCTGGTCCGAATGCGAGAAAGGCCCGATCTCTTTCGTCGCCGGATCTAGGCTGTTGATGAGCTGAAGCACGCCGATGATTTCGCCCTCGTGGTTCTTCATCGGAACTGTGAGGAACGCCTTCGAGCGGTATCCGGTCTTCTTGTCGAAATTGCGCGTTCCGGAGAAATCGAAACCCTCTTCCGTATACGCATCGGCGATATTCACCGTCTTGCCGGTCAGCGCGGTGTAGGCGGCGACCATCTGGTTGTTGGGTGTCCCATCCTTTCCGTAGAGGTGCACCGGATAGAACGGAATCGGGTTGCCGGTGGTGCCGCCCATCGCGATACCCATAGCCTCGTTTCGCATGATCGCAAACCTGAGCTGTGGTCCTTCGCTGGAGGGCTCCAGCACGTACAAGGTGCCGCCGGCGGCGCGCGTGATCGCCTTTACCGCAAGGAGGATTTTCTCGAGCAGGTGGTCGATGTCCTTTTCCTGGGACAGCGCCGCGCCAATTTCGTTGAGCTGCTCGAGGCGGCGAAACAGATCTTCAACGGTCTCCAAGGAGCAATCCCCCGGTCTGGGCGGCAGCCGGCGTGGAGCGGGCCGCTACTTGATACAGACCGCGCGCACCTGCAGCATGTCGGTAATTCCCTGAAGTACCTTTTCGATCCCGTCCATCTTCAAGGTTCGCATGCCTTCCTCGAGACTGACAGCAAGGATTTCCGAGATACGCGCGTGCTCCTGGATCAGCTTCTTTAGAGTGTCGGAGGCGATCAGCAGTTCATGCAGGCCGACCCGGCCTTTGTAGCCGGAATTGCCGCAGGCTTCACAGCCTTTGGCCCTATAGAGGGTGAAGTGACCTTTGTCGCCGGCGTAGCTTCTTGCCAAATCCCTGTAGACGTTCTCGTAGGCGGACTTTGCATCCCTCTTGAACGGTCCGGTGTTGAGCAGCTCGGAGCAGTATTCCTGGAGCATGTGCTTCATCTCGTCCGCGGTGGGCGCGTAAGCCTGCTTGCATTTGCCGCACAGACGCTTGGCCAGCCGCTGCGCGAGAATCCCGAGCAGCGCGTCGGAGAAGTTGAAGGGGTCCATGCCCATGTCGAGCAGCCGGGTGATCGACTCCGGAGCGCTGTTCGTATGCAAGGTGGCGAATACGAGGTGACCTGTCAGCGACGCTTCTATACCCGTGGAGGTTGTTTCCTTGTCGCGCATCTCGCCGACCATGATGATGTCCGGATCCGCCCGCAGAAACGATTTCATCACGACTGCGAAATCGAGGCCGGCCTTCTTGTTGACCTGGACCTGACGCAGGCCCTTCTGCGTGATTTCGACCGGATCCTCCGCCGTCCAGATCTTGGTATCAGAGGTATTGAGAAACCCGAGAACCGAGTGCAGCGTCGTCGTCTTCCCCGAGCCCGTCGGACCGCAGCAAAAGAACAGCCCGTAAGGCTTGCTCACCGTTTCCTTGAGCTTCGGCAGATTGGAAGGCGAAAGGCCGAGCTTGTCCAGGGGAATGGGCTCTCCCGCCGCGAGAATGCGCATGACGATGTCCTCGACGCCGCCTTGAGACGGGATCGTCGCCACGCGCAGCTCGATGTCGAGCGGTCCGAATTTCTTGAACTTGATTTTCCCGTCCTGCGGTTTGCGCTTCTCGGAGATGTCGAGGTCGCACATGATCTTGATGCGCGCCACCATCGCGTTCCGGTAGGAACCCGGGACCTCGATGTAGGGAACCAGCGTTCCGTCCTTCCTCAACCGGATCTCGGTCTTGCCTTTGCCGGGGTAGGGCTCGATGTGGATGTCCGATGCTCCCTGGTTGTAGGCATCGATGATGATCTTGTTGACCAGCTTGACCAGCTCGTTGTCGGCCGCTGCGGACACATCGTCGTCACTGCCCACCTCGACGGGAGCTTCGTCCTCCTCGAGGCCCGAGAGCATATCGCCGATGTCGCCGGTGTCGGCGGCCTCCGCCCCGTAGAACGCCTTGAGCGTTTCCTTAAACTCCTTGAGAGTCGTAACTCGATACACGAGCTTGCGCCCCGCAAAGACGTTCTGGACGATTCTGGAACTCTTTACCCTCTCGGGGTCAAGGCAGAGGATGGCCAGACCTTCTTTCGCTTCCTCGATCGGTACCCACTGGTTGGATTCGACGTAGTCGCGTTTCAGGTTTTTCAGCAAATCCATCGGTTTGATGCGATCGGGTTTGAACGATTCGTACGGCACTCCGAAAAACTTCGCAAGGGCCGCGCCAATCGCCGGAATCTTGACCTGGAACTCCTCGATCAGCACCGTTTCGACATCGACAGCCTTCTTGCGTGCCGACCGGGCCGCGAGCTCGAACTCCGCGGCCGAGATCACGGCATCGCTCACCAGGAAGTCGTACTTCGTCTTGAGGACCTGCGGCTTCTGGCGCTGCTTGAGGGCGATGGCCAGCGTCTGGCAGAGTTCCGCCACCCCCTCCTCGGCAAGCCGTCCGAACGGCACGCCGGCTCTGTTGTTGATCAACTGGACCACGCCGACGAGTTCGCTGCTGCCCGGCTCCGCAACGGGCGCCACCAGCATTTGCTTGGTGCGATAACCGGTGCGCTTGTCGACTTCCTGCAGGAAGCGCAGGTTCGCGTTGTGCGACTTGAGCTCGCCCTCGTCGTAGACGTCCTTCAAGTTGAGCATCCTCTTCGACAATCCGACGTAGCCCGCGATCGAGTGTTCGGCGATGGGCAGTTTCAGATCCTTGAAGGAGTTGAGGCCGGTCTTGACCTTGGAGACGATGGTCTGTTTGTCGTCGCCCACGGTATAGATCGTCAGCCGGTCGGCGTTGAAGAGGGTGCAAATGTCGGCGCTGACTTCCAGCATGATTTCGTCCACGTTGCTCGTCGCGTGGATCTTGTTGGTGACGGTCTGGAGGTTCTTCTGAAACGTCAGCCTGCTGTTGACGTCAGAGGCCGCGCCCGGATGCGTTTGCAATACCGCGCTCATAGGCAATCCACCTTAAGGTTCATTACCGCGAAATCTCCCGATAATCAATTACTTTACCACTGTTCAGCCCGCGCGGCTGACCTAGGCGACGCGTTTCTCCGTATTAATGCACTGCAAGCGGCCGACGCGTCGGGTTCTTCCCCACGCGAAAATCGCGCCTGCCCACCATCCCATCCGAGCGCAGCTCCCCAGGGGAAGGTCGGCGTGCGAGGCCCTTCCCGCCCCTTCATGCTCCGTGCTTCGTCTCCCCCCAGAGCCCGCCCGCAAGCACGAACGCGCGGTAGCCGCGCTGAGCGAGGAGAAATGCCGCGGCGGCGCTGCGTCGCCCGCTCTGGCAATAGAGCACGTACTCTTTCCCTTTGTCCAGCACGCCGAAAGCGTTGCGGATTTCCGACAGCGGAATATTGATGGCACCCGCAAGCTTGTCGTACTGGTACTCCGACGGGTAACGCACATCGACCCACTGGGCTCCATTGGCGATCTTGTCGTGCGCCTCCTCTGCTGATAGGCGTTGCAGCAGGGGCTCCCGGAGGAGCTCGGCAAAGTCCTTCCTGGACAGCCGCAGGAGGGCGCCGTCTGTCTTCATCGTAACGGTGGCGTTGCGCCTGGCCTCCGACACCAGCGCTTCCTCGCCGAACGCGTCGCCGCTTTTCAGGTCAGCGAGCAGCATCGTGACTCCTCCGACCATCCGTTCGACCTTGCACCTGCCCGTCTCGACCACGAAGTAGAAGTCCCCTTCAGCGCCTTCGCGGATCACCGTATCGCCTTTCTTGACGTCGATGCGCTCGAAGCGGCGCAGGAGCTCGTTGATGTGAGCCGGCGGCAGTCGCGAGAACTCGCCGTACTTGAGGCTGCTTACGCTGAACATTCCGGACATGAGGGTCCAGGCGGCGAGTGGGCTTCCCTCGTCCCCGGCCTTCTTCTGTTTTTCCGAGTGGTCGGCGGACACGGCTTCTTCCCAAGTCGCCATGACGTCGAGAAGATCATCGTCGATGCGCATCAGCTCGACGTCGGTGATCGCCTCGACGCTGGTGAAAACCTCGCCCCGCCGACACAGCGGATATCGCGAACGCTCGGAGCCCCCTACCAGCACTTTCGAAGAACCATCCGGATAGGTAAGCACGAGCTCTCCACGCAGGAGATAGACCGCCTGGCCCGCGACCCCGCGCACGAGAAAGGGATTCGAATTCCTGCTCGCGGTCTCTACGTGACAGAGAGCGACAAGTTCGTGGAGCCTCGCTTCGGGAAGCGAAGCGACAGGTTCAAGAGTCTTCAGCGTTTCGATGCGTACTCTGTTTGCGCACATCGCGCGTTCCTCGCTCAGCTCGGACGGTTCCGCGTCTTCCCCTCAGAATTCGAAAACTTGATTGTTTTGCAGCATGCGCGGCCGGTATTGACCGGCGTCCTCCTCGATTTCCTGCATCGTGAGCTCGATTTCGCCGGGCTTCAGATGCGTGATGTAGATCTCCGCGCTACGTTCGAGTTTTGCGAGCTCCTCGGCAAGCATGCTCGGACAAAGGTGCTTCGAAATCACCGCCAGCTCCCTTTCCCGGTTGCAAAAAGCGGTCTCGATGATCAGATACTTCAGGTTCGAAATCTTGTTGACCGCCGCCCAAAGAGGGTCGTTGGTTGTCGTGTCGCCGGTAAACACCAGGCTGTCCCTGCCGGAATCGAGGTGATAACCGACCGCCGGCACGACATGATTTGCCGGTAGCACCGTGAGCTTGCGCTTTTTTAGCTCGACCGTGTCACCGACCTGGATCTCGCGGTATCGAAGGAAGGGTTTTTCGGGACTCGGGATCTGGGCGAAATCGGGCCAGATGCTCCAGTTGAAGATGTGATTACGCAGGATTTCCAGCGTTGCCGGAACGGCCCAAAGCGTGAGCGGCTGGTCGCGCATCCCTCCGACGGTATCGACCATGAACGGAATGCTCGCGACGTGATCGAGGTGCGAGTGCGTGAGAAAGATGTGATCGATGAGAGAGAGCTCGGTGAGCGAAAGGTCGGCGACCCCCGTCCCCGCGTCGATGAGGATGTCGTTGTCGAGGAGCATCGACGTGGTGCGCAAGTGCCGGCCCCCTATCCCGCCGCTGCACCCCAGGATTCGCAGCTTCATGGAACGGGGCCGCCGCTATTTCTCGTCGAACACGGTTACGCCGGTCCATTCGGCTGGCGGCGGGTTTCGGCGCTTTCCGGCCACTTCCTTCGCGTACAACTCGTAAAGAGCGCACCCGGGGTTCATGCGCTGCAGGTTTAGGAGGTTGACTTCCGCCTGATCCCACTGGCGGGAACGGTAAGACCTGAGCGTCTGGTGCCAGAGCTTGAGCTCGCCCAGGACCTTTTTCTCGACCTCGGTCTCCAGTCCCACTGGCTCGTAGATCGCGATCGCCTCGTCCTTGCCCTTGACCTTGATCTTGTCGATCTCCTTGAAAACCACGTCCTTCACGAGCGTCCGGGTCGTCTCCCCGACGAGTATCCCCACGCCGTAGTACTTGGTGCGTCCTTCCAGCCGGGAAGCGACGTTGACGGCATCTCCCATGGCGGTGTACGCCTTGCGTTGCCTCGATCCCATGTCCCCGACCCGGACGTTCCCAGAGTTGACGCCGATGCCGATTTTGAGGGCCGGCCAGCCGCGTGCAGTGAATTTTTTATTCAGCGTATCGCACTCGCGCAGCATCTCCAGCGCCGCAAGAACCCCGTTGCGCGGGTGATTTTTGTCTTCCACCGGAGCATTCCAGAAGGCCATGATCGCGTCGCCGATGTACTTGTCGAGCGTGCCGCGATACTTACCCCGGATGATATTGCTCATGTCCGTGAGGTACTCGTTGATGTATTCGCGCAGGTGCTCGGGACTCAGCGCTTCCGATATGCTGGTGAAACCGCGCACATCGGAGAATAGTATCGTGAGGTCGGTACTCTTCGGCGCCATGGTGTACTGCTCGGGGTCCTCCGCCATGATGCCCACGAGCTCGGGGGGCACGTATTGCCCGAAAAGCTCCGCGAACTGGCGCTTCGAGCGCGTCTCGACGAAGTATCCGTAAGCCATGTTGACCGTGTACAAGGTCACTGTCATGAGCACCGAGGCGGCAAGCGGCAGCACCAAGCCGGCATACGACCACATCCACAGGTCCAGCAGCGTGATGAGCGCCATCCCGGTCACCGTCGCGACGGTGGCCCAAAGTGGAGCCAGCATCGGGATGAGCAAGGTAAGCACGATACCACCTATGACAAGCAGCAACAGCTCCGCTCCGAGCATGTAAGGCGGTTTGTGCTTCAGATTGCCGTCGAGTATGCCGGCGATGAGGTTGGCGTGGATCTCGACCCCGGGATAGACGTTGCCCTCCTTCTTGACCCCGGAGGAGCCTTCGCCCTCTCCCACCGGGGCCGAGCGAAGATCGAACAGGCCAGGGGCCGACGCGCCGATCAAGGCGATCTTGCCCTTCAACTTTTCCACCGGCACATTGTCCGACCATATATCGGCAAACGAAATATAGGGAAAGCTGCCCCTGGGACCGCGATAGGGAACCAGCGTCGTGACTTCATCGTCTACCGGGATTCTGAGGGACCCGACTTCGAGCCACTCCAGACCCGTGTAGGTCTTGGAGATGAAGCGGCCGGGCGTGGTCCCCGGGATTACCTTGGGCAAGGTAATCGTACCGACCTTGTCGCGAGCTGCCTCCTTCATGCCCAGATACAAGCGCACTACCGCCAGTGACAGGGCTTCGTAGTAGCTTCCGTTGCGTTGCGGGTATTCCGCGAGCATCGGCACCCGTCGCGACACACCATCGTCGTCCACGCGAGAGTTGAAATGCCCGGCGTTGGCTACCTTGGCGAGTTCGGGCAAGTTGGCGCCGTAGCCTTTCCACGCGAAGAAGTCGATTTTCCTGCCGCCAAACGTGCCCGGCGGGAAAACAGGTTCCGGAAGGGTTCCGGTTTCTACGGCATTCTCGTCGCTATTGAAGTAGTAGCCGAGAACCACCGGACGGCCGCGGAGGAAATGCGTGAACCTCGCATCGTAGTCGAGCTCCGGTCGCAATTCCTTCAGGGCCGACTGGAACGGCCCTACGTCCTTCAGCCGGGTCCTGGCCAGCTTCTCGAGCACCGGCAGGCCGGAGCTCTCGTCGGGCTCGGCAAACACGACGTCCAAGCCGATTATGAGCACGCCGTACTTGTCGAAGAGCTTTTGCAGCAATGCAACGATCTTGTCGCGGCCCCAGGGCCAGCGGCCGAGAGCGCGGGAATCCAGGCTGCGCTCGTCTATATCGAGGATGACGATGCGGTCGTCGACCGTGCCCGGCATCGTCAGCCGAAGCCGGTAGTCGTAGATGATGTTGTCGAGCTGATTGATGAAGCCGATGCGGTAGCTCTTGTAGGCATTTCCCACGACGTGGCCCACGAAAACCAGAACTACCAGCAGGCCTAGCGCGATCCGGACGATGTGCTGCTTCAGTCTTCCTCCCCGGATCGGTTCTTCTGAGGAGCCGAGGCTCAGGTCTTGAGGAAGAATTCCATCTTGACCCCGGCAAGTTCGATCACGTCATGGTCGTTCAAGGAGTGCGCCTGGGCGTCGAGGATCTTGCCGTTCACGACCGGAAAGATTGCCCCCTCTACGTGGGTGATAAAAAAGCCCTGGGGTCGGCGCGTGATGACGGCCACTTGGACGCCGGGTTTGCCCAGCGTCGTGAGCGGCTTGGTGAGGTCGAGCTCCTTGCCGGCGTTGGCACCGGAGAGAAGCTGCAGCGCGCCATTTTTTTGAGGCGCGGCCGCCGGCTTGGGCGGCGCGACGGGTGCGGCCGTCGCACTTTGGCCTGCGACGCTGTCGCCGAAATTTTTCGCGCCTGCCGCTGCCGCAGCCGCCACAGGGGCCGCAGCAGGAGCCGCAGCAGCGGCGGAGGGGGCAGGCGCGGGAATGGCGGCCTTCACCGAACCGGGGCGAAGCACCATGGTCTTTTCGAAATCCGCCGCCTTGGCTTGCCCCGCCACGGCTTCGTTTACGTATCTCAGTTTGTATTTGCCAAGCTCGATGATGTCGTTGTTCTGCAGAAAGTGCTTCTTGATCGGCTGTCCGTTGACCACGGTGCCATTGGTGCTGCCGAGATCCTCGAGAAACGAGTCCTGCAGGATGGTGACGATGACGGCGTGTTCCCCGCTTACTGCCAGATTATCGATCTGGATGTCGTTGTGCGGCTTGCGGCCGATGGTGGTACGTTCCTTGGTCAGAGCAATTTCCTTGAGGACCAGGCCGTCCATACTGAGTATCAGCTTCGCCATAGCAGTATCCCTCTGCTCGAACTATTTCAAGCTATTTGAACCAGCCCATCATCTTGCCCACGATGCTGCGCGGCGCGGGGTAGTCGCGCAGCACCCGGACCAGTATCACTGAAATATTATCTCGGCCCCCGTTGTCGTTGGCCGTTTGCACCAGGTGCTGCGCACATAGTTTCAGGTTGGAGCTGAGCGTCTGCAGCGCGAGGCCGATGTCGTCGTCGCTCACCATATCACAAAGGCCGTCCGAACAGAGCAGATAAATGTCTTCCGGCTGCGTCTCGTAGTCGTGGATCTCCGCTTCGACGATCGGATCGATCCCGAGCGCGCGCGTAACCAGATTCTTGTTCTGCGACTGCCGCGCCTGTTGCGGTGTGATCACGCCGCTGTCGATCTGCTCCTGGAGAAGCGAATGATCCTTGGTCACCTGCCGGAGCTCACGGCCGCGCAGCCGGTACAGCCGCGAATCCCCGATGTGCGCGACGGTCATCTTGTTATCGTAGAACAGGGCCACGACCAAGGTCGTCCCCATGCCTGCGTACTGAGGCTGGCTCTGTGCAGCCTGGTAGATCGACGTGTTCGCTTTTGCGATCTGTTCGTGCAGCAGCCGATGCGCGACCAACTGACCGCTGGGTACGTCAATCTCGTATGGAACTCTCTTCTCCAACAACTGCTGCAGCTCGGTAATGATCACCGTCGTGGCCATGCCGCTCGCCACCTCGCCCGCGTTATATCCTCCCATCCCGTCGGCGAGCACGACGAGGCCCTGGTTCCCGTCCGACGCGATCGAGTCCTCGTTATGGGACCTGACCATTCCGGGATCGGTACAACTCGCGACTTCAAGCGCTCCCGACAAAGTCATGATGCTTCAACGAAGCTCACAGGCTGATGTCGACCCCGGCGCCGATCGCCGTAGCGGAAGGACCGCTCGCAGCACCTCGCAATGCGCCCGCGAATTCTTCGCCCGTCTGGAAACGCTCGCCCGCGTCCTTGGCCATCGCCTTGTCCAGGAAGGCAACCAGAGCCGGCGGCAGGGTCGGGTGGTACTGCAGGATATCCGGCGCATGTTCATTGGCGATCCTGTACATGAGTTGCGCCATCGAGTCTCCCTCGAACGGTAGTTTGCCGCAAACGAGCTGATACAGGCTTACCGCCAGCGAGAACAGATCGCTGCGCCCGTCGATCTTCTTGCCCTGGAGCTGTTCCGGAGACATGTAAGAAGGCGTACCGAGCACCATTCCGGTCTTGGTCCTGGACGAATCGGTAATGCGGGCAATTCCGAAATCGGTCACCTTGACGGTGTCGCTTTGAGGCTCGTACATGACGTTGGCCGGCTTCACGTCCCGGTGCACCACGTTCTGCCGGTGCGCGTAGCCGAGCGCGTCGGCCACCCTCGCCACGATCGAGATGACCTTGTCGGTCGAGAGGGTGCTGCCTGGCTTGGTGAACGGAACCAGATCCTGGCCCTTCAGGAGTTCCATCGCGATGTAGCACAGGTCGTGCTCCTCGCCCGCGTCGAAGATGGTCACGATATTCGGGTGGCTCAGGCGCCCCGCAGTTTCGGCTTCGCGAAAAAAGCGCTCCTTGACCTCGGGGAGCTCGTCCGCCTCGAATTCCTGGGAAAGCGCCAGGGTCTTGATCGCCACGACGCGTCCGATTTTCGGATCCTTGCCGAGATACACGGTTCCCATGGCGCCCTTGCCGAGCTCCTTTTCCACTCGATATCGACCGAGCATCGGCTTCTCGGCGCCCCCGCCGAGCGCGAGGGTCCCGCCGGGGTGGGTCTGCGCGCCTCCGAGAACAAGGGTTTCCGACATCTGCTTGGCGCGCGACAACCTCGCCTCGAGGTCCTGGAACTTCGGGTTGTATTCCCACATGCAACGGAACACGGCCTCGGCCTTGTTGAACTGGCGCTTGCGCTCGAAGTCGAGGGCGAGGTTGTACAGGTTGTCCATCACCGCGTCGGACATCGGCACCTGGCGGAACTTGTCCCAGGCGAGGTCGAGCTGCCCCTGCCCCTGGTAGGCGATACCGAGCATGCGATTCGATTCGGCAGAGCTCTCGTCTGATTTCTGCTTGCCGCGCTCGGTGACGACGAAGCGCTTGGTCACGAGCAGGACGTGGCCGACGACGAGGAGAGTGAGCGGCAGCATGAATTGCAGCCACAAGCCCTGGCCGGTCATGAGGACAAAGTGTGTCCCGAGCAGGAGCGCAACGATGGCGGCGCTGAGCGCGGCGCCGAGACCGGCGGACAATCTCGGCAATAGCGCGATGAGATAGACCGCGATGACCAGATACACCAGCCTTTCGACGATCCAGCCCTGGGTCGGCGCGACGAAAAAATGCCCCTGCAGGAGCGACGAGATCGTATGCGCCTGAAGCTCGACGGCGGGCATGGCCGGATTCACCGGCGTCACGAATATGCTGCCGACCCCGGCAGCGGTCGGTCCGATCAATACGATCTTGTCGCGGTATTTTTCCAGCGGGATCTTGCCGCTCGCCACGTCGTAGAACGAGTCCTCCTGGATGGCCGGCCTGCCGTCGCGATCCTTGTAGAAATACGTGAACATCTGCATCGTCGGATCCGCGCTCACCCGGAAATTGCCGATCTGCAGCGCTTCGCCGGGACGGATCTTGATGTCCTTGGCGGTCAGATTGAGGCTCCTTGCGACCATCATGACCGCCAACGACGGATAGTATTCATCGTAGTAGGTGATGGCGAGCGCTTCGGTGCGGATCGCCCCGTCCACGTCGGGCACCGAGTTCAAATGCCCCACCGCCGCTGCGACGGCGCCCAAGCTGTCAACGATCGGGACTTCGACGGCGCTGGTGAAGAGCGGCAGATCGCCGCTGCCGCCCTGGATCGAGAGGGCGTTCCTGCGCACGAACTCGGGAAGAGGCTTGTCGGGCTTGCCACGCGGCTCGCCGAACGCGAACAGCAAGGGCAGCACCACGTTGCCCGCCTTCACCAGACTCTCGGCGAGCTTCCTGTCGGTGTTGAGTGCGCTCTCGGCCTCCTGCAGCGTCGCGCCGATTTGAAGCAATTCGGGCGATACGCCGCGGGGCGGCGCGCTCGGATCCGCGTTCAGCGGCACGAGCCGCTGGTAAGCCTCGAGAAGCCTGTTGATATAGGCCAGGCCCGGATCGAGCTGCGGCTCAGAGAAAAAAACCGTGTAGCCGATGACTTTGGCCTTCGCTTCCGCGAGGCGTTCGATCATCCTTGCATGGATCTCGCGCGACCACGGCCAGCGACCGATATTGTCGATACTGCGCTTGTCGATCGCGATCACGGATATCTTCTCGGACGCAGTTCGCGCCGAGGCCCGAACGCCCCAGTCGTACGCGTAGCGCTCAAGGGCCTCGATCAGCTGGGTCCCGCCGGCCGCGAGCAGCACGAGCGACACCCCCAGGCAGAGAAACCAGTCTTTTTTCCAGAAGCCCGCTTTGGTCATTGCCTCTCCCGTTTATTCTTATTGTTGTTCAACGAGGGGATGCGCCCCGAGTGCTCACGCATTTTACGCTAACCACCTCTCGCCTATGAAGAGCCGCAAGTTACTGAATAAACAATGCTCTAGGGGACATTTTTACAGTGAAAGGTGGAGGCAGTCAAATTTCCCTTCGGCAGCGAAAACCGCGAAGGAGAACACGACGAAACGTCGCGCCGCGAGCGGCGGCCGCGCCGGCGCGAGTCAGCTTCCGAGCACGGTGCCCGGAGTGAGCCCGTTCTGGACTACGAGCTCGGCCGCGGATGCTTTCTTGCCGTCTTCGTGCTTCGCCTTGAGGACCTCGATTCGCCCTCCCTGAGCGGTCACGAAGAAACTCGCAGCGCCGATTTCGGAAACCTCGCCGATCTTGCCTTTTACCGCGCCGAAAGTGCGGAACACGTGTTTGCGGCTGTCGAAGATCTGCAGTTTCTTTCCGTTCAGCGTGGTCCAGGCGCCCGGCGCGGGATTGCACCCGCGTATGAGGTTGTAGGTGAAATCGACATGGCTCGCCCAGTTGATTTTCGCCTCGGCGGCGCGGCACCAGCCTTCGTAGCTCGCGCGGGCTTCGTCCTGAACCGCTTCGCGGTGCTTGCCCGACATCACCAAGTCGGCCGCATCGAGCATCGCCGCGACCCCCATCGGGAACAGGCGATCGAAATAGACGCTGCCGAGCGTGTCATCCGGGCTGAGCGGCGTCTCCTTTTGCAGGATCAGGGGGCCTTCGTCGAGTCCGTCGGTCGGCCGGAAGATCGACAGCCCGGTCTTAGTGTCGCCGCGTATGATCGGCCAGTTGATCGAGCTGGGGCCCCGGTATTTCGGCAGGAGCGACGGGTGATACTGGATCGTGCCCTTCTTCGGGATCTTCACGAACTCCTGCGGCGCGAACTGCAGCACGAAAGCCATGATGCCGATGTCGGCGTTGAGCGCGCGCATCGCATCGAGCGCTTCCTTGTTGCGCAGCGACTGGAACTGGAAGATCTCGAGGCCTTTTTCCTGAGCCGCCGCCTTGAGCGGATCGGCCTTCGCTCCCTCCTTCTCGGGCGCGCAGAACACGCCGGCGACCTCGTCGCCGCGGGCGAGAAACGCCTCGAGCACCGCTTTTCCGAAGTCCTGCTGGCCGATGACGGCTATTTTCACAGCTACGCCGATTTCTTCGGCGGCACCGAGAACGCGCCGGCGCTCCTCAGCGAATTGATCCGCGCCTGATCGTAGCCGAGGACTTCCTTCAGAACCTCGTCGGTGTGCTCGCCCAGCAGCGGCGAGCGCTCGATGCGCGCGGGCGAATCCGAGAGCTTGATCGGCATGCCGACGTTCCACCACTTGCCGCGCTGCGGATGGTCGAGCTCGACCCACATGTCGCGGCCGTGGACGTGCTCGTCGTTTGCCAGGTCGTGCGTGCTCATGATCGGGCCGCAGGGCACATCGAGCGGATTCAGGATCGCCATGAGCTCGCGCTTGCTGTGCTTCTCCGCGAACTTGCTGATGAGTGTCCACATGAGCTGCTGGTTCTTGCGCCGCTCACCGATGGAGGCGAAACGCGCGTCGGTGGCGAGGTCCGGGATGCCGAGGTCCGGCCCGATGCGCTTCGCGAGCGGCTCCCAGACCGCTTCCTGCACAACGATGTAGAGCCAGTCGTTCGCCCCGTGCGGCTTGCAGTGGATGGCGTTGCCGAGCTGCCCGCCGCCCGAGTCGTTGCCGGCGCGTGGCACCTCGCCCATGCCCTTGTAGGTCGGGACCGAGTATTCGGGCATATCGCCGCGCGTCAGGCGCTGGTGGTCGCGGAATTTCACGCGGCACAGGTTCATGACGCCGTCCATCATCGCCACCTCGACGTACTGCCCCTTGCCCGTGCGGTCCGCCTGCCTGAGCGCGGCCAACAGGCCGATGGCGAGGTGGAGCCCGGTGCCCGAGTCGCCGATCTGCGCGCCGGTGACGAAGGGCGGACCGTCGGGGACGCCGGTGGTGCTCATCGCTCCGCCCATCGCCTGGGCGACGTTCTCGTAGGCCTTGAAGTCGGCGTACGGCCCGGAGGAACCAAAGCCCTTGATCGAGCCCATCACGATCTTGGGATTGATCTCGTGGATCTTCTCCCAGGTGAATCCGAAGCGGTCGAGTACGCCCGGGCCGAAGTTCTCCATGACGATGTCGCATTTCTTCAGGAGATCGACGAACACCTGCTTGCCCTCGGCGCTCTTCATGTTCACGGTGATCGAGCGCTTGTTGCAGTTGAGCATCGTGAAGTAGAGCGAGTCGGCGTTGGGTACGTCGCGCAGCTGGCCGCGCGTCGCGTCGCCCTGCGGGTTCTCGAACTTGATGACGTCCGCGCCCAACCAGGCGAGCAGTTGCGAGCACGTCGGCCCCGCCTGCACGTGGGTCATGTCGAGGATGCGTACGCCTTTAAGAGCTTCCATACCGATCTCCGATACTTCTGCAGCTATTTCTTTTTTGCGCTCGGATTCAGGCTCGTGATGCGGCCGCTTTCGGTGCCGGCGGTTTCATCGATCACGGCGTTGATGAGCGTGGGCTTGCGCGAGCGGATGGCTTCTTCCATGGCCTTGCGCAACTCGGCCGGAGTCGTGGCGTGCACGCCCACGCCGCCGAAGGCCTCGATCAGCTTGTCGTAGCGTGCGCCCTTGACGAACACCGTGGGGGCGACATCGGGGCCGCCGGTCGGATTGACGTCGGTGCCGCGGTAGACGCCGTTGTTGTTGAAGACCACCACGCAGACCGGCAGGTTATACCGGCAGAGGGTCTCGACTTCCATGCCGGAGAAGCCGAAGGCGCTGTCGCCCTCGATCGCGATCACCGGCTGGCCGCTGACCACTGCGGCCGCGACGGAAAAGCCCATGCCGATACCCATGATGCCCCAGGTGCCGACGTCCAGGCGCTTGCGCGGCTTGTACATGTCGACGATGCTGCGTGCGAAGTCGAGCGCGTTGGCGCCTTCGTTGACGAGGCACGCGTCCGGGTTGGCCTTGACGATGTCGCGGACCACGGCGAGCGCGCTGTGGAAGTTCATCGGCGTCGGATCCTTGGCGAGGGTCTCGGCCATCTTGGCGAGGTTCTTGTTCTTGCGCTCGGCGACGGCGTTGAGCCAGTCGGCCGGCGGCTTGGGCCAGTTCGAGCCCGCAGTTGAGTTGATCGCGGCGAGCAGCGCGGACACGCAGGAGCCGATGTCGCCGACCACGGGCGCGTCGATACGCACGTTACTGTCCGCCTCCTGCGGCGAGATGTCGATCTGGATGAACTTCTGGCCGCCCCACGCCTTATGGTCCGTGCCGCCCCAAGTCTTGCCCTTGCCATGCGAGAGCAGCCAGTTCAGGCGGGCACCGACGAGCATCACCACGTCGGCCTCCGGCAGCACGAACGAACGGGCGGCCGAAGCACACTGCGGATGCGTATCCGGCAACAGCCCCTTTGCCATGGACATGGGCAGGTACGGGACGCCTGTCTTCTCGATGAAGGAACGAATCTCCGCGTCGGCCTGCGCATAGGCCGCGCCTTTGCCGAGGATGACCAGCGGCTTCTTTGCGCCCTTCAGCAGGTCGAGCGCGCGCTTGACGGCTTCCGGCGCCGGAATCTGCTTGGGCGCTGGATCCACCACCTTGATCAGGGACTTTTTCCCGAGATCCGCGTCGATGGTCTGCGGGAAGAGCTTCGCCGGCAGGTCGAGGTAGACGCCGCCCGGGCGGCCGGAAACGGCGGCGCGGATGGCGCGCGCGACGCCCACGCCGATGTCCTCGGCGTGCAGCACGCGGAACGCGGCCTTGGCGAGCGGCTTGGCGATGGCCAACTGGTCCATCTCCTCGTAGTCGCCCTGTTGGAGATCCACGATCTCCCGCTCGGAGGAACCGCTGATAAGGATCATCGGGAAGCAGTTGGTGGTGGCGTTAGCGAGAGCCGTCAGGCCGTTGAGGAAGCCGGGGGCGGACACCGTCAGGCAGATGCCCGGCTTTTGCGTCATGAAGCCGGCGATGGCGGCGGCGTTGCCGGCGTTCTGCTCATGGCGGAACGAAATCACGCGCAGGCCTGCGGCCTGTGCCTTGCGGGTAAAGTCGGTGATCGGGATGCCGGGCAGACCGAAGATCGTGTCGATGCCGTTGAGCTTGAGGGCATCGATGACCAGATGAAAGCCGTCGGTCACTTCTTGTGATTGCGCATCGGCGACGGTCTGGCCGCTGCTCGCCCTCTTCACGTCCTGACCGGTCGCGACTTGCGGCTCGACTGTTCCCATGATGGTCTCCTTGCGTGCAGTGCCCGGCCGGATGAGCGCCGGGGGTCGAATCGAACCCAAAGTCTAGGATTGTTAAGGACCTTTCCACCTTGACTGCGATCAATAATTCCCGCTTAATTGAGCCCTTTCGCGGTAAGCCCTTCCCGTGTCGGCGATCGTCAATCACCCGCAGCGCAACACCATCCGGCTGCAGCTGAAGCAGAACCTGATCCTGCGCGAGATGCCGGCGTCCGCCTGGAACGATTTGGAGTCGCTGTTGGAGGTCGGGGAGTACAGGAAGGGCGAGCCGCTGGTGCGCCAGGGCAGCACGAGCATGGAGCAGTTCTTCATCCTGGACGGGATCCTGAAGCGCGTCGTGAGCAATCCCCAGGGAAAAGAGATGATCCTGCGCTTCGCAGCCGAGACCGACATGGATACTTCCTACGCCGCCTGGCGGATGAAGACTCCCATCCCCTACAGCATCGCGGCGGTCACCAAGGTCCGCGTGGCGCGCTTGTCCATGCCCCACTGGGTCGAGTTCCTCGAACGCCATACCGAAATGAAGGTGCGCTTCGAGTACGAGGTCATGCGGCTGATGTCCGAGGTGATGGCGCATACCATCACGCTTCATCTGCTCGACGCGCCCGGGCGCCTTGCGCGCTTCATGCGCAAGCACCAGGACCTGCTCGGCCGAATACCCAAGAAGGAGCTGGCTTCCTACCTCAACCTGACGCCGGAAACCCTGTCCCGCCTTAGGCAGCGCGCCGCCTAAAGCGCGTCCCGCTTTCAGCTCCTTCCGAGCACGACGCGCCACCCCGCCCGGATGAGCGGCCAGAACAGCAGCAGCAAGGCGAAACTGGTCAAACCTCCCACCAGCCCGTTCGAGAAAAAGACCAGAAGGTCGCCCTGAGAGCCCTTGATCGCGTTGCGAAAATTCTCCTCCGCCCGGTCGCCCAGAACGAGCGCCAGCACCAAGGGGGCGAGCGGATAGCCGAGCTTCTTGAAGGCGTAGCCGAGCACCCCGAAGGCGACCATCAGATAGACGTCGAACATCGAATTGTGCACGGTGTACGCCCCGATCGCGCAGATCACGATGATGACGGGCGCGATGATCGAAAAGGGGATGCGCAGGATCGCCGCGAAAAGCGGAACGCAGGTCAGCACGACGATCAGCCCCACGATATTTCCAAGATACATGCTGGCGATCAGGCCCCACACGAACTCCGGCTTTTCGACGAACAGCAGCGGCCCGGGCTGCAGTCCCCAGATCAGGAGGCCCCCGAGCAGCACTGCGGCCGTGGGCGATCCCGGCACCCCGAGCGTGATCATCGGCAGGAGCGCCGAGGTGCCGGCGGCGTGAGCCGCAGTCTCCGGCGCGACGACGCCCTCGACCTTGCCGCTGCCGAAATCATCGCCG
>Ga0184619_10000274_pt1 | contig 17364 bp, 15 predicted proteins | sample PLM0_60_b1_FD_133146 | JGI IMG/M metagenome (GOLD analysis project Ga0184619, IMG submission 133146) | Groundwater sediment microbial communities from an aquifer in East River, Colorado, USA - PLM0_60_b1 | ecosystem: Environmental > Terrestrial > Soil > Riparian zone | place: USA: East River...
ACCGCCGACGGTCGCTGCGACCACGGAGATGTTCTTGATGCCGGCGTCGTAGGTCTTCAGCTTCGCGAGCGTTGCGCCCGTGTAGCCGCTGACGTTGTCGGCGTTGTACGCCTCCATGCCGGGCACGGCTGCGCGGACGTTGGCCTGGGCGGCCGACTTGTTCGCGCGGGTCCGGAAGCTGAGGTAGGAAGGAATCGCGATTGCGAGCAGGATTCCGAGGATGATGATCACGACGAGAAGCTCGATCAGTGTGAAACCTTCGTCGCGTTTGGCCGGCGCGAACCGGCGCGAAAGACTCGAGAGCATGGGTTGATCCTCCTTAGGGATGCGTCGGGTGGCTCGCGCTCCTTATCGGTCACCCTTGGAGGGGTATCGCACCCCTCGGCAGAGGGATCCCGGCTGAAAATTCCCGGTGGGGTTAAGGAACTGCGCCGCTCTGCCGATTAGCTCGTCTGAGGGACAATGCCGGAGACCTTTCTCTCGATCGACGCTCTGCTCGAGCGCATGGTGGCGCGCAATGCGTCAGACCTGCACGTCACGGTCGGCACCCCGCCGGCCATGCGCGTGCACGGTGTGTTGGAGCGCTACGACGACATCCCCGCGCTCACGCCCGAGGAGACGCACCAGATGCTCTACCGCATCCTGTCCACGGAGCAGCAGAAGCTCCTCGAGATCAATCGCCAGATCGATCTCGCGCACTCGATTCCCGGCCTAGCCCGATTCCGCGTCAACGTCTTCTTCCAGCGCGGCACGCTCGGCGCGGCGTTCAGGCTGATCCCGGCGGACATCAAGACGCTCGAAGAGCTCGGGATCCCGTCGGCTCTACATTCGCTGACCGAGAAGCCGCGCGGCCTCGTGCTGATCACGGGCCCGACCGGCTCGGGTAAGTCGACGACGTTGGCGGCGCTGATCGACGAGATCAACCGCAAGCGCTCGGAGCACATCCTCACGATCGAGGATCCGGTCGAGTTCGTCCACAGGCACAAGCACTGCATCGTCAACCAGCGCGAGATCGGGCCTGACGCGGTGAGCTTCGCCGAAGCCCTCCGGGCTGCCCTGCGCGAGGACCCCGACGTGATCCTCCTCGGCGAGATGCGCGACCTCGAGACGATCTCGACCGCGATCACCGCGGCGGAGACCGGTCACCTCGTCTTCGCAACCCTTCACACGCAGAGCGCGCCCAGCACCGTCGATCGAATCATCGACGCTTTTCCGGCGGCCCAGCAAGAGCAGGTCCGCGTGCAGCTCGCTGCGACGCTTCAGGGGATCTGCACGCAGGCGCTGCTACCAACCGCGGGCGGCGACGGACGTGTGGCCGCGCTCGAGATCCTGTTTCCCGACGACGCGGTCCGGAATCTGATCCGCCAGGGGAAGGTCGAGCAGGTCTACTCGGTCATGCAGACCGGAACGGCGAAGGGGATGCAGACGATGGAGCAGGCGCTCGCCGACCTCGTGCTGCGCAAGGTGGTCACACTCGAGGACGCGCTCAGCCGCTCGAGCCGCCCCGAGCAGCTGTTCGGATTGCTCGAACGGGCCGGCGTGGATGTCGGTATCTACCAGGGCGCCGGATCGGAAAACGCGCCGCTCGCGGGCAGCCTGCGGGTCGCGGGGGCATAACCCATGGTCGACTGGAACAAGGAAGTCAAGCTCTCCGATCTGATCGGCCGCAAGCAGAAGCCGGTCGAGGGAGCGATCCCGCCCGTGCCCGAGGAGCGGAGCGCTCATGAACTGCAGCCTGCGGCCGAAAGTTCCCCACCGTCTGCGCCGACGCCGGCGGCTCCGGTCGCGGTCTCTCCGGCTCCGCCCGCGCCGCCGGCGCCGGCGCAGGCACCCCCTTCGTCCGTCGAGCTCCCGCCCGAGCCACAGCCTGAAGTCGAGTTGCAGCCCGATTCCGAGTCAGAAGCGCCGGCCGAGCGTGTGCCCTGGTACAAGCGCGAGCTCTCACTCGGCGGCAACAAGGGCGACAAGCCCAAGGCAAAGAAGCAGAAGCAGCCGAAGCAGAAGCAGCCGAAGGAGAAGCAGCCGAAGGAGAAGCAGCCGAAGGAGAAACAGCAAAAGGGGGAGCGGGTCCCCTTCTACAAGCGCGAGCTCTCGTTCGGCGGCAAGAAGAGTGACAAGCCGCAGGCCGCCAAGGCGCCCAGGGGCAAGTCACAGAAGGCCTCGAGCTCGCCGAAGCGCGCGAAGCGGATCACCGGGCTGAAGATCGGCGGCTCCCAGTTGGCCGCGGCGAGGGTCCACAACAACGGCGTCCCCGAGCTCGTCCAGGTCGCGCGCCAGGAGCTCGAGCCCGGCGTCGTCGTCGGCGGAGAGCTTCGCGACCCCGATGCGCTCTCGGCCGCTCTGAAGGATTTCTTCAAGCGCCACAAGCTGCCTCGCCAGGGCGTCCGACTCGGAATCGCCAACAACCGCATCGGCGTTCGGATCTTCGATATCGCCGGTATCGACGACGTCAAGCAGCTCGAGAACGCGGTTCGCTTCCGCGCGCACGAGGTGTTGCCGATTCCGATCGAAGAGGCCGTGATCGACTGGCAAGTCCTCGACGAGCGAGAGGACGAAAACGGCGGCATCACCCGGCGGATCCTGCTCGTCGTCGCCTATCGCGAACTGCTCGACCGCTACGTCGATGCCTGCAAGAAAGCGGGGATCAAGCTGATCGGTATCGATCTCGAAGCTTTTGCGCTACTGCGTGCGGTCGCGGAGCCGCTGCCTCCCGAGGTCGGCGCGGCGAACGCCGCGATCGTCGTCGTCGCGGTCGGCCACGATCGCTCCACCTTTGCCGTCTCTAATGGCCGGGTCTGCGAGTTCACCCGCGTGCTCGACTGGGGCGGGGCAACTCTGAACGTCGCGATCGCGCGCGAGCTGGATATCGCTCCCTCGGAGGCCGAGCCCGTCAAGCGCGCCCTGTCGCTCACGCACGGCGACACACCGGAAGGGTTGACCGAAGATCAGGCGAACCGCGCCCGGGAAGCGATCCGGCGGCAGCTTCAGAGCTTCGCCAGGGAGCTCGTTTCCTCGTTGCAGTTCTACCAGAACCAGCCGGATTCGCTCGGCATCGGGGAGATCGTCCTGACGGGCGGCTCGGTGCACCTGCGGGGCCTGGCCGAGGAGCTGCAGGCGCTGATCGGCGTCAGCGTCCGCCCGGCCGACCCGCTCACGCGGGTCAAGGTTGGCAGGAAGATCAAGGACGCCGAACAGGTCGGCTCGCTGGCGATCGCAATCGGGCTTGGAATCGAGGACTGACGCGTGCAGGCCGTCAACCTCCTTCCCAGGGACGAACGGCGCCGAGGCGGCCCGTCCATCCCTACGCCTGTGGCGATCACCGCGATCGGCGGATTCACGCTCATGATCGCGCTCCTCGGCTTGCTCTTCGTGAGCGCGCACGGAACGGTCAATCAGCGCCGGCTCGAGCTCGCCCAGAAGCAGGAGGAGCTCGCGGCGATCCCCGTACCGGCCCAAAGCCAGGTTCAGCAACAGGATGCGCTCGTCGCGGACAAGCAGGCGCGGGTAACCGCACTCAACGCAGCCCTCGCGAAACGGATTGCCTGGGATCGCGTGCTGCGTGAGTTCGCACTCGTGCTGCCAGACGACGTCTGGTTGCTGAACATGACGGCGAAGGCCCCGATCTTGGCGACGACGGCGCCGTCAACGTCGACCTCGTCCCCGACCTCGTCTTCGACCGGCTCGACTACCCCCGCGGCTCCGGTCCTCGGCGGCCAACTCAGCTTCACGGTCGAGGGTTACACGTACTCGCACGACGCAGTCGCGCGGCTGCTGACCCGACTCTCGCTCATTCCCGATCTCGAGCAGGTGCAGTTGGTGACAAGCGAACAGACGAAGCTTGCCAATCGCAAGATCATCCACTTCAAGATCTCGGCCAACGTCCGCGCGCCAGGAGCGAGCTCATGAGCAAGAAAAAGCTGCCTCAGTCCGCGCAGATTGCGATCGCCGCCGCCGCGGTCTTGGTGCTCGCGCTGATCGGCTACTTCGCGGTGGTCAAGCCGCAGAAGGCTACGGGGGCCGACCTTTCGACGCAGATCGCGGCAGCGGACACGCAGATTGCGGACGCGCGCGCCTTGCTGGCGAAGTCAAAGGATGCGCAGAAGGTTCGCGTCGCGGACCTCTTCCGGCTGACGAAGGCGATGCCCGACCAGCCGGACGAGGCGGGCATCATCCTCGAGCTGACGAACGTCGCGCGGGGGAGTGGGATCGAATTCGAGTCGATCTCGCCCCAGGGGTCGACGCCGTTGAGCGGGTATCAGGTCGTGCCGATCGACGTCGTCTTCGAGGGCAACTTCTTCCAGCTCACCGACTTCCTTTACCGCCTGCGCAACTTGGTCGACGTGCGCCGGGGCGCCCTCGCGGCGGACGGCCGCCTGTTCACGGTCGACAGCGTCGAGTTCAGCGAAGGCGAGCTGAAGTTCCCGGAGGTCAAGGCCACATTGACCGTCGACGCGTACATCTACGGCACGGGAGCGACCGTGAGCGCGCCGCCGCAAACGGCCGCGCCGGCCGCGACCACCACACCCGGCTCGACCACGCCCGGCGCGACGACGCCCACCACGACCACTCCCGCTGCTGGCGCGGTGTCGGGCTCGACCGGAGGGACGAACTAATGGCGAAGAAGAAGGCCGACCTCAAGGCGAAGGCCAAGCGGCAGAAGATCTTCCTCGCCGTGGGTGGGGTGCTCCTGTTGGGCCTGCTGGCCTTCCAGGTGCCGCGAACGATGAAGATGCTTAAGGCGCAGAATCAGAGCACCGAGTCTTCGAACTCCACGTCGACCACGTCGACCACGGCCGGCTCGACGCCGCTCGCGCCGCCGACTCTCGACGGTTCGGCAACGGGCGGGACAAGCAGCTCGGGCGCCACGTCGGCAGCTTCGAGCGCGACCTCAGCGGACGGCGTCTCCGACCCGAGCAATCCGCTGCCGCCGAATGCCGGCCAGCTCGTCTCGTTCAGCAAGTTCAAGAGCAAGGACCCGTTTCACCAGCAGATCACGGACTGTGCGAGCACCGCGAGCGCGGACCCCGCAGCGAGCGCGGGCACCGCAGCAACCGGTTGCGCCTCTCCCTCGACGTCCGGCTCTTCGAAACCGGGCTCGAGCAAGAACCTGAGCACGATCGGCGTTTCTTCGCAACCGGTCGCGCACGGGTCGACGTCCGTGCCGGTCAAGGTGACCACGGCGACGATCTCCGTCAACGGAATCCCGAGCACGGTCTCGGTCAACGGTTCGTTCCCGTCCGGCACGCCTGTCTTCAAGCTGGTCTCGCTCACGCGAAGCGCCGCGAAGGTCGGCGTCCTCGGCGGCTCCTACGAGAACGGCGCGGCGACCGTGACGCTGGCGAAGGGCAAGACGGTGACCCTGATGAACACGGCCGACGGCAGGCGTTACGTGGTTCGGCTCCTAGCCGTCGCGTAGTCGGGCCAGCCCGCCCAGGCCGGCGTCGCGCATTGGCACACTTCCGGCACGCCTTCGTCTCGCCTTGCGCTTGACAAAACCAGGTGTCGGACACCGGATTGGGGCAAGCCGACGTAGCGCATTTCGGCACCACTTCCGGCACGCATTTGTCTCGCTTTGCACTTGACAAAAACAGGTGTCGGACACCGGATCGAGTCACGCTCCCGCCGCGTGCAAAGGACGTTCTATAGGGACGCCCGAGAGGCACTTGCCCGGCTCCCCTGGGCGCCGGCGCTAGGTAGTCGGACAGCCGGTCGCGTAGGGAAGAGCCGTCGAGCAGTCGAACGTCGACATCTCCCGCGCGAGAACTTTGTTCGCGTTCGCTGGATCCCGCACCACGACGGTGACCGTCCTTACTGACCGCGCCGCAGCGTGCGGGCTTCCGGCCGGCTGTGTGTAGGTCGTCGCCGGGTTCTGATTGACGATGTACGCGTCGATTCGGTACCTGTGGTGATCCGGTCCCGTGATGGTGCGGCTCGCGTTGCACTCGTTTGGGAGCGGCGTGGTGCAGGTCGTCGTCGCCTGTGTAGACGTCCAGGCCGGATCCGAGTTGTACGGAGCCGTCGCTGGAATCGACGTCGAATCCAAAGCGATCGAGCCATAGGTAAGCGATCGATAGAGCTCCATCTGCTTGTCGGCCAGGACGGATGCCGTCGAGATCTTTCCGGCGTGGCGGAGCGCGACGATGCCGGAATTGAACGCTGCCACGGTGGCGAGGATCCCGACGTTCAGGATCGTCATCGCCATCAGCAATTCGATCAGGCCAAAGCCGCCCTCTTGCCGCAAACGCCTGTGCACGAGAGACCTATCGGCACGCACATGCATCCTCAAGACCCCCCTTTCCGCTGCCGATAGCTCCTGTAATGGCGGCCTTTGCGTATAGCGCCATCGCTGCGGACGGGCTCGCGCAAGCCGGCGAGATCCACGCCCCGACGCGCGATGCGGCGCGCGAGCAACTCCGGATCCGCGGCCTGCTCGCCGAGCGCCTCGAAGAGCTTCCCGCGAGCGGCGAGGAGGGCGTTCGCACCGCCTTCAAGAAGGTCAAGCCGAAGACGCTCCAGATCTTCTCGCGCCAGTTCGCGACGATGATCGAGGCCGGCCTGAACGTCGTCAGCTCATTGGTCATCCTCGAGGAGCAGACCGACGACGCGTACTTCGCCTCGGTGGTCAAGGAGCTTCGCGCCGACGTTGAAGGAGGTCTCCTTCTTTCCCAGGCGCTCGGCCGGCACCCGAAGATCTTCAGCCGTCTTTACGTCTCGATGGTCGAGGCCGGCGAGGCCGCCGGAATCCTCGACCAGGTCCTCGATCGCGTCGCCTTCCAGATCGAGAAGGACACGCAGATCAAGCGCCGCGTCAAGGGCGCGATGATGTACCCGACGATGGTCCTGATCTTCGCGACCCTCGTCCTGACCGGCCTGCTGATGTTCCTCGTGCCGGTGTTCGTGAAGATCTTTGGCCAGCTCGGCGGCAAGCTGCCGACGTTGACGCAGTACGTCGTCAACGCGTCGAACGTCCTCAGGAACGACTGGTACATCATCTTCCCGCTCGTCTTCCTAACGATCTGGGGGGTCCGCCGCTTCAAGCGCACGGAGCAGGGCCGCCAGCTCTGGGACCGGATCAAGCTGAAGATCCCGATGAAGATCGGCGACGTCGTCCTCAAGGTGACGATGGCCCGCTTCTCGCGGACGCTCTCGACCCTCGTTGCAGCCGGCGTCGACATCATCAAGGCACTCGAGATCACCGGGCAGACCGCCGGTAACTGGGTGGTCGAGGACGCTCTCGCCGGCGTACGGTCGAAGGTGCACCAGGGAATCCCGATCGCACAGCCCCTGATCGAGAACGACATCTTCCCGCCGATGGTCAGCCAGATGGTGAAGATCGGCGAGGAGACGGGAGAGCTCGAGAAGATGCTCTCGAAGATCGCCGACTTCTACGAGGACGAGGTCGACTCGGCGATCTCGACGCTGACGTCGATCATCGAGCCTCTGATGATGATCCTGGTCGGCGCCATGGTCGGCGTGATTGTGATCTCGATGTACCTACCGATGTTCAAAATGCTCTCTCTCGTCAAATAGGCGGCGGTGCGCGCCTCTTAGGGCAGCACCGTAAGCGGTGCTGCCTCTGCGTTTCGGAATGGCTCCCGGTTGAGACTGTCTCGACTAGGGCTCACCGCTGTAGACAGCACGGTGCGGCTAGGGCGACAACAACTCGTGCCGCCAGCCCTCGCGCGCGCGCGTGTAACGAATACGGTCGTGGAGCCGGTTCTCGCGGTGCTGCCAAAACTCGATCGCCTCCGGCCGCAGGCGGTAACCGCCCCAGTGGGGCGGGAGCGGGACCTCGCGGCCCTCGTACACGCGCTCGAGCTCGCCATAGCGGCGCTCGAGCTCCTCGCGGCTCGCCAGCGGCCGGCTCTGCTGCGAGGCCCAGGCCGCGAGCTGGCTCCCACGGGGCCGTGTGGCGAAGTACGCCGCCGACTCGGCTTCTGACACCCGCTCGACGCGGCCCTCGACCCGGATCTGTTTCCCGAGCGGCCGCCAGTAGAAGACCAGCGCGGCGCGCGGGTTATCGTCGAGCTCGCCGCCCTTGCGGCTGGCGTAACCGCTGTAAAAAACAAAGCCGTCCTCGTCGGCACTCTTCAACAGCAGCATCCGCGCAGACGGGGTTCCCCCAGCATCGGCGGTCGCGAGTGTCATCACCTCAGGCACCTCGACGCCCACCTGCTCGGCCTCGCGGAACCATTCCTGGAAGCGTTCGAGGGGGTTCTCCGTCATTTCGGCGCACGCACGAAACGGTCGAGCGTGACGAACCGGTAGCCGCGCGCGCGTACGAGCGAGATCACGCGGGGCAGCGCTTCGCTGTCGAGCAGCGACCCGTCCCGCGCGACGCCGACGTGCATCAGCACGATCGCGCCGGGCTCCAGGTGATCCGCGACACGGCGCACGACCGAATCCGCCGACTGGCCCTCGGAGCTGCCCATCCAGCCCCAGGTGTCGACCGACCAGCGGACCGAGGCGTAGCCCATCGAGTTAACGATCGCGATCGTCCTTGCGTCTCGCGCCCCGTACGGAAAACGGAACAGCGGTCGCGGGTTGCGGCCCGTCTCGGCCCGGATCCACCAGGCGCCGCGCCGCACGTCGGCGCGGATCTGCGCCGAGGAGAGACCGATCTGATCGGCGTGGTCGTAGGTGTGGTCGCCGATCGGATAGCGCCGGCCGATCCTGCGGGCGAGGGCGGGGTGGAGCCGGATCCAGCGGCCGGCGAGAAAGAAGGTCGCGGGCACGCGGCGCCGATGCAGCGTCGTCAGGATCCGAGCGGTCCCGTTCGCGGTGTCGCCGCCGCCGTCGAAGGTGAGCGCGACCACCTTGCGATACGTGGGCAGCCGCTCCACCTCGTGCAGGGTGGAAGCGCCGGTCGCACTCGCGGCGAGCGCGAGCGCGGCGGCGACAACCGCTAGTCGCGCCATCCCGACTCGAGCAGCTCGCGCACCTCGTCGACCCCTGTTTGCCAGATGCGCAGCATTTCCTCGTCGTCGCGCCGGTAAAGGCCGCCGAAGCTGCCGTCCCCGATCAGCTCGCGCAACTGCTCGGGCCCGGCGACGAGGTAGGCCGCCTCGTCCATCATCGGCTTTCGCTCGGCGGGCGGCTCGACGCCCGGCAGGCGCGTCCACGGAAAGTTCTCGCCCCAGTTCGCGTGCGAGTACTCGGGGTCGATCGCCATCGCGACCTCCCGTACCTTTGGCCCGGCCCACCAGGAGTGGAAGATCGTCTGGGCGTCGGGATGATCGGCCGCCCACTCGCGCGCCAGCGGCCCGGCGGGGGTGTTGCCGCCGTGCCCGTTGACGATCAGGAAGCGCCGGAAGCGCTGGCCGTAGAGCGAGTCGAGCAGCTCGCGCAGCACCGCCGCGTAGGTCGAGAGCTTGAGCGTCGGACTGCCCGGATAGGCGGCCGCAAACATCGCCGTCAATCCGTACGGAAGCACAGGCAAGACCGGCACGCCGAGCGGCTCCGCGGCTTCGGCCGAGACGCGTTCGGCGAGGATGTTGTCCGTCTCGAGCGACAGATAGGCGTGTTGCTCTGTCGATCCGAGCGGCAGCACCACCCGGTCGTCGTGCTCGAGGTACTCCGCGAGCTGCAGCCAGTTCAGGTCGCGGATCCTCACACCAGCTCCAGCGAGGCCCGGCGACGGCCCTCGGCCTCGAAGACGCGGAGCAGCACGTACGCCGCGAGGAAGTAGCACGCTCCGATCAGCGCTTCCTTCCAGAGCAGGGCCGAGACCGCGCCGAGTGAGGCGCCCGCGGCGATCTCGCGTGCAGCTGCGATCCCGTGCGTCAGCGGCATGCCGCTGCCGACGACCTGCATCCAATGGGGGAGCGCGGAGACCGGGACGTTGACGCCGCAGAACAGGAGCATCAGGAAGTAGGCCGGGTTGGAGAAGGTGAAGACGTCGCGGAGCCGCAGGCCGAACGCGCCGACGACCAGCCCGAAGCCAGTGCACGAAGCGGTCGAGATCAGCACCACCACGGCGAGCCCGGGAAGGCTCGAGAGCGGCGGGTGGAAGTCCAGCAGGAGTCTCCCGACCAGGAAGCCGAAGGCAGAGACGACGAAGCCGTTCACGATCAGCGGTAAGGCCCGCCCGAGGAAGAGCGCCATCCGGTTGGCGGGCGTTGCCAGCAAAGGCGCCAGCGTCTGCGTCCAGCGCTCTCCGCCGACCGTCATCGCCACTCCGTACACCCCGGCCATCGCCGAGACCTGCACCGCGTTGCCGACCACATAGAAGGCATCGTTCCGCACCCCGCTGAAACGGCCGAGGTAGGCGAAGAACAGCACCTGGAAGAGCGGGTGTCCCAGCATCGTCGGGATGTAGAAGGTCGGGTTCTGCCAGCGGAACAGCGCTCGGTAGCTCATCAGGCCGCCGATGAAGAAAACCCGCGCCGAGTTCATGCGAGTGACAAGGCGTCGCTGGCGATGCTGCCGAAAAGGCCGCCCGATTCATTCGGGCGGCCGCTAAACCCGGCTGGATGAAACGTGGCGTTCGCGAGGTTGCTCATACGAGTGAAAGCGAAGCGCGTTCCCGGGCGCGCCGCTCGAAGATGTGCAGGAACCCCTGACCGATCAGCAGGTAGACCGCGGCCAGCAACAACGCCCAGCCGATCCCGGGCCAGGGATTGCCGCCGAAGGTCGCTGCGCGAATCGCCCGATAGCCCCAGGTCGGCGCGAGCCCCCAGGAGAGGTAGTGGACCCAGCCGGGGAGCAATGACAGAGGCACGATCGCACCGGTGACGATCCAGACCGGGAACTCGAGCATGTTCGCGAGCGCGTTGGCCTCGCGGTAGAGGATGAAGCTCGAGCCGATAACGAGCCCGAGCACGCCGAGCGCGACGACCGTGACCGCGACGGCGACCAGGAACGCGAGCGGATGCGCGAAGTGGAGCGGAATCCCGAAGACGACCCGTCCCCAGAGGAGCGTCGAAGTCAGCGAGTAGACACCGAGCGTCGAGGCGGCCAGAGTCTGCGGGAACAGAACGAGGACGTAGGGCGGAGGCGCGGCGATCAACGGCTCGAGCACTCCCTGCCAGCGCTGGAAGTTGATCGCGCCGCCGGCGCCGAACAGCGTCGCGGACCAGATCCCCATCAGCCCCGCCGACAGCGCGGCGTAGAGAAGCGTCCCGGGCTGCTGGCCCGCCTTGAACAGGTAGTAGGCGAGCGTCGCGAAGATCAGCGGCTCGATGATCGCCGTGAAGACGAATAGGCCGGCCTTCGTCGATTGCTTGAGATGGAACCACCAGGTGATCGCGATCAACCTCGCGACGCGCATCAAGCGATCTCCAGTGTCCCGCGGCGCCTGCTCTCGACCTCCATTAGCCGCAGCAGCAGGTACCCCGCGATTGCGTAGATGCAACCGATCAGCAGCTCGGCGCCGATCAGCCCGGCGACACTGCCGAGACCAGCGCCGTCGGCCAGCCGACGAGCGGCCGCGATCCCGTGGGTCAGCGGCAGTCCTTCCGAGATCGTGCTCATCCAGTCCGGCAGGCTCGAGAGCGGGACGTTGACGCCGCAGAAGACCAGCAGGATCCCGAACAAGATGTTTGAGAGGACCGCGGTCTCGCGCACGCGCAGGCCGAGGGCCGCGTTGACGAGGCCGAGGCCGGTGCAGGAGAAGGACGTAATCAAGACGACGAGGACGAGCGGCGCGACCGCAGAGAGCGGGACGTGAACCCCGAGCAGGGCGCCGCCCGCCACCAACGCGAAGGCCGCGACGAGGAAGCCGTTCACGATCACGGGCAGCGAGCGGCCGATGAAGAGCGGCAGCCGGCCCGCCGGGGTGGCGAGCACGAGCGGCAGCGTGTGCTGGAAGCGCTCTCCCCCGATCGTGTTCCCCATTGCGAACAGGCACGGGATCGCCGCGTACTGGATCGCGTTGCCGATCACGTAGAACTCGTCCGATTCGAGCCTCGTCGTCCGACCGATGTAGGCGAAGAGCAGGATCTGGAAGAGTGGCGCGACCAGGAAGCTCGGCACCAGAATCCAGGGCGTCAGCCAGTTGAAGAGGGCCCGGTAGCTCGTCAGCCCGCCGATGAAGAAGATCCGCAGCGAGGTCATCAGGTCAGAGACAGAGACGCGCTGCGGCGCGCCGACCGCAGGACCGTGTTGACGAGAAGCGCCCCCACTACGCCGTAGAGCGCGGCGAGCCCGACGCAGGCCGCCATGGGCCAGAACGGCGATCCTCCGAGCGCGGCCTGCCTGATCGCCCGCACGCCCCAGGTCGGGGCGAGCGCCCACGAGATCGGGCGCACCCACCCGGGGAACAGAGACAGCGGCACGAGGAAGCCGCACACGAGCCAGACCGGGTACTCGAGCGCATTCCCGAGCGCCCATGCCGTCCGGTACCTGACCACCGTGACCGAGAGCAAAAAGCCGAGCAGGCCGATCGCGAGGATCGTTACGGGCACGGCGAGCACGAACAGGAGTGGGTGGACGATGTGCACCCCGATCCCGAACAGGGCCCAGCCCCAGAGCAAGGTCGCCGCCATGCTGTAGATGCCCACTGTGGCCATCGCGAGCGTGATCGGGATCAGGACGAGCGAGAAGTGTGCCGGCGTCCCGACCACGAGCTCGAGCGTCCCGTACCAGCGCTCGCGCTGCAGGGCGGAGCTGGCCGCGACGCTCGTCGAGGACCAGATGCCCATGACGCTCGACCCCAGCGCCGCGTAGAGGAGCGCCCGGGAGTCATGGGTGGTGCGGAACATGAAGAAGGCCGTGGTCGCGAAGAAGAGCGGCCAGAGCACGCCGAGCAGGCCGTCGAACTCGGAGCGGGAGAGCATCTTCAGCTGGAAGACCCACCCGATCCCGATCAGGCGGAGCGCCTTCACGAGCCCGTGACGAGGCTGACGTAGGCGTCCTCGAGCGTCGGCTCACGGGCCGAGACCCGGCCCACGCGCACGTCTCCTAGGCAGCCGAGCAGCTGTTGCGTCAGCTCGAGGCCTTTCGGCGCCTGAACGAGCAGCAGCTGGACGTGCTCGCGCTCCTCGACCGAGACGGAAGTCACGCCGGGGCTCGCACGCACGCGTTCAAGCGCGCCCTCCGGAAGGCCGAAGGCCTCGATCTCCACGACGGTGCGGTCGGCGACGACCGACTTGAGCGCGCTCGGCGTTCCCTCCGCGACGATCTCGCCCTCGGCGATGACGGCGATGCGGTCGCAGAGCGCGTCGGCCTCGTACATGTAGTGAGTCGTCAGCAGGACGGTCTTGCCGGCCTGGGCAAGGTCGGAGATCGTGTGCCGGATCTCGCGGGCGCCAACGGGATCCAGCCCGATCGTGGGCTCGTCGAGCACGACGACCGGCGGGTCGTGGAGCAGGCCGCGCGCGATGTGCAGCCGCTGCTTCATCCCGCGCGAGTAACCTTCTACGCGCTCCTTCTCACGCCCGGTTAGGCCGACGAGGTCTAGCAGCTCGGGGATTCGGCGCTTCTGGACCTTTGGAGGGACGCCATAGAGCTCGGAGAAGTAACGCAGGTTGTCGAGCCCGCTCAGGCGCTCGTAGGCGCCGCGGTCGCCACCGAAGACGTAGCCGATCTTCCGTCGCACCGTTCGGGCCTCATCGACGACGTCGTGGCCGAGCACCCGGGCCGCACCGGAGCTCGGGATCAGGAGGGTCACGAGCATCTTGATCGTGGTCGTCTTGCCGGCTCCATTCGGCCCGAGCAGGCCGAAGAGCTCGCCTTCGGCGACCTCGAAGTCGATCCCGCGGACGGCCTCGATCCTCTTCGTGCGGCGGCGCAGGAACCCGGAGGTCTGCTTATAGGTCCGCCGTAGTTTTTCCGCCTCGATCGCGGCCATGCAGGCAGCCTATCCACGCGGCCGGTCCGCATATTGTGGGTAAATCAGGCGAGAAGCCGTTGGCTAAACTCGCGAACGCGTGGCGGCGTAGCTCAGCTGGTTAGAGCAGCGGAATCATAATCCGAAGGTCGAAGGTTCGAGTCCTTCCGCCGCTATCTGGTCGGCGTCTCCGAAATATCGGAGGCGCTTTGTCTTTTTCAAGCGACGTGTTAGGGTCGTGCCGCTCCGGCCGGTGGTGGCCGGAAACGGGGGAAGCGGGCCAGGTAGGCCCCGAGAGGGAGGAGCTCATAGATGCGTGGACGACTGCTGGTCACGGCGCCACTTGCGCTCGTGGTCCTGCTCGTTGCTGCGTCGGCAGGCGCCGTGGTCGGTCCGACCGCGAAGGCCACTGACGGAGCGCGGGCGGGGCACAAATCGATCAATCTCGCGACCTATCCGGCGAAGCGGTGGATCGTCCAGCTCAAGGGCGCGCCGCTTGCGACCTACGCCGGCTACCGGACGACAGCGCCCGCCGGGTCGAGCCGGCTCGACGCCAGTTCTCGGACCAGCCGCGCGTACATGCGCCGGCTCGTCCAGCGGCAGCACGCGTTTACGGTGCGGCTGAAGCGGCTGCTTCCAGGCGTGCGGGTGCAGCGGACGTACCAGGCCGTCCTCAACGGGCTCGGGGTGAAGATGTCGCGACGGCAGGCCGCCCGCGTCCGCGGACTCACGGGCGTTCGTGCGGTGACACCGGACATCCCGTATCACCTCGACATGTATTCGACGCCGCAGCAGATCGGCGCTCCGACTCTCTGGGGCCAGGTCGGCGGCCAGGCTCACGCGGGTGACGGCGTCAAGGTCGCCGTCATCGACAGCGGCATCTTCGTCCGCCACGACGCGGCCGGGAACTACACCGGCAATGCGTGCTTCGACGACACCGGCTACAACGCGCCGGGCGGCTACCCGAAGGGCGATACGCGCTTCACGAACAACAAGGTGCTCGTGGCGCGCTTCTACCCGCGCCCGGACGATCCGCCGGCCGCCGGCGACAACCAGGCGATCCAGGGCCGCAGTGACTCGAGCCCGCATGGCACGCACGTTGCCGGCACGGTCGCTTGCAACGCCAACACGCCGGTCACCTTCCAGGGCGCGAACCTGCACATAAGCGGGGTTGCTCCGCGGGCGTACCTGATGAACTATCGCGTCTTCTACGTGTCCTCGAGCCCGGAGGACTTCCAGAACGGAAACGCCTACACCGTCGAGCTGGTGAAGGCGATCGACGACGCCGTCAAGGACGGCGCCGACGTTGTCAGCAGCTCCTGGGGCTCGAGCTACCAGAACACGCTCGCCTGGCCAGATCCGATGATCCAGGCGGCGGACAACGCCGTCGACGCCGGGGTCGTGATGGTGTTCGCGAACGGCAACGCAGGCCCGGACACCTCGACCGCGATCTCGCCGGCGATCTCACCGAAGGTGATCGGCGTCGGCGCGGTCACGAAGGATACGGCCCTCGTCTCGGGCTCCATCTCGGTGACGGCGCCCCAGCCCGTGCCCGCGAATCTGACCGGCCTGCCGTTCGGCGGCGCCGGCTTCGGGCCGCAGGCCACGAGCACTGTCGGGCCGGCCGAGTACGTGCCCGCGGAGAACATCAGCACGGCGACGGCGAACAAGAGCCTCGGCTGCTCGCTCGCGGGGGACACGAGCCCGTTCCCGGCCGGTTCGCTGACCGGGAAGATCGCGCTGATCCAGCGCGGCACCTGCAACTTCAGCGAGAAGGTGTACAACGCTCAGCGCAGCGGCGCGATCGCCGCGTTCGTCTACAACAACGCGGCCGGCGGCGACACCCTGATGACGATGGGCGCCGGGGTTCACGCTGCCGACGTCACGATCCCGTCCTGGTTCCTCAAGCGGACCGACGGGCTGAACATGGTTTCCTTCGCGAACGCCCATCCGGGCGCGGCCCAGGCGAAGTTCGAATATTCGCCGCACGCCGTCGCGAACCCGGGCGACGTCGTCGCGGGCTTCAGCTCCCGCGGGCCGTCGCAGGACAAGCTGATCAAGCCCGACGTCGCAGCGCCGGGCGTCGATGTGCTCTCGTCCGGCTACGGCGGCGGTTCGTTCCCGAATCCGTTCACCGGCTTCGGGTCGGCCTCGGGCACGAGCATGGCCACTCCGCATGTGGCCGGCTCGGCCGCACTGCTGGTCCAGCTGCATCACGACTGGAAGCCGTGGCAGGTCAAATCAGCACTGATGACAACCGCGACGGAGAATGTCTGGCTCGACAGCGGCCAGTCGGTTCCCGCCGGCGTGCTCGACCGCGGTGCTGGTCGCATCGACCTGACCAAGGCTGGCAACCCCGGCCTGACGGTCGACCAGCCCAGCCTGAGCGGCGGCGAGTTGACCGCCGGTCATTTCGGCGACTTCAACATCCTGGCGAAGGACGTCAGCAAGTCCGACTCGACATGGGCCGTCAGCGCGGTCAAGAGCGGCGGTGCCGCGAACTTCGACATCGTTCTCGGTGCGTCGTCGATCTCCCTGCAAAAGAACGGGAAGGCGACGATCCCGGTGCGGGTGCTCGCCACGGTCGGCGCCAGCCCCGGCTCGTATGAGGGCGAGGTCAGGCTCACGAACTCCGCCACCGGCGCCCAGCTCCATCTGCCGGTGTGGCTGCGGGTGATCCCGACCACGTCGACGGCCGACGTTTTGCTGATCGACGACGACGGCTCGCCGTCCGGGTTCCCAGACTATGCACCGGCGTACACGTCGATGCTGACTTCGCTCGGCGTCACCTACCAGTACGACGACATCTGGAACGACGGCCTGCCGAGCTTCTACGACCTGTTCGGATACAAGGCCGTGGTGATCTTCACGGGCAACAACGACAGCTTCGACACGAGCGGGTTCACCACTGCGAACCAGGACACGCTCAATGAGTGGCTCGACAGCGGCGGCCGACTGTGGACGACCGGCCAGAACTTCGCCGAAGCAAGCGACAGCAACGGGAGCTACTCCTCGGCGAGCATCGGCCGGGCGAGGCTGTACCACGGTTACCTCGGGATCAAGTACGTAGCCGGCAGCACCTTCTCCGGCGCGGCCCCGAGGCCGACCGCGACGGGCCTTGGCCCGATGGCGGGGATGACGCTCGACCTGAGCCCCGGCGCCGACGGTGCGGGGAACCAGAGCTCGATCGAAGCCTCGGCGCCGATGCCGGACAACGACACTTACCAGGCGTCGGACACGATGACGCCGTTGTTCCGGCAGATCGGCGGCACGGCGGCGGCCGGTTCGTCGATCTCGTTCGGCCGCTCGTCGGAGCCGAGCCTCGAGGAGGAGCGGGTTCAGTACCGCTACCGCTCGATCTCGATGGGCTTCGGCCTCGAAGGGCTGAACAGCACAACGGGGTTCGCGACGCGGAACCAGGTCGGGGCCAGGAGCCTCGCATGGCTGCTCGACCGGATCTCGTTCGGCGCGGTCACGGTGACCACGCAGGATCCGAAGAAGGCGGCGAAGGGGAGCAAGAAGGTCAGGCTCTCGACGTCGGCCAGCTCATCGTCCGGTGTGGCGATCCTCGCCTACCGCTGGGACTTCGGCGACAA
>Ga0184619_10000275_pt1 | contig 17353 bp, 9 predicted proteins | sample PLM0_60_b1_FD_133146 | JGI IMG/M metagenome (GOLD analysis project Ga0184619, IMG submission 133146) | Groundwater sediment microbial communities from an aquifer in East River, Colorado, USA - PLM0_60_b1 | ecosystem: Environmental > Terrestrial > Soil > Riparian zone | place: USA: East River...
AACAATTTCCGTTGCGCGCGAATTACGCGCTCGAAAAGAGGAGCTGACAAGAGCAAGCGCGGAGGCGGAAGATCTCTTTCGATCGCCCGAGCGCGTCCTTTCCGAGCAGGCATTCCGCGCTTTGCGTGTTGCCGTGCGTCTGAGACGCGCGCCGGCCGGGATGACTGGTCCGCAGCCGCGCGTATTTGCAAACTTTGCTGACGCCGCGGTTAACGTGTCGGCCGTCGAATCGAAACTTCATGCCACGCTCAAGCGCGAGCTCGGCGTCGCGCGCACCGCGCTTTGGGAATCAGCCCGAACACTTTTGCCGCGCCATCTTATTTTTGGCGCGGGTGGCGTTCGCGAACTGCTGGCCAATCTGCTGGCAATGTCTGCGAGCAGTGCGTTGACGCGCCGCAACGCACGCGCCGGAGACCGCGAGCGGCACCTGCTTTTGTATTTGCAGCGTATCTGCGCAAAGAACGACACGTTCAGCGAATTCGGACCCACCGGCTGGGGCAAGATCGACAATCACATTTGCGGAATAAAGTTGGCGCCGCGGCCGGGCGCCGCGGCGCGTGAAGCATTTTTGGAACGCTGGACCGCCCACGCCATCGCGGCCGTCATGAACGCCGATCCGCAAGTGTTTGCCGAGCTTTCGCCGCGCTTGCATCCCAACGGCAGGATTGACAAGCAAAACTTTGTTTTTACCGAAAGCGGCGACACAACTCCGCTCGCCTCCGAAGAAGCCGAAATGATTAAACGTTGCGACGGAAAGACGCCCGTTCATGCATTGCATGCTTCACCGGAGATTATTCGGGCGCTCGTCGAAAAAAAGATTTTGCGATGCGGAATCGAAGTTCCGGCGCTGGATCCGCATGCTTTTGCCGTCTTGTGCGATGACGTCGAAAAGTGGCGCAACGGCGACGCGCGCGCCAAGTGGTTGCCGATTCTGCAACCGATCGCCGAGCTCCCGCGCAAATTTGCCGGCACGGTCGAACCGAAAGATCGACAAGGAATTTTGGATGACGCGCGTTCCCGCCTTCAATCGTTGGGGGCCGCGCGCAAACCGAGTGAGCGCTTTCTCTATTCCGCCACCAATCCAATCGGTGAGGAGTGTTTTCGCGAATGCAATTTCCGCATCGACGAAGATCTAATCAACGAGGTCGCGGTTGAAGCGGCGCCGTGGATAGACTTCTGGCGCGATTCCTATGCCTTCATTGCAAGTCGTGTCGCTGCCGGTTTGCGCTCTATGCTGGAGAAGATGTCGATCCAAAACGGCGCGGTCCCGTTGCCGGCATTTCTTCGTGCATGCGACGTGGCGAAGTTGCCGCTCACCGGACCGGGTCTTGTCGGTCTGGCGGTGATGGCGTTTCAGGAAGTGAAAACCGTTTTTCGTGAGCGACTCCGTCCACATATCGGTTCCGAGGAGTACGAGCTCAGTCTTGATGATTGTCATGTTGTTCGCGACAATTTTCAGTATCCAAAGTTCGACGAATACACATATCCGTCCGCCGACCTGCAAATCGCCGCCGAGTCGATCGAAGCAGTCGCACGCGGCGAATACCGATGGATTCTGGCCGAGCTGCATCCGCCTCCTGCACTGCTGCATCACTGCATGTACTGGGCTTGTCCCGACAAAGCTGCGCTCAATGACGCCCTCGCGCGCACCGTCGCAGGTAAACCGAGCTTCCATTTCGGTTTTTCTGCGGCGGATTTCACGGCGCACACGGCCGTTCGCCTTTTTGATGCGCTTCCGGACCTTTCGAATTTCGTCGCACCGCAACGGGGCAACCGCAATTGGCGCACAGTCTCTCCGGCAGAGACAGAAGTTTATGTCGATGAAACGAGCGGCGACGTTTGCGTTCGCAAAATAGGAACGCGCGAACACCTCGGATCGTTCGCGCGCGCTTGGATCATTCCGCTTGGCTTTCATCCGTTCCAATTTGGGCTTGCGCCGCAAACGCCGCGCTTGCACTGCGGACATGTGATCGTGCAACGCCGCAGGTGGACGGTCACTCGCGAAGAATTCCCGGCCGGCGATTATACCGGCGTTTCGCGCGATCTCGTTCTCGCTATGGAGCGGTTGCGCGCGCAAAAAGATTGGCCGCGCCACATTTACATTCGTCCGACCGAGCAGGCCCTTCGCCGCAGCGGCGCGGAAGGACGCGATAAAGATACCAAACCGGTGTTCATCGATCTGGAGAGTTATCTTTTTCTCGAAATTTTCCAACGCTGGCTAATGAAATCGGGTGAGCTGGAAGTGACCGAGATGTTGCCGGATGCCGATCATTTGCTTTGGAAAGAGCTGGACTCCGAAAGCGTTCGCGAGCGGGATGGCCGGCGGACTTTCGAGTTGCGCACACTCATCATCCCGCACTCATGAAAATCATCGCCATTGCGAACCAGAAGGGCGGCGTGGGCAAGACAACTACAGCGGTCAATCTCGGATGTGCGCTGGCCGAGCGTGGTCGGCGCATTTTGATTGTCGATCTTGATCCACAGGGAAACGCGACCAGCTCGCTCGGCATGCAGGAGCTCGAGGGCGAAAGCGTTTACGAGCCGTTGCTCGGCGGCGCATCGATCGTCGAAAGAATTCTTCCGACCCGCCTGGAGCGGCTGTTTCTCGTTCCAGCCGATCTCGACCTGGCCGGCGCCGAAGTGGAGATCGCGCGCATGAACGATCACCTCACCCGCCTCAAACAAACATTGTCGATCTTACGTTCGGATCAGACATTCGATTTTGTTTTACTAGATTGTCCGCCCTCCCTTGGGATTTTGATGACGAATGCGCTCGCCGCGGCGGATGAGATTTTGACTCCGATTCAGTGCGAATATTTCGCGCTCGAAGGACTGGTAAAAATTGTGCGCGTGGTCGAGCAAGTGCGCGACTCGGGCGCGAACGAGCAAGTTGAAATCGGCGGCATCATCATGACGATGTTCGATGGCCGGACAAAGCTAAGCGCGCAAGTTGTGGCTGAGGTCCGCGCGCATTTTGGCGAACGCGTTTACACCACGGTGATCCCACGCACAGTGCGTTTGAGCGAAGCGCCCAGCTTCGGAAAATCGATTCTGGAATACGATCCGAAGGGAACCGCCGCGCGCGCTTATCGCGCCCTGGCCGAAGAATTTCTCAAGCGGCACGATTCGTTAGCCACCGTTGTCGGCCGATCGCAAAAACCAGCGCTGGGAATCCTTTGAAAACGGTTTTGCGCTCGAATTGCGTCCCGATTTTTTCTGCAACGCGGCGGGATGCCGCGTTGTCCGGATGAATCAATGAAATGACACGCGACAAATTCAGATCGTGAAAGGCATGATCACGCACCGCTTGCGCCGCTTCGGTTGCTAGTCCCTTGGCAGCCTTCGCTTTTTCCGCTGTGCTCCAAAAGCGAAGGCTGGAGGTAAGGGGATTCGAACCCCTGGCCTTCTCATTGCGAACGAGACGCTCTACCAACTGAGCTATACCCCCGCGATGGCGAGCAAACTACCATGATGACAAAATTGTTCCAGCAGGCGAAAACGTGCTCACGCTTTAACCCCCTCAGTGAAGCAGACGGAAATTAGCTGGCAGCAAATTTGCAGCGCCGATCGCGTCGAGATGTCCCGCGCCATCAAACCCTGCGCCCGATCCAAACGCGGTGTCGTTTACGGCGATTTTAGGTGGAGGCGGTGGAATCGGCTGTTGGCCTTTGGCTTTGAGGGACTCGTTCAGGGCCGGGAGTTCCTTAGCCAGCAATTGTTCGAACTCTTTTGCCACATCATCCAGTTCTTGCTTCAATGTGTCGATATAACGAATGTGGTAGTCGCCTGGTTTTCCTTCGTAGCTGAGAATCGCTCCATAGAGTTGGTCAGTGTGTTCTCGCAACCGCTCTTCGCCCGTAATTGCTCCGCCTTCGGTTGTCGCGACAATTTTCTTACGCACAGCATCAATTTTCCCGTCGAAATCGGTCACGCTCTTGCGCAACGGATCGCCTTCCGGAAACGCTGCGCCGCTCTTCGCCAGCGCCGCGCGCAAAAACAAAATCCGATCCATCAGCGCGCTTTCCTCGCCAAATAAAGCGTGCACTTTCATCGCCGCGTCGAATTGCTGTTTCCGATCGGCCTCAGCGAATTTTGCCCGACGATCAAGAACGACAGTCAACTTTGTTTCGGAAACTTTTCCAGCTCTCGTCATTCGTACGGTATATGCCCCGGGAACCAAACGTGGACCCACGGTGCCGCCGCCCGCAATTTGCGCGGCAGGCGGGACCCGCGGTGGCTTTTCGCGCATACTCCAGATCACCCGGTTTAATCCCGGTCGCTTACTGGCTGGTAATTCGTCGATCACGCGGCCGGACGCATCCAAAACTTCCAGCTTTAACTTACCGAAGAGGTGTCGTGAACGTTGATAGTAGGTGATCACGGCAGCGTCCGGCGGATTATCACCGACAAATGCCGCATCGCCGTTAGCCCAGCCTCCAGTTCCCTCAATGCGTTGCTGCACAGGCCGCGCCGAAACAAAAGCAACTTCTTGGCTCAGGAGTTCGGTGGTCAAGGCGCGCAGCGGCGTGATATCGTCCACGATCCAAATGCCGCGACCGTGCGTTGCCAGAACGAGATCGTTTTCCCGCGGCTGAATCGCGAGATCGCGCACTGCGACTGCCGGGAAGTGCGCGCCCTTGAATTGTGCCCAATCTTTTCCTCCGTCAATCGACACATAAAGGCCGAATTCGGTGCCAAGAAAGAGCAAGTTCGGTTGAATGACGTCTTCCTTAATTACGTGCGCGTAACCGCGTATTCCCTTAAGCGCCTGCGGCGTAACAAGCGGAGTCCAGGTTTTGCCATAGTCGGCGGTTCGGAAAACGTATGGCGCCATATCTCCAAACGTATGGCGGTCAAATGCGGCGTAAGCCGTACCCGCATCAAAGTTGCCAGCTTGCACCCAACTGACCCACGAATTCCCTGGCAGGCCGGGAACATTGCCGACAACATTGTTCCAACTTTTGCCGCCGTCGCGGGTGAGTTGAAGATTGCCGTCGTCGGTGCCGACCCAGATCAGGGACTTGTCTTTGGGCGATTCGCTGATCGAATAAATAGTGGTGTGCATTTCGGCGGACGAATTGTCCACGGTGACGCCTCCGGACTGTTCTTGCTTCTGCTTCTGTGGATCGTTGGTGGTCAGATCGGGCGAGATTCGCTCCCAACTCTGGCCGTGGTCGCGAGAACGAAACAAAAATTGCGCGCCAATGTAAACCGTTCCCTTTTCATTCGGCGATAAAGCGATGGGCGTGTTCCAATTGAATCGCAACTTTTCCTTGTAGTTCGCCCTCGGCTGGATGTTGCGAGCTTCGTGGGTGTGCCGATTCACACGCGCGACGTTGCCGCCCTGATATTCGGCGTAGATGTAATCCGAATCCGCGGGATCAGGAAACATCCAGAAACCGTCGCCGTTGTACATGTTTTCCCACTCGGAATTGGTGATGCCGCCGGGATACTGCGACTCGCCCACCCATGAACTGTTGTCCTGCAACCCGCCGTAGACACGGTAGGGGTCGTCGTCGTCGACGCTGACGTGGTAGAATTGCGAGACCGGCAGGTTCTGGCCCTTCCACCATTTGCTGCCGCCGTTGTAGGAATACCACATGCCGCCGTCATCGCCGGCGAACACGGTTTGCGTGTTGGTTGGATCGATCCAGACGTCATGCACATCGCCATGCGCTCCCTGAAAACCACCGACCACGGCAAAGCTCTTGCCTGCGTCCTCGCTCAGAATCAGCGCGCCATCGGTCTTGAACACGCGGTCGGGATTTTTTGGATCGACAATCAGGTTCGCGAAATAAAACGGACGCCAAACCATCCAATTACTTTTATCGCGCTTGTCCCAGGTCGCGCCGCCATCATCGGAAACAAAGAGCGCGCTGTCAGGTGATTCCACGACACAGTAAACGCGCCTCGCATTCGACGGCGCAATCGCGACCGCAAGCCGGCCATATGGCTTCTTCGGAAAACCCTTGTTGCCTTCAGGAGTAATTTCCGCCCAAGTGTTGCCGCTGTCGTTCGAACGAAACAATCCGCTGGCCGACGGCTTGTCCGGACCATCGCCGCCGGAACGATATTCCCAGCCTTTACGGCGAAAATCCCACAGGCAGGCAAACATGATGTCGGGATTCGTCGGATCAATCGCGATGTCGGTGCAACCAGTCGAAAGATTTGGGCCTTTGAGAGCTTGCTTCCACGTTTTGCCGCCATCCATCGTTTTGTAGAGGCCGCGATCGGGCGAGTCGCTCCACAAAGCACCGGGCACTGCGGCAAGAACCGTGTCGCTATTTTTCGGGCTCACTGCGATGCGCGAAACGCGCTCCGATTTTTCCAAACCGGCATGCGTCCAGGTCTCGCCGCCGTCGGTGGACTTATAGACGCCATCGCCGATCGATACACTGTTGCGCGTCCATGATTCGCCGGTTCCGACCCAGACATTTTTTGTGTTCTTGGGATCGAGCGCGATTGCGCCGATCGACTGCACCGGCTGTTCGTCGAACACCGGTCGATAGCGCGTTCCGCCGTCGTCCGATTTCCAGACGCCGCCGCTGGCAGTGCCAACAAACAGAGTGATTTTGCCGGACATCTCCTTCGTTCCTCCGATGGCCGAGATGCGTCCGCTCATCGCCGCCGAACCGATATTGCGCGCGCCGAGGCCGGAGATTGTGGCGGAGCTATATGGTGTCTGCTGGGCCTGGGAGGCGACGGCGCAAAGACACAATGTGGCAGGTAGAACAAGTTTCAGGAAGTGCATGAATGTTGAGAGCTGGGTTATTTGGAAGGGGCCGCGGGAAAATGAAAAATGGCGTCGTCCACCGGCACGTTGGCCTCGGCCCTATCAATAATAATTTTTTGTTTGTCCCGATCGCCCTTGCGGCCGGACTCGATCGAAAACGGAACGAATACGCCGCCGATTTTTTGGTAATCGCCAACGTCGCTCTCCACTTCCTCTTGCGCGCCGTGCCTGATCCGCTGGGTCAGAATCCGGATTTCCAAGAAGTGATCTGGATCCAGGTAAATGAAATTCACGTCGCCGTTCTTGCGCACGACTTTGATTTTGTGCGCCAACGTGCCATCGACATCTTCGCTCCCGAGATATTCCAGCGTGCTCTGTTTGGCCTTCCAATCCACGAGTGGTCCGTCGATTTCCGCGTCTTCAATCAGCGATTTAAGGTCGTCCGCTGACATTTTTTCTGGATCCTTCCGTCCTTGGAATGGCGAGATTTTCCATCCTTCTTTTCCATCACAGGCCTGCACCATCGTCATGCCTTGGAGAGTTGCTTCGGTGCGTACTTCGCCCGGCCGTTTCTTTGTTTGCAGGTAGGCGAGCTCAATCTGACCCTGATTCACAAGCATTTTGCCGGTGAGCCGGACTGATTGAAGCGCGTGCAAAGCGTCCGAGCCTCCCTTGGCTTCGATGTTTTTGATCACCAACTCATCGAGAGTCGGTCCCTTTAGGTCCTGAGTGAGTGCCGGCACGATAAGCGCGGCAGAGACGAGAGCGATTACAAAACGTAAGTGCATATGAGGTTGGCCGGCAAAGCTACAAAAATGCCTGCACCAGATCGATATGCAAAGGAGATCTGCGTTCTACGCAATGGCGCCAAATGCGAGGCCCAAACCGTAGGTCACTGCGGCTTCGATCACGCCCACGATCGTCATTTCCAAGCCCGATGCCCACCAGGATCGAATGGTGATGAGCGATTTCAACGCGCCGACCGCGAAGTGCGCAACGATGCTCACTGCAAATGCGGCGATAACTGCGGGAATTCCAGTCATGAAAAAGAATGGAAGGATCGGAATGAATGCTCCGATCGCTGTCGAAATTGCCGCCGATGCCGATGACTTCCAAGGACGCGGAAAACGATGTTCCGATAAGCCGAGCTCGCTTTGGGCCATCGCTTGAACGAGCTGCTCGGGTTGCTCGGCGAGTTTTTCCGCCATACGTTGCGATTCCTCCGGGCCAAATCCCTGCAGCTGATAAAACAGGGACATCTCCTCGATTTCTTCTTCTGGGTTTTCCTCTACTTCAGCCGTCTCGCGCGCGATCTCGGCTTCGTAAACTTCCCCTTCGCTTTTCACCGCGAGATAAGCGCCGGCGCCCATCGACAATGAAGAGGCAATCATTCCGGCCAGGCCGGAGATGAGAATGTAATGCTGTTGATTGTTCGTGGCGCCCGCGACGCCGGAAACAATTCCGAACACGGCGCCCAGTCCATCGTTGACGCCGTAAATGGCATCCGCCACCCAACTCCCACCCCGGCCATGCCAACGCTCGCGTTTCAAGATCGTGTCGAGCACAGTGCGCGGACCAAGTTGCGGCACCATTGCGTTCAAAGCGCGTGCATGTGCTTTTTCCTCGAGAGCGCTTTCGCGCAAAAAATCCTTTACGTCGTGTTCGCCCGCGAGAGCGCGGTCGCGCTGATCGCGAAATTGTGCTTCGTGTTTTTCCTCGGCCGCTTCCATTCGGCGAATCGCGATCTCTGTTCCGAGCGCGCGGTTCAACCATCGCTTCAAGCGAAGGCCGATCGTGTCGGGCAAAGTCGGGACAGGCTCGCCAAGATCGACAAGTTTCTTTTCCCAACGTTGCGCGTGTCGCTCTTCCGCTTCCGCCATTCGCAGCAGGATTCCTTTTCGCTTCTCGTCTCGCTCACGCTCGGCCAGTTCGCGATAAACCTGCGCCGTCTCCACTTCGGCGCGCCAGTTTCGCCTAACGACCTCGATCGTTTCCTCTGCTCGCGACGCCTGTCGGAGTTGTCGACCTTTCGCTTCGGTCGGTGGATTGATTAGCTCGCCTCCCGGCTCGCCAACCCTCGCGGGCTTGCCCGTCCACGTCGTTCGGCTCCCGCCTCCTCCGTTGTCGGTCTTCATCTCGCGCATTCCGCCGGAGCAACTGTCGCGGCGATTGGCGGCGTGGCTTTCGCTTTTAACTGTTGCGCAGTAATCACCAACGCCACCGAGCCGATGATCAGGCCCGCGGCGATCAAAGTGCGCGCACTTAACGTTTCGCCGGCAAAAGCAGCGCCGAGCAATACCGCCACGATCGGGTTCACGTAGGCATATGTCGCGACCTTCGCTGGATCGCAATGCCGCAATAACCAAATGTATGCGGTGAATCCAACGATCGCTCCGATCAGAACCAGGTAAATAAACGCGCCTAACGACAAAATCGAGATCGTACTCGGATGAAAATGGCGGGACTCACCCGCGAGAAGGCCAGCCAGCATCAAAAGCAACCCGCCGCAAAGCATTTGCTGCGCGGCCGCGAGAAACGGCGATGCCGCGTTCTTCGCCGCGCGCGAGTAGAGCGATCCGGCCGACCAGATGAATGAAGAAAACAGCAAGATCGACATGCCGATGGCGGGATGACTACCGCCGCTCGAGGCGAATCTCAACGCGGGACCGAGCAAAATTGCGACGCCGAGAAATCCGCCCGCCAAACCCAGCCAGACGATCGGTCTCGGCCGCGGCGCCATGCCCGTGAGCCATCCGAGTAAGACGATGTAAATCGGTACGGTCGCGACCATCAGCGCGGCCAAACCGGAATCGATATACTTCTCGGAAACGGTTACACCGCCATTCCCGCCAAGAAGCAAACAGGCGCCGACAATCAACGCTGTCCGCCAGTCCGCCCCGGTCGATCTCCGAGCGTCTTGCGCGCGAGCAATTGCGTACATGATCAGTCCTGCGAGGAAAAAGCGTGTCCCGGCCATCAAGAACGGCGGAATCGTTTCGATCGCAAAACGGATGCCGAGATAAGTCGAACCCCAAATGAGGTAGAGCGCCGCAAACGCCGCAATAATCCTAATTTTCTTCGGTGCCGCCATGAAACAAACACATTCTGCCATTCGTTCGGCAGAGCAACCACCCGCTTCTTGCGCCGATTTTGAGGCGGGTTCGCCTGAAAACTGCTTTAGGAGGGTCACGTCTTATGGCTCAACGCAAATCTTCAATCGTTGAAACGTTAGCCCTTTGCCCATGGTGGGTCAGTCTAGCCTTAGCAATATTTTCGTACGGAGCTCTTCACGCGTCACTGATTAGTCTTTGTCTGTTCTGCCTTGCGACGTTTTCGGGACTGCGAGGGCGGGTCAATTCCCGGATGCTGGAACAACAGACCGGGTTGGATAGTCTGTGCAGACTCTCTTGGAAGCAATTCGAAGACTTGGTCGGTCAGGCTTATCGCAGACAGGGATATGCCGTTGAGGAAATGCAGGGTGGCGGCGCAGATGATGGAGTCGATCTCGTTCTCACTCGAAATGGCGAAAGCACCCTTGTGCAATGCAAGCGGTGGAGAGGGCTACCAGTTCCAGTCCGGACAGTGCGAGAATTCTATGGCGTATTGATGGATCGAAGAGCCGCGGCTGCAAAGCTCGTGGCGACGAGTCAATTCACTCCTGATGCGGTCGGGTTCGCGAATGGCAAACCAATTGAACTGGTCGATGCAGAAGCTCTACTAAAACTGGTGGCTCACGTCCCGACTTGGGAAAAAATCCTTCTTCCGCGAGCAGTTCATCGTTTGGCAAATACATTTCAAATTCCCCCGCGCAATCTTCACCTGCGATCGCCATCGCGCGCAAAACATTCTGTTTTCAAATCACGAAATCCGAGTTGTCGAACGTAGGCATGTTTGACTGATTTCGCGCCTCCTCAATCTGCCTTGTCCAGCTCGACCTTAACGCTCGCCTGCACGGCATTTTGCTTATGCCACGAAACCGAACGCTTCATTCACGCTCCAACCTCGCCAGCGCCTGCCGCACGTGTGGCAAATTGGGATCCAGCGCTAGCGCGCGCTGATACCACGCTCGAGCTTCCTTTTTCCATCCGCCGCGCTCGTATTCCTGGCCGATTCGCGAGGCGGGTTGCGCGTAAAGAGCGAGGATTTCACTTTCAAAGCTCTCGGCGTTGATGCTGCGGGATGATGGAGGGTGATAGCGTTCCATCAGTTGCTCGTTGTCGCTTGCCATTTCGCTCAGCGTAATTTGCCTGGACGCAGGTTCCATGACATTGACGAGGCCGCGCTGATACGACCAATAGTATTGATCGAGACTTTTATCCGGCACCGTTCCGATGATTGCGATCGGCCGGCCCGGATTCGCCTCGATCAACCCTCGCAGATTCTGTCGCTGGCCGTCGTAGTGATCGAACGGAACGGCCAGGTCAGGATAGCCTTCGCGTAATTGACGGAGATACCAGTCTGCGGGCAGGAGCGGCAGGAATATCAATGCCACATCCGGTCGCTTTCTCTCCACAATGTTGAGGTACATCAATGGTATGGCGACCCCGTCGCCAGTGGTCAGGAGGATGGCGTGCGGCTCAACCGTGGTAAAGACATCCTCGCCAAAGGAACGGGCGATTCGATTACGACTTTGATCGACGCGGCGATAATTTGTGATCACGCTCACAACCAGGACAATGAGGAGCGCCCCGGCGACCAGGGGCAAGGGCCGGGTCGGCAGCGTCGGCGCAGAGGACGTGATGACCTCCGCGATTAGCAAAACGCCGAATGCGATCAAGGGTGCGACGACGACTTGGGGCAGGAGAAAAAACCGTTGCAATACAAAAAGCGCGGATGGTGCGGTGGCGAGGTTTAGGTTGCTGATCCAGGCGAACAACGGCCCGACGCAAAGGAACGCGATAAGACTGAACCAGAAATACCAGCGCTGACGTCGATAAGCCTGGACTGCTCCCAATAAGATCAACGTTCCCGCGACCGGCCCGAAAGAAGTGCAAAGCGCGATGATTCGCGCAAATGGCGAACCGCCCATGTAGCTGGCCGTACCAACCAGCCGGCGGCCTCCGTAGCTCTTTCGGGCGATGAGAGCAATCAGATCGCGCAGTGACGAGACGTTGCCCCAGTTGCAGGCGGGATGATGCGCGGAGGCCCAAGGCACGTAAGCGTACGGTAACAGTCCGATGCAGAAGGCTGCGATGCAGATTGCGAAAAGTTGAGGGCGCGTCCGCAAAACCGCGCGGTGCTGCCAGAGGACGAAACAAAAAGCCGGAGCCAAAAGCACGATCGTGTGATGATTTGTGAGCGCGAGCCCAGCCACAAAAAAAGCCGCAATCAAAACGCCGGGCCGGCGCGGTTCTTCATGCCAGGCCACGAGCAGGTAAATCAACATACTGGCGAGCAGATTATTTAACGGGAAGACTTCAGTGACGAGCGACCACCTCCAGAAAGTGGGAATCACCGCGAGGATGAGCGCGGCGATCGCTGCTGCCGGGCGCGACCGGCTCAAACGCAACGCCGTAAAGAAAACGACGGCGATGGTGAGAGCATCACACGTGACGGCGAGAAGATTAACGCGAAATGGAACCGGGCCGAACGGCAATAAACTGAAGAGGTGGCCGAGCATTGTGAAGAGCGGATAACCCGGTGGATGCGGCACGCCCAGCGTGACCGCCGCCGTAATCAATTCCGGTGCGTCGCCAATGACGATGTCGCGAGCCGCAGTGAAAAAATACAAAACCCCCACCGCGCCAACGACCACCGCCGCCTCAACCCAGGTCCTGTTGTCACCTCTCGCTAAGATTGGCATCGAGGTTTCGCTTCATTCGGCGCTCACAGCTCGATCACTTGCGCGGAATGGATGTCGCCGCTGGCGCGAATTTCCGCGAGCAACTGCTCGCTCGGCGCGGTGTCGAGATTCAAAACGGTCAGCGCGGTGCCGCCGGCTTGATTTCGACTCAAAGACATCGTCGCAATGTTGACGCCATGATCGCCGAGCAACGTTCCGATGCGTCCCACGATTCCGGGACGGTCCGTGTTTTCTAACACGAGCACGACGCCGTGCGGTCGCGCTTCTACCGGACGGCTGTTCACGCTCACGATGCGCGGGGTCGCGCCAAAGAATGCGCCGCCCACTGAGACGGTTTTTCCATCGGCAACGGCAGAAAGTTCGAGCATGTCTGTGTAATCGCCGAGCGCGCTCAATCGCGTCTCGGTGATTTTGAGGCCGAGACTCTCGGCGAACGCGGGAGCATTCACTTCGTTCACGTCAGCGCCGCCGGCATTTTGCAGAAAGCCCTTCAAAATCGAACGCGTGATGGCGGTCGTATCCACTTCGTTCACTTTGCCGCTGTAGTTGATTGTCAATTGATCGACACGTCGAGGAGCGACTTGTGAGAGGAAGCGCCCGAGTTTTTCGCCAAAGCGAAGATGCGGCCCGATGATCGACAGGGTTTTTGCATCGAGATTCGGCATGTTCACGGCGTTGCGGATCGTGCCTTCGAGCAGCGCCGCGCGCATCGATTGCGCGATCTCGATGCCAACGCTTTCCTGCGCCTCGGCCGTGGACGCGCCCAGATGCGGAGTGAGAACAAGATTAGGCGCATTGCGCAACGGTGAATCGGGAGGGAGCGGCTCGATTTCAAAAACATCCAGCGCGGCGCCGGCGACCTGACCCGAGTGCAGCGCGTCAGCCAGCGCATCTTGGTCGATGAGGCCACCGCGCGCGCAATTGATCACGCGCACGCCGCGTTTTGTTTTTGCCAATCGCGTCGCATCGACCATGTGATGCGTTTCTTCCGTGAGCGGAGTGTGCAACGAAATAAAATCGGCGCTCGCGAGCAAATCATCGAGCTCATCGACAAGTTCCACTTGCAAGGTGCGCGCGCGCGTCGCCGACAGATACGGATCGTACGCGATAACGCGCATCCCGAACGCGATGGCGCGGCGGCTGAGTTCACTGCCGATCCGGCCCACGCCGATGACGCCGAGCGTCTTGTTGTAAAGCTCGACGCCTTCGAAATTTTTTCGGTCCCAATTTCCGCCGCGCAAAGTTGCATCCGCTCCGGGAATTTTTCGCGCGACGCAAAGCAGGAGCGAAAATGCGTGCTCTGTGGTGGAAACGGTATTTCCGCCGGGCGCGTTCAGGACAATGATGCCGCGTCGCGTGGCCGTCTCAACATCGACATTGTCCACGCCGACGCCCGCGCGACCGACCACGCGCAATCGCGCACCGGCATTCAAAATTTGCGCCGTCACCTTTGTTTGGCTGCGGACAACGAGCGCGCTGAACTCCGGAATAATTTTGACCAGCTCTGATTCGGTTAAGCCCGTTTGAAATGAGACTTCGAGCGAACCATCGCGTGAAAGTTCGTCTACGCCGCGCGGCGAAATTGAATCGGCGATGAGAACCTTTGGCGGAGTCATTGATGAAAAAGTAATGTCGAACGCCCAACTCCGAAAGCTTTCGCGAGCGCGCGTCCAACGTCGAATCGATTTAGCCGAAGATGACGAGTTGAATTGAGTCGGGCAATTGCTGCGCGACGCTGGTTGCTACGCTGCCGCGCAGCAGATTGGCCAGGGCGTGGCGTTGGGTGGCGCCGATCATAAGAAAATCGACACCGAGCGTCGCGGAAAGATCGATGATGGTCGAAGCAGCGTCTTCGCTCACGGCATACACAGGGAGTACGCAAATATCGCGCTCAGCCCCGAGTTTGAGCATTAAAGACATGATGGCATTCGCTTCCGGATCATCCTGCCAGCGTGCGCGGCCAATCGTTGCCGGCCCGCCGCCATAAAACACGGCAATCTCTTTCACATAGAGGACGCAGAGTGTGGCTTTGCGCAATTGCGCTTCATCGAGTGCGAACCTGAGCACCGGCGTGATCCCGCGCGCCGCGACCATGATTTTCTGACCTTCTTTTAGCCGCGGCTGGAGCGTGGCGATCATGTCCGGCGAAACCATTTCCGCCACTTTGCGCGTCACAGTGAGCGTTCTTAATCCCGCGATCTTATGCGAGTACGCCCGGAACCCGAGACCGATTCCCAGAACACAGACCGCGAAAAAGAGCGCGTCCTGTTTTGTTTTGGCCACGGTAAGCTCGACCGCGGCGAGTACCAGAAAGGTTGCGGCCATGATTAAACGTTCGTACGCTCGCAGACCCAGCCGCTTGTTAAAGGTGCACGCACCGAGATTCACCGAGATCGCACCGACGACGCCAATCGCGTACAGGCCTGCAAGCGCCTCGAATTGTCTTGTGACTGCGAGCACGACAATTGGAATCGCGACTGCGGCGATCAGCGGAACTCGGGGGACGCCGTGATTATTGAGCCGGGCGAACTGCGGCGGCATCTCGCCGTCCTGCGCCATCATGTAAATCACGCCGACGAGCGCGACGATCGCGGTGTTCACTGCGCTGATGAGCAGAAGTCCGAATACAACGCCGACGAAAATGGAAAACGCATGTCCGAACCATTCACCCCCCGTAAAGGTCGCGTAATGCTCGGCAAGAAAACGCAGCATGTCCTCCTTATGTGCGGCTAGCTCCGGTCCAAACGATTTTGGCAACGAGAGCATTGCCCAGCCGAGCAATACCGTTCCGCCGACGACTTCAACCGCGACCGGCAGAATCGCTTTCATGGCTGTCCGCGTGACTTTCGGGGCAGTGGGCGACGAGTCGGAATCTAATTTCATCACGCCGGTGAGATTGGCGATTGCCTCCACACCGCTTAACGCAAGAATCACTCCAACAAACTGCACCCAGGCTGTGCCGAGATCGGTATGACGCGGCTCGAGGTGAGCGGTATTCAAATGATTCGCGCTAAACCCGATGGTGGCGACAACAACGATCACCGCCGGAACTGCGAGCCAGATCGATACGCTGCCGCTGTGTTTCGGTCCGAAAAAGTTGAGCACTCCGAGGACTAAAATGACGGCCATCGCTGCGAGCGGCGCATACTGGCTCGGAACGCCGAGATACGTCACGCCCGCCCATCCGCTCAACGCCGCGGTGACAATGAAGTTCGCGATCAGCAAGAGCGCGCCGACCGACGCGAGAAAGCGGCTTTGCTGACGTGCTGCGGAATAAACACCGCCGCCGTCGGGAAAATGCGCGCAGACAATGATGTAATTGAATGCGACGACTGCCGTGAGCGCGCACACTGCGAGGATGATCGGAAACGAAGCGAACCCCGCAGCGACGAACGCGAGCCCGAGCACGTAGGCCTTACTCGTCCCCCAATCGCCATAGAGGAGCGCAGCGGCGCGCTTCCAATCGACATTGCGGGGGCGATGAACACCACCGGTCTCAGTGAGGATTAAATCAGCCATCAGCCATCGCGCTCGGCGTTGACTCTCCATTGCCTCGCGAATGGCTGGCAAGTCCTTTCTCGTTTGCGGCGACACTCGAAACCATGCGGAATTTCTTGACGCGCAAATGCGCGAATCGGAGGCTATTCGCAGTTCTTTGTTTCGCTTAATGGAGCGACGAGTTGTCGATCCAACGGGGGAACCAACTTCGCTTGCGCAAATGCGAAAGCGGATCGGGGCGAACGAATGCGCGGTCATCGAGAGCATTTAATGGCTCCAGCCCGACAGCTAACCTCGTCAGCATCATTAAAGGGCAAGAGGATGTCGCAGGGAAACCGACTCCTGAAGTGAGGCGCCTCGTCGCGCGAGTGCCGCCTCGTTTAAGTCGAATCAATTGATATCAACCAACGTTCGGCGTCCGCGCAACGTGAATGTGCCGCGTGCGGCCGCGATTCTTTACGGCGATTGGGGCACGAGCAAGGCCTACGTGATCGGCCTCGCTTTTGCCGTCGCCGGCTACGCATCGTTCTGGCTAATCGCGGCGATGTGCGTCCTCACCGCGCTCGTCGGCATCAATTACATGATCATCTGCCGCCTCTACCCGGACGGCGGCGGCGTTTACGCCAGCGTACGGCACCGCAGCGAAGTCATCTCCATCGTCGGCGCTTTTTTACTGATCGCCGATTATCTGGTAACGGCCGCAATCAGTTCCCTCTCGGCGTTTGCTTATCTCGGTGTCCCGCATCCGGAAAAGTTCGCCGCGGCCGCGATCCTCATCATCGGATTGCTCAACTTGCTTGGGCCGAAACATACCGGAGGTCTCGCTTTTCTGATCTCTGTCCCAACGGCCATTGTTGTCATCACGCTTGGCCTCTTTAGTCTTCCACATATCAGTGCCGCGGTTGCAAATCTGCAACCACTTCACGGAGGTTTTCGGCAAAACTGGGCCGGCTTTGTCGGGATCGTGCTCGCGCTGTCCGGCGTCGAAGCAATCGCCAACGCCACCGGAGTGATGAAGCTGGATCCCGGGAGCACGGACGCGCACCCCTCGGTGACCAAGACATCCACGCCGGCGCTTTTGATCGTGATGATCGAAGTCTGCGTGTTTACCGCGCTGCTCGGCCTGGCCATGCATGCACTCGGGGGCCTGCAAGTCGTTCGCGGCGAGGTCAACGCACCTGGTGCGCACGGCGTCCGTGATTACATGCTGCGTTACATGGGACAGGTTTTCGCCGGCGGCGTTCTTGGACCCCCCTCCGGACACGTCTTCGCCATCATCATCAGCGTCGTCTTCGGTTTGCTCCTCTTCTCCGCCGTTA
>Ga0184619_10000276_pt1 | contig 17309 bp, 17 predicted proteins | sample PLM0_60_b1_FD_133146 | JGI IMG/M metagenome (GOLD analysis project Ga0184619, IMG submission 133146) | Groundwater sediment microbial communities from an aquifer in East River, Colorado, USA - PLM0_60_b1 | ecosystem: Environmental > Terrestrial > Soil > Riparian zone | place: USA: East River...
CCACGTAGGTTTCGAGCAGCGGGGCAGGCGCGTACTTGTCGTCGCCGAGCCCCTTTTGCAGCACTTTCATGATTGCAACACAGGTATCGAGGCCGATCAGGTCTGCCAGCGCCAGCGGCCCCAGCGGGTGCGCGAACCCGAGTTTCGCGATCGTGTCGATTGCCTCGACCTCGGCGACACCATCCTGGAGCGCGAAGACCGCTTCGTTGATGTAGGGCATCAGAATTCGGTTCGAGACGAAGCCCGGAAAGTCGTTGGCGACGGCGGGAGTCTTCCCGAGCTCGCGCGCCAACTCCGTGATTGCCTCCGCGGTCTCGTCGGAGGTTTCGCGGCCCCGCACGACCTCCACCAGCTTCAACAGGGGCACGGGATTGAAGAAATGCATTCCAATCACTCGATCGGGGCGTCCCGTCGCCGCGGCGAGGGAGCTAATCGGAATCGAGGACGTGTTGGACGTGAGGATCGCCTCCGGCGGCAGCGTCCGATCGGCTTCGCGGAAAACGTCCTCCTTGACCTCGGCGTCCTCGACCACAGCCTCGACCATCAGATCGGCGGGCACGAGCTCGTCGACCGGCTGGACGCGGGCAAGCACCTCGTCGGGCGGCGAGCCGCCCTTCTCCGCCAGCTTGGCGAGGCTCTTCAGCATCGTCTCGACCCCGCGGTCGACCGCGCCGGGGGCGGCGTCGTGCAGGGAGACCCGCCGACCCGAGGCGGCCACGACCTGCGCGATGCCTCCGCCCATCTGGCCGGCGCCGACGACGAGAACGTGCTCGAAGCGCACGCTGGAGAGGCTAACGTCCAGCGCCGCGGTGGTCCGCTTCGAGTTCTCCGTCGAGATCGCCAAGCCCGTGCACGAGGTCTGGGAGTATCTGATCGAGCCGGAGAACGTCCCCGAGTGGCAGGCGAGCGCGGCCTCGTCGCATCAGATCTCGGACGGGGAGATGGGAGTCGGCACGCACCTCCAGGACGAGCGCCGCTTCCTCGGCCGCCGCGCCCGCTCGGAGGTCGAGGTGACGGAGTTCGAGCCGGAGCGGCTGTTCACTCTCCACGGAATCTCCGGTCCGGTCCGGTTCACGGTGCGCCATGTGCTCGAGCAGGCGGCCGCTGGAACGCTCCTCCACATCGAGGCGGAGGCGGATCCCGGCGGGATCAGCCGGCTGATGCGCCCCGTCGTCGAGCGCGCGGCGGCCCACGAGATTCGCAAAGACTTCGAACGTCTGAAGGAGAAGCTCGAATCTGACGAGTGCACCCGTCCGTAAGTTTGGTGCGTGATCCGGGGAATGGTTCGTCGTTCGTGGTTCAGGCACGCGCCCGGCGGCGTCTCGCCGCCCGTGGCTGCGTCCTCGGTCGCCCCGATAGAACCACTACTTGCGGACGGGCCTAGACCTCGATGAGCAAAGCGTCGCCCTGACCGCCGCCGGAGCAGATCGCCGCGAGCCCGAGGCCGCCGCCGTTTCGACTCAGTTCGTTGATCATCGTCGTCACGATCCGGCCGCCCGAGGCTCCGATCGGATGGCCGAGCGCGACGGCGCCGCCGTTCACGTTCGCCTTCTCCGGATCCGCGCCGAGCATCTTCACTGAGTTGAGGGCGACCGACGAAAACGCCTCGTTCACCTCGACCCGCTCGACGTCGCCGATCGACTTGCCGGCCTTTGCGAGTGCCTGCTGACCCGCCTTCGCGGGCGTGCGCGCAAGGTACGCGAACTCGTCGGCGACGTAGCCCTGCGCGAGGATCGTCGCCAGCGGCTCGAGGCCCCTGCGCTTCGCGAACTCCTCGGAGCAGACGACCACGCAGCTGGCGCCGTCGTTGACGCCGGGCGCATTGCCGGCCGTCGTCGTTCCTTCGGGGTCGAAGACGGGCTTCAGCTTCGCGAGCGCTTCGATCGACGTGTCCCGACGCGGGCCTTCGTCCATGGCGACATCGCCGACAGGAACGATCTCGCCCTCGAAGAAGCCCTCGTCCTGCGCCTTCACCGCGCGCTGGTGCGAGCGCAGCGCCCAAGTGTCCTGTTCCTCGCGCGAGATCCCGAGCTCGCGGGAGACGAACGAGGCCTGCTCGACCATGTGGCGGCCGTCGAAGCTCGAGGTCAGCCCGTCATGGGTCATCAGATCGATCAGCGTCCCGTCGCCGAGCTTGTAGCCGAAGCGAGCCTTCTTGAGCACGTAGGGGGCGTTCGACATCGACTCCATGCCGCCCGTGACGACCACCTCGACGTCGCCGGCGCGGACCATCGAGTCGGCGATCTCGATTGCCCGGATCGACGAGGCGCAGACCTTGTTGATCGTGTCGGCGGGAACCTCGATCGGAAGGCCGGCCCCGATCGCGGCCTGACGCGCCGGCGCCTGGCCGGCGCCGCCCTGGAGCACCTGGCCCATGATCACGTACTCGACCTCGTCCGACTGAAGTCCGATTCGCCCGAGCCCGGCCTTGATCACGACCGACCCGAGCTCCGTGGCCTCGTTGTCCTTCAGCCCTCCGCCGAGCTTTCCGAAGGGCGTCCGAACGGCGGAAACGATGACTGAACGAGCCATTTGAAGCCAGCGTAACAACCGAGCCCTGCGTGGCCGCCCGGACGGGAAAACCGGTCGCGCCGCGGCCGCGTACGCCTTCTTTAGGGACCGATTCGACGATCGGAAGGGAGCTCAACATGGCACGACCTTCTCTCGGCGGCCGCCTTCGCTGGGCTGTCGCGCTCTTCGCACTCGCCGGCGTCGGCTTGCTCGGGACGGTGGCATCCGCTCCGGGCGGCACGGCCGTCGGCCACGAGACGTACACAGTCACGAACCTCGTCTCCGACGGGGCGACTTCCGCGCTTCACACCGACGCGAACTTGGTGAACGCGTGGGGACTCACGGCAACGGCGACATCGCCGTGGTGGTCGGCGAACAACGGGACCGGCACGACGACGCTCTACAACGGCGATGGCGTCGCTCAGCCGCAGCTGTCGCCGCTCGTGGTCAGTGTTCCGAACGCGCCGACCGGCGCGGTCGCGAACACGACGACCGACTTCGTCGTCTCAGCGGGCGGCGCGAGCGGCCCGGCCCGCTTCATCTTCGCGACCGAGGACGGTACGATCCGCGGCTGGAACCCGGCCGTTCCCCCGCCGCCGACCTCACACCAGACGGAGGTGGCGGTCGACAATTCCGCGGCGGGAGCCGTCTACAAGGGGCTCGCGATCGGCTCGGTCGGCACGAGCAACTTCCTCTACGCGAACGACTTCGTGAACGGCAAGATCGACGTCTTCGACAAGAACTTCCAGCCCGTCGACATGCCGTTCGTCGACCCCGGGCTGCCCGCCGGATACGGCCCCTTCGGGATCCAGAACATCGGCGGCCACCTCTTCGTCACCTATGCCAAGCAGAGCGGAGGCAATGACGAAGTAGCTGGACAGAGCCTTGGCTTCGTCGACGAGTTCGCAACTGACGGGACGTTCCTGGCCCGTGTCGCCACGCGCGGGCAGCTGAACGCACCCTGGGGGCTTGCGATGGCGCCGGCGAACTTCGGACGCTTCAGCGGCGACCTCCTCGTCGGCAACTTCGGCGATGGGACGATCAACGCCTACGCGCCGCAGACGGACGGCACGTTCACGCACCGCGGGCAGTTGAGGACGGCCGACAAAAGGCCTGTGACGATCGATGGCCTCTGGGGGCTCGGCTTCGGCAACGGCGCCGGTTCGGGCGCGACGAACGCGCTCTACTTCACGGCCGGCCCGGATGACGAGTTGCACGGGCTCTTCGGCAGGATCCAGGCCCAGTAGGAGTTTCGGCCCGGCAGCGTTCCGCGCTGCCGGGCCGACCTCTACCCGTCGACCACGAGCCCCTGCAACGGCCCGAAGAGCCGGCGCGACCGCCGCGAGACGCCGGGCAGCCTGACCAGCCGATGCGTTAACGGCTCGCCCGCGCGGCGCCGTCCGAGTTGCTCCTCGGCAATCGGAAACCACCGCTCATCGACCAGCTCGACCGGATCGCGCCCGCGAAGCTGATCGATCGGGAGTTCGAGGTGCTCGGCCCAGAGCCGCTCCCGGGTCGCCCGGGCTAGCTCGGGCTCGCAGCTGACGAGATTCACCTCGGTGTCGTTGAAGAGCGAGTGCTCGTTCAGGTTCGCGGAGCCGAGCGTCAGCCAGCGGTCGTCGACGAGCCCGATCTTGGCGTGGACGTAGATCGGCTCTGCCCGGACACCCTCCAGTGCATAGAGCGCGCAGGCGAGGAATCGTCCGGCGCCCTCGTCCGCGTCGGCGAGCGCTCCCACTTGGCCGCGACTGTTGTCGTTGCCGCTGTCCGGATGCGACGGTAGGACGGCGACGATCCGAAAGTCTTCCGTCGGCGGGCGCTGCAGCTTCTCGGCAAGGATCTCGACCAGTTCGGGCGACCACAGGAACTGGCTCTCCAGGTAGATCAGCCGCTCGGCCGAGCGAAGCGCGCGCGCGTACGTTTCGAGGATCCGGAAAGCCCCCCGCGGCCGCGCGTCGTACACCTTTTCCGGGATCGTCTGGACGAGCTGAAGCTCGTGGTCGCCCAACTCCCGAGGCATCGTGGCCGGCGAAAGCTCCCGGCCGGTGACCTCTCGCCAGCGCATGCGGAAGTGCTCGGCTACGTCCGCGACGACGGGGCCGCGGACAAGCGCGGCGGCATCGTGCCAACCGAGCGCGGGACGCCAGGGATGCCGGCTCGTGTCGTAGCGATCGCCGCAGAAGGTCGTCAGGTCGATGCCGCCGACCGTCGCGACGCGGTCGTCGACGACGACGAGCTTCTCGTGGTGACAGTGCAGGGGCCGCTCCTTCGAGTCGAGCGCGACCTTGACGCCGGCGCCGCGCAGGCGCTTCGCGACGTCGCGAACGTCGCCGCGCGAGGGGCGGAAGAGCGGCAGCGGCGCTCCAGCCCAGAGCAGCACCCGCACCTCCACCTTCCGCGCGAGCTCCGCGAGCAGGTCGAGCAGCACGCGACGGCCGTCTTCGCGCACGAGCGCGAGCTCGGTCGAGACATACCAGCCGGCGATGTGGACGTGCGAATCCGCGCGGTCGAGTTCCTCGACGAGGCGCGGCAAAAAGCTCGCACCGTCGATCAGGATCTCGAGGTCGTTGCCCGGGCGCGGGGGCGGGTCGCCCTCGGCCCAGAGCCGCGGCGACGGCTCGAAGGCCCTCGCCCACCCCGCCCGCGCAAGCCTCCGGCGGTGATGGGCGCGAACGAGCGCCTCGATCCGTTCGCCGACCGCTGCGTCCACACGTGCAACGAGATCCGAGTCCACGCCGAAATGCTTACCGAATCGGAACGATCGCTAATCGGGAGGTTGACGAGCGCACCCCGGGGCCCGTACCCTCAGTGAGATGATTCCTGCTACGCAGATCTGGGCCTGGACCTGGCGCCACGAGCGGGGCGGGAGCAGCGCCTGATCTGACCTTGGCACACAGCCCGTTCCGCTCGCAAGACCTTCCAGCCGGAGGGTCTTTTTGTTTGCAATGAAATGAACGCAACCACCGTCGTTTCCACAGATCTCCTTACCCCGCTCGGGGCCTACCTGAGGCTGCGCGAGTCCGGCCGCGCCGCGTTCTTGCTGGAGTCGGTCGAGCACGGGCGGCTGGGACGGCATTCGTTCATCGGCGCCGGTTCCCGTCTCGTCGCCTTCCATGAGGCCGTGGTGATCGGCGAGCCGGTGGTCGGTTACCTCGGCTACGACCACGCCGCGACGTTGGAGCCCAGCGTCTCGCTTCCGGACGACGGCCGCGAACTGCCCGAGAGCCGTTTCGTCGTCGCCGACACCCTCGTCCGCTTCGACCACGGCCTCGGAATGGCCGAGGTCCTCTGCGGCGACCCACACGATGTCACGGAGCTCCTCGGCGGCCCGCAGCCGGACCCGGCCGGGGGCACGCGAGGGCGCTCGGGCTCGACCCGCCGGCTCCCTTCGCGTCACGACTACGAGCGCAGCGTCGTCAAGGCGAAGGAGCACATCCGGGCCGGCGACGCTTTCCAGATCGTCCTTTCGCAGCGTGCCGAGCGGCCGACGTCTGCGACCGCGCTCGAGCTCTACCGCTCGCTGCGCCGGGTCAACCCGTCGCCCTATCTGTTTCTACTCGAGCTCGATGGCCTCGCCCTCGTCGGCTCCTCGCCCGAGACGCTCGTCAAGCTCGAAGGCCGGCGCGCGAGCCTCAACCCGATCGCAGGGACGACAGCGCCGGGCGACGGCGACGCCGCACGCCTGCTCTCGTCCGAGAAGGACCGCGCCGAGCACGTGATGCTCGTCGACCTCGGCCGCAACGACCTCTCGCGGGTCTGCCAGCCAGGCAGCGTCCACGTCGAGCGCTTCCTCGAGCCGGAGCGTTTCTCGCACGTCACTCATCTCGTCTCAGAGGTCGCCGGGCAGCTGAGCGAGGGGCTCTCTCCGTTCGACCTGCTCCGCGCCTGCTTCCCGGCCGGCACAGTCTCCGGCGCACCGAAGGTGCGCGCGATGCAGATCATCTCGGAGCTCGAGGGCCATCGCCGCGGGCCCTACGCGGGCGCTGTCGGCTACGCGCTCCCAGACGGGACGCTCGATACCTGCATCGCGATCCGCACGATCGTCCTGCACGGCGGCCTCGCGCTCCTGCAGGCCGGCGCCGGGATCGTCGCCGATTCCGACCCACCGGCCGAGCACGCTGAGTGCCTTCAGAAGCTGGCAGCGCTCGAGCTTGCGATCGAGCTCGCGGAGGCCCGCCGATGATTTTGTTGATCGACAACTACGACTCGTTCACGTACAACCTCGCGCACCTGTTCGGGGCGCTCGGCTGCGAGGTCAAGGTCGTGAGGAACGACGCGATCGATGCCGACATGGCCGCGGACCTGGTCCCGAGTCATGTCCTCATCTCACCTGGACCCGGCCGGCCCGGAGATGCCGGCGCCACCGTCGAGATCGTCAGGCGGCTCAGTCCGCGGGTGCCGACGCTCGGCGTCTGCCTCGGCCATCAGGCGGTCGTGGAGGCGTTCGGCGGCGAGGTCGGTCCCGCAAAGCAGCTCGTCCACGGCAAGGCGAGCCCCGTGCGCCACGACGGCCGCGGCATCTTCGCGGGCCTCCCCGCGGAGTTCGAAGCAGGCCGGTATCACTCGCTCGCGGCGACAACCGTACCGGCCGGGCTCGAGGTCTCCGCCACCGACCTCGACGACGAGGTGATGGCGGTGCGTCACCGCGAGCTGCCGGTGGACGGAGTCCAGTTCCACCCCGAGTCCGTCCTGACGCCACTCGGCCCTGCGCTGGCGAAGAACTTCCTGGCGGGGCGCCCGTGATCCAGCAAGCGCTTGCTCGGCTGCTCGACGGCCACGATCTCTCGCGGGAAGATGCGCGCGCTGTGATGGGCTCGATCATGAGCGGCGAGGCGACGCCGGCGCAGATCGCCGGCTTCCTGATCGCGCTGCGGGCAAAGGGCGAGACGGCCGACGAGATCGCGGGCTGCGCCGAGGCAATGCGCGACCACGTCCTACCGGTCAGGCCGAAGCGCGACGACCTCGTCGATACTGCCGGCACCGGCGGAGACGGAGCGAAGACGATCAACATCTCGACCGCCGCGGCCCTCGTCGCGGCAGCGGCCGGAGCAGGCGTGGCAAAGCATGGCAACCGCGCCGTCTCGTCGGCGTCGGGCTCAGCGGACGTCCTCGAAGCCCTCGGCTTCAACCTCGAGCTGACCCCAGAACGTGTGGCGCTCTCGATCGACGAGCTCGGCTTCGGCTTTCTGTTCGCGCCCACTCACCACCCGGCGATGCGCCACGCTGCGCCGGTCCGGCGCGAGCTGGCAGCGCGCACGGTCTTCAACGTGCTCGGGCCACTGACCAACCCGGCGGGCGCGCGCGCGCAGGTGGTCGGCGTCTACGCGCCGGAGCTCGTGCGCACGATTGCCGAGGTGCTCGCACAGCTCGGGGCGAGCCGCGCCTTCGTCGTCCATGGCGCGGGCGGCATCGACGAGCTGTCGCCGGCGGGGCCCAACTTCGTCTGCGAGGTCGTGAACGGTGGCGTGCGGGCGCGCAACATCGACCCGCTCGAATTCGGGCTCGAGCGCTGCGATCCGGCCGAGTTGCGCGGCGGCTCGCCGAAGGACAACGCCGACGCAATCCGTGCTGTCTTCGCTGGCGAGAGCGGCGGTCGCCGCAGCGCGATCCTACTCAACGCGGCCGGCGCGATCGCGGCGGGAGGGCACGCGGAGGATCTGCGCGAAGGCCTCGAGCTCGCCCGCCGAGCAGTCGACTCCGGCGCAGCCGGGGCGCGGCTGGAGGAGCTGATCGCGTTCACGCAAAGTGGGCAGGCGGTGACGCAGTGAGCCGGTTCCGGAATGCTCTCGCCGCGCCCGGGCTGCGCGCGATCGCCGAGGTCAAACGCCGGTCGCCTTCGGCGGGCGACCTCCGGCCGGATGCCGACCCGGGCAAGCTTGCAGCCGAGTTCACGTCCGCAGGCGCCGGTGCGGTTTCAATCCTTGTCGACGAGCGGTTCGGCGGCTCCGTCGACGATCTGCGCGTGGCCCGCACGGCGACCTCAGCGCCGCTGCTCGCGAAAGGCTTCTTCCGCGAGGACGGAGAGCTGGACGAGCTGAAGGCAGCGGGAGCCGATGCGGTGCTCCTCCTTCTGCGCGATCTCGACGACCGGCGCGCGGCGGGGATGCTGGCCCACGTGGAGGAACTCGGTCTCGACGCGCTCGTCGAGGCTCACGACGCGGGCGAGCTCGCGCGCGCCGTCGAGCTCGGCGCCGAGGTGATCGGAATCAATGCCCGCGATCTGGGCACGTTCGAGGTCGATCGCCGCGCTGCGCTCGAGCTCGTCGCGTCGGCTCCCCGCGACCGCGTGATCGTGGCCGAGAGCGGCGTCGGCGCGCGGGCGCACGGCGCCGAAGCGGAGCTCGCGGGCGCCGACGCAATCCTCGTCGGCTCGGCACTGATGCGCGCTCGGGATCCGGCCGCAAAGCTGCGCGAGCTCGTGGGGCGGCCGCTCGTCAAGATCTGTGGCCTAACCCGAGAGCAGGACGTCGCGGCCGCCGCCGAGGCCGGCGCAGACCTCGCCGGCTTCATTCTTGCCCGCGAGACTCCGCGGCGCGCGCCTTCGGTCCTCGCGGTTCCGGACACTATGCTCTCCGTCGCCGTCTACGTCGGTGAACGCGGCGACGCGCCGAGCGATCTGGCGCAGCTCTATCCCCGCGAGAGCGGTCATCGGGCGCGCGACGGCGTCCTGTTTCGCGGCGACGAGGAGGTCGCGCGCGTCGTCGACCGCACCTGGCAACGGGAGGACCCGGAGCACATCGACCGCGCCCGTGCCGCCGAGGGCCGGATCGTGCTCGCCGGCGGCCTCACAGCCGAGAACGTCGGCGAGGCGATCGAGGCCGTGCGACCGTGGGCGGTCGACGCGAGCTCGAGCCTCGAGCTCGCGCCTGGGATCAAGCATCGCGACCGCATCCGGGCGTTCGTCGAGGCGGCGCGATGAGCGCGGCGGGACTCACCTACGGGGACTATGGGGGCCGCTACGTGCCCGAGACCGTGGTTCCCGCGCTCGACGAGCTGGAGGCCGGCTGGCGCGAAGCTCTCGCCGATCCTTCGTTTCAGGACGAGCTCGCTGCGCTCGGACGCGACTACGGCGGCCGACCCACGCCGCTGACGCTTGCCGAGCGCTTCGCCCCCGGCAAGCGCATCTACCTGAAGCGCGAGGACCTGCTGCACACCGGCGCGCACAAGCTCAACAACGCGCTCGGCCAGGCCCTGCTCGCGCGCCGCCTCGGCAAGCACCGAATCGTCGCCGAGACGGGCGCCGGCCAGCACGGCGTAGCGACCGCGACGGTCTGCGCGCGGTTCGGCTTGGACTGCGTCGTCTACATGGGCGCCGAGGACATGCGCCGGCAGGCGCCCAATGTCGAGCGGATGGGCCTGCTCGGCGCCGAGGTGCGGCCGGTCGAGTTTGGGACGAAGACCCTGAAGGAGGCAACGAGCGAGGCCATCCGCGACTGGATCACGAACGTCGAGACGACGCACTATCTGATCGGCTCGTGCGTCGGCCCGGCTCCGTACCCCGAGATCGTGCGTGAGCTTCAGAGCGTGATCGGCCGGGAGGCGCGCGAGCAGATCCTCGGCGCCGAAGGGCGCTTGCCCGAGGTCGCGATCGCCTGCGTCGGCGGCGGGTCGAATGCGATTGGCCTCTTCGCAGGCTTTCTGGGCGACGACGAGGTCAGGCTCGTCGGCGTCGAGGCCGCCGGCGCCGCCAGCCTCGGCACGGGCCGCACGGGCGTCCTTCACGGCTCGCGCTCTTCGTTGCTCGCCGACGAGGACGGCCAGGTGCTCGACGCCCACTCGATCTCGGCCGGCCTGGACTACCCGGGCGTCGGCCCCGAGCACGCCTTCCTCCGCGACACCGGCCGCGCCGAGTACGTCGGCGCGAGCGACGAAGAAGCACTCCGCGCCTTCCGCCGGCTGGGCGAGACCGAGGGGATCATCCCGGCGCTCGAGCCCTCGCACGCGCTTGCGAAGGCCGTCGAGCTCGAGGAGGAGCTAATCCTGGTCTGCCTCTCCGGCCGCGGCGACAAGGACCTCGACGCCGTCTCCCGTTGAGCCGGTTGCGCCCAAAACCCAGTGTCCCCGCGAGCCGGTTTCGCCCAAAACCCCGCACCCCCGCCCTTCTTTGGGTGGGGCCGATCCCGCCGCCCTCAGCGGCCGACGCTAGCGAAGAAACCGGCACGTGTCTGTGTCCCAGCAGTGACTATTCGGTGCCGATCTCTCCACGCCGATGAAGACGCTCGCGATCTACCTGATGTGCGGCGCGGAGACGCCTGAGCTTGCCGAGGCCGCAGTCGAGGGCGGCGCCGACATCGTCGAGCTTGGTTTTCCGTTCTCGGATCCGCTCGCCGATGGGCCCGTGATCCGGCGGGCCGGCGAACGCGCCCTCGAGGAGGGGATGCGCACCGCCGTGTGCCTCGAGTGCCTCGCGGCGACGCGCCGGCGCGTCGAGGTCCCGCTGATCCCGATGACCTACGCCTCCTTGCTCGAGGCTTACGGCTACGACCGCTTTGCCGGCGCCGCGGCCGAAGCCGGTGCGACCAGCCTGATCGTCGCCGACCTTCCGGTCGACGCCGAACCGGAGCTCCGGCGCGTTCAGCTCGTCGCCCCCACATCGACCGACGGGCGGATCGCGCTCGCGGCCGAGCGGACGGACGGCTGGCTCTACCTCGTCACCGTCGCCGGCACGACGGGCGTGCGCGCGGGCCTCTCCCCCGCTCTCCAGGGACTCGTCGAGCGCGCCCGCGGGCTGACGAATCTGCCGCTCTACGCCGGCTTCGGCATCTCGACCCCGGAGCAGGCCGCCGCGGCCGCGGCGATCGCCGACGGCGTCGTCGTCGGCTCGCGAGCGGTCGAGGTCGCGATGGAAGGACCGTCGGCGCTCCGCGACTACGTCTCGTTACTTCGGGAGGCTGTCGACTCGGCAGCTGCGGTCAGCTCGTAGACCCAGCCCTCCTGCCACTCGAAGGGCGCCGCGACGAGCTCCTCGAGCGGCACGCCCTTCAGCAGATGCTCGAGTGCCCAGCGCGTTGCCGAGTGGCCGATCACGATCACGCGGCCCGGGTCGTGCCCGGTGGCGAGGTCGGCGAGAAAAGAGCGCATCCGCTCGACCGTTTGCCGGTAGCTCTCCCCGCCGGGAAAGGGCTCGTCGATCCGCTGCACGCGCTCTCTCTCGACCTCCGAGGCTGGCCCGCCGTTCAGCGCGCCGTAATCGCACTCGCGTAATCGGGCGTCCCGGTGGATTGGGACTCCGGCGTCGCCGAACGCGAGCTCAGCGGTCTCGATCGCGCGCCGCAGGTCAGAGGTATAGACGGCGTCGATGCGCTCTCCGCGCCGCCGCTCGCCGAGCCCCCGGGCGAGACGCCTTCCCTCCTCCGACAGCTCGCCCTGTCGCCAGCCCGTCGCGATCCCGGCCTCGTTGTCGGTGCTGAGCGAATGCGTCTCGAAGACGATCTCGACCGTCATCGGCCCGAGACGTCGAGGACCGCGGAGCCGCGAATGTCGCCGCGGCGCAGGCGGTCGAGCGCCTCGTTCGCCTGCTCGAGCGGAAAGACCTCGACCTCCGTCCGCACGGGCACCTGCGGCGCCAGTGCAAGGAACTCCTCACCGTCGTGCCGCGTCAGGTTCGCAACGGATCGCACCACGCGCTCGCCCCAGAGCAACTCGTACGGGAAAGCCGGGATGTCCGTCATGCGAATGCCGGCGCAGACAACGGTTCCGCCCTTCGCAAGCGCGCGCAGCGCCAGCGGGACGAGCTCGCCCACCGGAGCGAAGATGATCGCGGCGTCGAGCTCTTCGGGCGGCATTTCGTCCGAGCCGCCCGTCCAGACGGCGCCGAGTTCGCGCGCGAACCCCTGGCCCGCTTCGTCGCCCGGACGAGTGAAGACAAAGATGCGGCGCCCCTCGTGCCGCGCGACCTGCGCCACGATGTGGGCAGACGAGCCGAACCCGTAAAGCCCGAGTCGCTCGCCCGGGCCCGCAAGCCGGAGCGAGCGGTAGCCGATCAGCCCCGCGCACAGGAGGGGCGCCGCGTGAAGATCCGAATAGTCGTGGGGCAGTGGAAAGCAGAAGCGTTCATCGACGACGGTGTATTCGGCATAGCCGCCGTCCAGGTCGTAGCCCGTGAAGCGCGCTCGGTCACACAGGTTCTCGCGACCGGAGCGGCAGAACCTGCACTCGCCGTCGGTCGAGCCAAGCCACGGGATCCCGACTCTCCGCTCGTCGCCCACGACCGTGCCCACGATCTGGTGGCCGAGGACGAGCGGAAGCTTCGGCTCCGAAAGGTCGCCGTCGACGATGTGCAGATCGGTCTGGCAGACAGCGCAGGCATTGACTCGCACGAGCAGCTGGCCGGGCCCTGGTTCCGGTTGCGGCAGCTCCGTTTGGCGCAACGGAGCCCTCGCCCGGTCTAGCACCATCGCTCGCATGCCTCTATCGTGCCGGTGGATGCGCGCCCTCGCCTCCATGGTTGCGATCGCGCTCGTTGCGGCACCTGCCGCCTCTGCCGACATTCTCGGCACGGCCCAGGTGCGAACTGCGGACGGCAAGCTGCTCGCAGCCGCGGGGGACGGCTCTTTCACGTACCCACGAGACGGCTCGGTGCTCTCGATCGGCAACGTCTTCGCCACTCAGACGCGCGTCGACCTCGAGGACGTCTCGATGCTCGGCGGGCGCGTGCACGCCGATCGCGTCACGATCCGCCACGGACGCCGCGCCGCGATCTCCGGCCTCGTCGTTCAGGGCCTCTTGCGAGATGCCAGCGCAAACGCCCTCTTCCAGCTCGACACGAGCACCTACCTGGTCGTCAGCCAGAAGGCGGTGATCGGCAAGAAGACTGGCTACGTCGGGTTGCGGTTGAGCGTCGCCCCCGGCTATCCGGGCGTTGCGCGTGGCGCCCAGGTGCTCGTCGGCCTGCGAGAACGAGGCAGTGAGAGCACCCAACAGCTCGCGAACCGCGTCGTCACGGCGGCGGGACCCTGGGCGTCGCTCGGCTTCGGCGCGGCGCCGACGATCGCGGGACTGCCCATCGTCACCGAGCCGCTGCTGAACGGCGTCTTGCCGCCCGCCAACGGTATCGGCGGCCGCGCGGTCGCGATCGCCGCCCGGTACCTCGGCGTTCCCTATCTCTGGGGCGGCGCGAGCCCGCTCACTGGCTTCGATTGCTCCGGCTTGACGATGTTCGTCTACGCGCAGCTCGGCGTTTCCCTGACTCACTACACCGGCGCCCAGCTCCACCAGGGCACCCCGGTGCCGCCCGATGCGCTGCAGCCCGGCGACCTCGTCTTCTTCGATCCGGGCGCTTTCGGGATCCCCGGCCACGAAGGCATGTACATCGGCGGCGGCCTTTTCATTCACGCGCCGCACACTGGCGACGTTGTGAAGATCTCCACTCTCAGCCAGTACGCGCGCCGCTACGTGGGCGCTGTGCGGCCTTACGCCTAGCCGGGGCTAGCGGCCCCGCCGCTGCTTCTGCAGCTTCTCCATAGCACGCCGCTGCTGACGGTTCTGCGGCTCCGGGAGAGCGCCCTCCTGGCCCGCGGCCTCGAGGTAAGCACGCCGCTCGGAGGCGGTCAATCGTGAGAGCGCGGCCTGCGCTCGCTGCGGGTCGTTGGCGACTCCGGCGCGCTCGAGCTTCTCGAGCGCGCTCGCGGCATCCGGGTTCTGCTTCGCCAGTGCGGCGCGCGAAGCCCTCATCATCAGGCCGCGAACGCCGGGGATCTTCGCGATCCCCTGCATCACGGGCCGCGCGTATATGCCGCCGCGGACCCGAGCGAGCAGGGCGAACATCGCGAACAGGAGGAGAATCGCGCCTGCGATGTAGAGCGGAATGAAGTAGAGCCACACGGCCGCGGAATCGTAGCGCGACATCAGCCCTGTCCCGGGACCGCGTCGCCGGACATGTCGGCGGACCCGGTCGCCGGACATGGCCCGGGAGGCGTTGCCCTCCTAGGAGGGCTTGGTGAAACGCCGCTCGTCGCCGGGGTGCGATAGTCGTTCCCTGGCGAGGACGCAGGGAGCGTCCATATCCGTAGATATGGGCGCGACTGAGGACGGTGCCAGGGGGCGAGCAGCGCGGCCCGGCGGCACAGACTGTATTTCGCCAAGCCCTCCTAGCTAGCTGGACTTCCAATCCCGGAATGCCGCAAGCAGGGCCGCTTCGGCCTCGGGACCAACGTCGGCCGGCGTCAGCCGTCCGGTGAGCTCGATCGTCTGCCGCATCTGCCGGACATACTCGTGACAGCCGACGCAGCCCTCGATGTGGTGCTCGAAGCTCGCGCGTTCGTCTTGAGGCAAGGCGCCTTCGAGATAGTTCGTCACGAGCTCGACGAGCTCCTGGCAGCTGAGTGGTTCGATGCTTACGCTCACCGGGCCTCCATGAAGTAGTCCTCCAGCGCCTGCCGCACCTTCGAGCGCGCGCGGTGGAGCAGTACTCGTTGATTAGTCTCACTCACCCCGAGGGCGTTACGCGTCTCCTCCGAGCTCCAGCCCTCGACGTCCCTGAGACTGATCACGGCCCGCTGCGCCGGCGGCAACCGCTCGATCGCGCCATCGATCACCTCGCGCGTCTCGGCGGCGAGGAGGTGCGCCTCGGGCCAGGGCTGGGGCTTCGACGACCAGTGGCCCGGCCAGCGCTCGTGGTCGGCCGCCAGGAAGCGGTCCGGGTCGACCGCGGCCTCAGGCACGGCGTCGGGCCGCTCGAGTGCCGAGAACGGCACGGTCCGCCCCTCCCGTTGGCCGCGCGTCTTCGCGATGTTGGTCAGGATCCGGAAGATCCAGGTCTTGAGCGAGGAGCGGGTTTCGAAGCGGTCGATCCCGTTGAAGACGCCGATCCAGGTCTCCTGGACGACGTCCTCCGCGACCGCCCGGCTCGGAACGTAGATCTGTGCCACACGGAGAAGCGAAGCGTTGTACATCCGCATCAACTCCTCGAAGGCGCGTTCATCGCGGGCGCGGAGCGCCTTGATGAGCCGCGCGTCGTCGAGCGAGACCGCGTGCTCCATCGGGCGACTGTAACGGAGCATTCCGAATGCGAGACGATGCCCGCAGCCGCGAGAGACCGAGGAGGACCCATGAGCACTCCGCACTACGACCTGATCGTGATCGGCGCCGGCTCCGCGGCGCGGGACGCCGCCAACAAGGCGGCCAAGGACTACGGAGCGAAGGTCGCCCTGATCGAGCGCGAGCGCTGGGGCGGCAGCTGCCCAAACGTTGCCTGCTCGCCGAGCAAGGCATATCTGGTGGCCGCCCACCTGGCTCACGACATCGACACGCTGGCGAACAAGCTCGGCCTCGAGGTCGGCCCCGCGGCGACGAACCTGGCCAAGGTGAAGGCCCGCAAGGAGTCGCTGAAGAAGCCGCAACCGAAGTGGGTCGAGGACCTCCAAGCAGCGGGATTCGACACGTACGAAGGAACGGCGAGCTTCGTCGACGCGCACACAGTTCGGGTCGGCGACAAGGAGCTGGCAGCGGACAAGATCCTGATCGCGACCGGCTCGCGAACCGCGGTGCCGCCGATCGAGGGGATCGAGGAGATCGACTGGCTCGACCACATCAGCGCACTCGAGCTCGAAGAACTGCCCGAGTCGCTGCTGATCTGCGGCGCCGGCGCGGTCGGACTCGAATTCGGCCAGGCGTTCTCCCGCTTCGGCTCGAAGGTGACGATCGTCGACGCTCTAGACGAGATCGCACCGCACACCGACCAGCACGCCGCCATGGAGCTCCGCGAAGCGCTCACCGACGAGGGGATTCCGATCATCCTCGGCAGCTTCGTCACGAAGGTCGCCGCCCGGAACGGGCACCACGTCGCCACGATCGCGCCGCGCGAGGGTGGCAAGGAGCAGGGGGTCGAGTTCGACCGCCTGCTGCTCGCCTCCGGCCGCCGCCCGAACATCGAGGAGCTGAGCCTCGAGACAGCGGGCGTCGGGACCTACAAGCTCGGCATCGTCGTCGACGAGCGCATGCGGACGAACGTCCCCGGAATCTGGGCGGCAGGTGACGTCAACGGCCAGGCCCTCTTCACGCCGGTCGCGCAGTACCAGGCCCGAATCGCGGTCGAGGACATGTACCACCCGGGCGGAGGGCCCACGGCCGACTACTCGGTCCTCCCCACGGCGATCTTCACCGATCCCGAGCTCGCCGGCGTCGGCCTCACGGAGATGGACGCTGAGGAGCAGGGCTTCGAGGCCGAAACGGTCGTCCACCAGCTCAGGAACCTCCGCCGGGCCTCGTTCGTCGAAGCGAAGCACGGGCTGTACAAGATCGTCTTCGACCGCCCGAGCCGCCGCGTGCTTGGGCTGCACGTGGTCGCGCCGGGCGCGAGCGACATCGTGCAGGGCCTCTCGATCGCGATGCGGCTGGGCGTCACCGTCGACGAACTCGCCAGGGCACACCACGTGTTCCCGACCTTCGGCGAAGGGGTGAAGGCCGCGGCAGAGCAGGCGCGCATCAGCGTTCCCGCCCAGGCGTAGATGGAGCTCGACTTCACCACCGCTGACGGCGCTATCGCTGCTTCGTGGCGAAACCGCGCCGCAAACGGTCACGGCAAGCGTTTGAGCGCACGAATGCTGCTACGGTTCCCGCGCCACAGATCATCAAGAGCGAGTACCGGTAGTGCGATCACGCCTCCGCTGCACGTTCGTGAAGGAGCAGGGAGGTGGAATACATGGCATCCGGAACCGTGAAGTGGTTCAACGACTCGAAGGGCTACGGCTTCATCTCGCAGGCCGACGGCGGTGACGACGTCTTCGTGCACTTCAGCGCGATCGCCGGCGAGGGCTTCAAGAGCCTCACCGAAGGCGCCAAGGTCGAGTACGAGGTCG
>Ga0184619_10000277_pt1 | contig 17303 bp, 14 predicted proteins | sample PLM0_60_b1_FD_133146 | JGI IMG/M metagenome (GOLD analysis project Ga0184619, IMG submission 133146) | Groundwater sediment microbial communities from an aquifer in East River, Colorado, USA - PLM0_60_b1 | ecosystem: Environmental > Terrestrial > Soil > Riparian zone | place: USA: East River...
CGCGCTCGCTGCACGAAAGACGATCGAGCGCGCCAAAGGGCTTCTGATGGTCAAGGAAGGCCTGTCTGAAGAAGACGCCTTCGCGCGGCTCCGCAAGGCGAGTCAGGTCTCGGGACGCCCCCTCAAGGTTGTCGCCGAAGCCGTCGTGGCGACGCTCAGCGAGTGACCGCGCCGCGGCCACTGCCGCCCGCGTCGTCATCTATCTGCTTCGATTACGGCAAGCGAGGCGAGGAGCACCTCGATGGCCGCGCAGTCGCAGGCTGCGTCCAAATCGAACGGCAGGCTCCAGCCCGGGGACATCGGCATCGGCACGCCTGGTCTCTCGCGTGTCGTCGGGCGCGCTGCCGCCGGAGCGATCGCGTTGGCGCTCCTCGCGGTCGGCGCGCTTGGCATCTATCGCTACCTCGATAACTACTGGGTGTACCGGGGCTACGCCCCGCCCCACGACCCGGCGTGGGTGACCAGCCGGGGCAGATCGCAGACGATCGAGGTTCGCAGCCCGGCGGTCGGCGGTCGCCGGCAGCAGGTCATCGTCTACCTGCCCCCGGGCTACGACTCGCATCCGGCTCGGCGCTACCCCGTCTTCTACCTCCTCCACGGTTCGCCCGGCCTGCCGAACGCGCTCCTGCTGACGGTTAGGGCCGGCGTGGTCGAGGACGAGCTCGTCGCCAAGGACCGCGTGCGTCCGATGATCCTCGTGATGCCGTTCGGCTCGACCAATCGCTTTACCGACACGGAATGGGCGAATGGAGTCCACGGCGATTCCGCCTGGGAAACCTTTCTCGCGCGCGACGTCGTCCACGCGATCGACGCGCGCTACCGGACGATTCCGTCCGGCTCCGCACGGGTCCTCGGCGGGCTGTCCGAAGGCGGATACGGGTCGATCAACATTGGTCTGCACCATCCGGGGGAGTTCCGCGTGCTGGAGAGCTGGTCGGGCTATATGAAGGCCGACGACATCCTCTCGGTTTTCGGTCGCGATCGTGCGCGGCTCAAGGCGAATACCCCGCGGACGTTCCTTCGCTTCGTGGCGGCGCCGATCCGGCGCCGCCACACCTTCATTTGGTTCTACTCGAGCCGCGAGGACCGGAGTTTCGCGCAGAACACCGCCTTTGCAAACCAGCTCGAGCAGTTCCACATCCGTCACGAGTTCCGAGTCGTGGTCGGCGGCCATAACTGGCGTGCGTGGCGGGACAATTTTCCCGCGGCTCTGCTAGCCGCTTCACGGGGGCTGCGGCGTGGGTAGGGCGATGCGAGGCGCCGAGCTGGCTCTCGCCGGGCTGGCCGCGTTTGTCGTCGTCCTGGCGGGTCAGGGTTGGCTTTACCTGATCCGGCCGGACCTGCCGCGCTTCGGGCTCGCCGTCCACGATGCGCTGCCGCTCGATGAGCTTCCGCGACACGACGCCGTGCCGCTCGTCGTCTTCATCGGCGTCTGGGCTTCGGCAGGGTTGCTGATTGGCGCGCTCGTGCGGCTCGTCCGCGTCGAGCGGTTGACCGCGGCTCTGCTGGTCGCGCTCGCGACCGGCGGCTGGCTGCTCGTGACGACCTGGATCTCGATCGTGATTGTGCGGCAGACTGCCGCCCGGGAAGCGTTCCGGGCCGCGGTCCACGTGCCCGCGATCTATCTCGCCGCTGCGCTCGTCGGCCTTGGCGCTGCGATGCTCGGCCGTGCGGAGCGTCTGCGCTCGCCGCGAGCGCCGGTCGTGCTCGCTGCGTTCGTCGCCGCGGCCGGAATCCTCGATGTCGCCTCGGCGATCACAGGCGGTGCGCCCGCGATCGTGCCCCGGCTCGCGAGCGCGCTGATCGTCCCAACGGGGCTCGGGCTGATCGTGCTTGCTCGGGGCCTAAGGCGTCGGCGGCGCCGCGCCTGGCAGCTCACGCTGGCCCTGATGATCACCGCCTCCGTGCTCAGCATCCTCAAAGGCCTCGACTACGAGGAAGCGATTGCAAGCACACTGGTGGCGCTGGCGCTCGTCGCCCGGCGCGACGATTTCGAGGGCGGAGGGGACCCCGACACACGAGCCAGAGTTTTCGTGCGCGGGGCCGTCTTCGTGCTTGCGATTTTTGCCTACGGGGCGATTGCGCTCTGGATCAACCGCATCGAAGTCGACCGTCGCTACACGCTCGATTTCGCTCTGCGGGAGACCGCGCAATCGCTCGCGGGCCTGCATCTCCGCGGGTCGAGCCATCTCAGCGGAGCGTTCGGCGATTGGTTCCCACTTTCCGTCCTCTTGCTGGGGGTGACGGCGGGCCTGTCGCTGCTCGCGAGTTGGCTTGCGCCGTGGCGGTATCGCTACCTGTGCGGGGAGGACGATCGCGAGCGAGCCCGAGCGCTGGTGGCGCTCTTCGGGGTCGACACGCTCGCGCCCTTTGCGCTGCGGGCCGACAAGTCGTACTTCTTCAGCGAGGACGACCGCGCGTTCGTCGCCTACACCGTCAAGGCGGGTGTGGCTGTGGTCTCCGGCGACCCGATCGGCGAGCCCGCCTCCGTCGAACAGGTGGTCCCGTCCTTCAAGCGGTTTGTAGAGGAACGTGACTGGCGGATCGCCGTCCTCGGTGCGGGAACGGGTTGCCTCGATCTCTATCGCCGGAACGGCCTCAACGCGCTTTACCACGGCGACGAGGGCGTGATCGAGGTCGAAACGTTCTCGCTCGAGGGCCGGGCCGTTCGAAAGGTGCGCCAGTCGGTTCACCGGCTCGAGCGAGCGGGCTACGAGGCCGAGGTGCTGCACGCCGGTGACGTTGGGTACGAACTGCGCGCGGAGCTCGACGCGGTCGCCGGCAGCTGGCGCGGAACCGAGCCGCTGCGTGGGTTCACGATGGAGCTCGACTCGCTGTTCACGCTCGACGGCCCCGATGCACTCTTCGTGCTCGGGAGAGGGCCTGCCGGCTCCGTCGCCGGCTTCCTGCACCTGGCGGTCTGCCATGCGGGGGAAGCGTTGTCCCTGTCGTCGATGCCACGCCGGCGCGACACGCCGAACGGATTCAACGAATGGCTCGTCGTTCAGACGATCGAGTGGGCGCGGGCCCATGCCTTTGCGCGGGTGTCGATGAACTTCGCCCCGTTCGCCGCGGTGCTGGCAGCGGACGGCGCGCTGTCTTCGTCCCAACGCGTCCAGCAGCAGGTCCTCCGCCGCCTCAAGGGGACGTTCCAGTTCGACAACCTGTCGAGCTTCAACCGCAAGTTCTTCCCGTCGTGGGAACAGCGGTTCGTCGTCTACGAGAGCCTTGCGGACCTGCCCCGGGTGGGGCTGGCCGGGCTCGCAGCGGAAGGCTATTTGCCGCGTGTGGGGCCCCGGCGATGACCACGGCGATCTGGGGCTCGCTCGTGCTCGCCGCGGCGTCGGCGCTCGCCTTGAACTGGGCGTACTTCCAGCAGCATGCGCAGGCCGCGCAGCTGCCGCCGCTCTCGGTTCGCCGCCCTGTGGCGTCGCTGCGCCTGCTCTTCTCGAACCTGAGCTGGCTGAGCGGGTTCCTCGTCGGCATCGGCGGCTGGGTGCTGTACGTGGCCGCGCTGGCCCTCGGACCGCTTTCGCTCGTGCAGGCGACGTCGGCGGGCGGGATCGGGATTCTCGCCTTGCTCGTGCGCCGGCTCGGCGGCGTCGAGCTCTCCGGTCGGGAGTGGGCAGGCACGGCGCTTGCGGTCGTGGGTCTTGTCCTCCTCGGAGTCTCGCTGGCCGGTCAGGCAGGAACGAGCCACGGCTCTAGCGGGTCGGCTCCGGACGTTGCGATCTGGATGGCCGCCTCGGCTCTCCTGGCCTTCTTGTTCGCCGGCCCGCTCGCGGCGCGCCTGGCAGCGGGCGCGGGCTTCGGCGTCGCCGCGGGCCTGTGCTACGCGGCCGGCGACGTCGGCACCAAGGCCGCGGTGGGCGGAGGAGCGCGCCTCGCCTTCATACCGGCTCTGCTCGTCGCTCATGGCCTCGGGTTTGTCTTCCTCCAGCTCGGCTTTCAGCGGGGAGGCGCGCTTGCAACCGCCGGTGTGGCGACCCTCTTCACGAACGCGATCCCGATCGCGGCGGGGATGATCATCTTCGGCGAGCATGTGCCCGCCGGACCGCTCGGGCCCGTGCGTCTCCTCGCGTTCGTCGCCGTCGTGCTGGGGGCAGCGTTGCTCGCGCGTCCCGGCGCTCCGGCGCCCGGGCCGGAGCCGCTCGCTGCCACGACCCCCGCTCCCGTGCCGTGAGACGGGTTCCGGTCGGAGTGCTCGTGACGGCCGCGTGCGTCGTCGCCGGGGCCGCCGGCGCAGTCGTCTCGCATGCCGTCACCCAGGAACGGCACGACGATAGGACGGAGAGGGTTCAAGAGCGCCTGGCCGCGTTCCACTCGCGCGCCGTTCGCGGGAAAGTCCATCTTGTCGTGCTGCTTCCGCGCGGCTACGACAACAGCAGGTCGCGCTACCCGGTCGTCTACTTTCTCCACGGCTTGCCCGCCTCGTCCGGTGCCTACCGCGGCGTCGAGTTCCTGCGCCGGGCTTTGGGAGGGCTCCGGCGCCCGGCGATTCTCGTCGCGCCGCAGGGCGCACGGGACAACGACAGCGATCCCGAGTACCTCGATTGGGGTCCGGGGCGCAACTGGGAGACTGCGGTCGCCCGCGAGCTCCCCGCCTTCGTCGACTCGCATTTCCGGACGATTCGGAGCCGCCGCGGACGCGCGCTCGTGGGTCTGTCCGCCGGTGGCTACGGCGCGGTGCTGCTGGGGCTTCACCATCTCGACGCTTTCTCGGTCGTTGAGTCCTGGAGCGGGTATTTCCATCCAACGAATGCGGAGGGGTCCTCGGCCCTCGATCTCGGGTCTGCCGACCTGAACCGGCGCGCGAGCGCCCACTCGTTCGTCAACGCGCTGCGTCGAGAGTTCCGGGCGCGTCCCACCTTTTTCGCGTTCTACGTCGGTCGCGGCGACACCCGCTTCCGCGAGGAGAACGTGCGGCTCGACCACGAGCTCGATTCGGGCCACGTTCCACATCTGTTCAAGGTCTATCCGGGTGCTCACGGGCAGACGGTCTGGACTCGCCACGCACGTCAGTGGCTGGACCTCGCTGTCGCGCACCTGCGAAGGCAGCGTTCGTCGTGAACAGAGTCGCGCTCACGATTGTCGTCGTGGCGCTCGCCGCCTCGTCTGGAGGGGCCACCGGCGGCAACGGTCTGCCGGCCGGCTTCACGCGCATCGTCTCGGGCCCGAAGGGCGGAGCCGTCTGGAGCGGTCGGATCCCGGATCACGAAGTTCGGTGGGACCGCCGGTCGAGCGCGGTCTACCTGCCTCCGAACTACGATCCCGCCAGACGCTATCCGGTGGTTTACCTGCTGCACGGGTTTCCGGGCTCCCCCTCGGGGTTCTACGACAGCCTTCGCTTGGCGCAAGTGGCGGATGGGCTGATCTACTCGCACGAGATCCGGCCGTTCATCGGCGTCATGCCGGTCGCCGGTCGCGTCACGGGGAAGCGCCGGCGGGAGGAGTGGACGGGCGCGTGGGAGGACTATGTGGTGCGCGACGTCGTTCCGTGGACCGACCGGATGTTCTCGACCGTCGCCGCGCCGCGAGGGCGCGTGATCGCCGGTCTATCCGCCGGCGGCTACGGGGCTGTCGACCTGGCTCTCAGGCATCCGCGGCTGTTCGGGGTGGTGGAGTCCTGGGAGGGCTACTTCAAGCCGTTTCGCGACGGCTCGCTCGCGCACGCGACGAAGCGCGTGCTCGGAGCGCACGATCCGTCGCAGCTGGTGCGAGGGGAGGCGCCGCTCCTGAGACGGCGCGGTGTCACCTTCTACCTCTCGACGGGCTTCAACCATGGCGGCATCTTCCGCAAGTGGACCTTCGCCTTCGCGCGAGAGCTCCGCGGACTTCACCTTCATTACGCGGTCTGGGCATCAAAGCATCCCGACAAGGGCGCCTTTCTCCGATTACAGCTGCCGGCGGCCCTTCGGTTCGCCTTTCATTTCTAGCCTTTCCTAGGCTTGCGCCTGGTCGAAGAGGTGCTCCCAGCGAGCGAGCAGCGCCTGGAGGTCGTCGCGTGCCGCGCGGTGCGCCGCCAGCGTCTCGACGTCCGACCAGTCGTCTGCGAGCTTCTGCTCGAGCTCGGCGACGGCCTGCTCTCGCTGGGCAATCTCGGCCTCGAGCAGCTCGAGCTCGCTCGGGCCGCGCGCTTGCCGCTCCGGCCTCGGCTTCGGCTTGCGTTTCGGCGGCTCGGGCGCCGGCGGCGGGGCCGCTAGCTCATCGCGTCGGCGCACGTAGTCGGCCCAGCCGCCATCGTACGAGCGAATCGTCTCGTCCTCGACCGCCAGCGTTCGCTGCGCGACCGCGTCGAGCAGGGCACGGTCGTGCGAGACGAGCAGGACCGTGCCCGGGAAGGCCTCGAGTGCGAGCTCGAGCGCCTCCCGGCTTTCCAGGTCGAGGTGGTTCGTGGGCTCGTCGAGCAAGAGGAAGTTGGCGCCGGAGGCGACCACCAGCGCGAGCGCCAGCCGCCGGCGCTCGCCCCCGGAGAGCTTGACGACAGCCTTGTCCTGCTCCTCCCAACCGGAGAAGAGGAAACGCCCGAGCAGGTTTTGAGCCTGGGGCCGTTTGAGGCCGGTCGCCTTCTGCGCACAGTCGAGCACGCTGCCGGTCTCGTCGAGCTCCACCTCGTGTTGGGAGAAGTACGCCGGCAAGACGCCGTGGCCGAGCCGCACATTGCCGGCGACCGGCTCGCGCACACCGAGCAAGGTTTCGAGCAGCGTTGTCTTGCCGGAGCCGTTCGGGCCAACGAGCCCGACGTGCTCGCCCCGCTCGAGCGCGAGCGAGACCTCACGCAGCAGCTCTTTGTCGCCGGCTGCGAGCTCGAGGCCGGTGGTCTCGAGGACCGTACGCCCACTGCGCGGTGGGTCGAGAAAGTCGAAGCCGAGTCTGCGCTGCCGCGCGCTCAGCGCCTCGAGCTCGTCCGAAACCTTCGCCCGATCGCGCTCGAGCCGGCCGATCTGCGTCAGCTTGGCCTGGGCCTGCTTTGCCTTGTTCTTCTTGTAGCGGAACCGCTCGACGAAACGCTCCAGCCGCGCAATGTCGACGCCGAGCCGGTCGGCCGTCTTGCCGGCCGCCGAGGCGCGGGCCGCTTTCTCCAGGCGCCATGTGTGCCAGGGGCCCGAGAAGTAGATCGAGCGGCCGCCGCCCAGCTCGAGCACCGCGTTCGTGACCGACTCCAGGAACCAGCGGTCGTGGGCGACGAGGATGATCCCGGCGTCGAGCGACTGGAGCTCCTGCTCGAGCCACTCCAGACTCGCCACGTCGAGGTGGTTCGTCGGCTCATCGAGCAGCAGGAGGTCGGGATCGCCGCCGAGGGCCCGAGCGAGCGACGCGCGGGTGAGCTCGCCGCCCGAGAACGTCTCGAGCGCTCGGTCGAGGTCGCGCGCCGCGAACCCGAGGCCGCGGACGACGGAGGCCGCTCGCTCGCGCCAGGCGTAGCCGCCTGCGTGCTCGAGCCGCGCCTGCGCATCCGAGTAGCGTCGGAGTGTGGCCGCATCGTGCTGCCCACGCGCCATCGCGGCCTCGAGCTCGCCCAGCTCCTGCTCCGTGGTGACGAGGTCCGACGCTCCCGAGAGAACGTATTCCCGCAGCGTCAGGCCCTGCTGCAGAGGGGGGCGCTGGTCGTGCAGGGCAACTCGCGTGCCTTTGGCGAAGACAAGCTTGCCGCCCTGGTAGTCGGTCTCGCCGTTCAGGATCCGGAGCAGCGTCGTCTTCCCGGTGCCGTTCGGCCCGGAGAGCGCGACCCGGTCTCGCCGCTCGACCTTGAACGAGACATTGTCGAAGAGCTGCCAACCGGAGAGCTCCTTGCGGAGCTGGGATGCGATGACGAGAGCCACCGCCTAAGGGTATGCAGAGCCCTAGGCTGGGGCGGGCGCGCCGACGAGCCGGCGTGCGGCGTCGGCGATGTGCTCTGCATCGATTCCGGCAGCGGCCAGCAGCTCGGCGGGCGTCCCCGAGTGTGGCATCTCCCACACCGCGAGCCGCACGAGGCGAGGGCGTTCCTCCACCTCGGCGAGCGCCGCCAGGACGGCCTCGCCGAGACCGCCCTCCGGGAAGTGATCCTCGATCGTGACGATCGGAATCGTCAGCGACCTGATCGTCACCTCGTCCAGCGGCTTGATCGAGTAGAGGTCGATCACGCGGGCCTCGATCCCCTCCTGCGCGAGCTCGTCGGCGGCCTTCACGGCCTCGTGTACCGTCACGCCGGCGGCGACGAGCGCGACGTCGTCGCCTTCGCGCAGCGTGCGCGAGCCGCCGACCTCGAAGTCCTCGTCCGCGTCGTAGATCACCGGCGTGTTCGGGCGCAGCGTGCGCAGGTAGATGATCCCGTCCGTTTCGGCCATCTTCGCGACGAGCTTCACGGTCTGGTTGGCGTCGGAGGGGTGCAGCACTGTCGAGCCGTGCACCGCGCGGAGCGAGGCAATGTCCTCGAGCGCCATCTGGGACGGCCCGTCCTCGCCGATCGAGACGCCGGCGTGTGACCCGACGAGGCAGTAGTTCGCGCGGCTGATCGCCGACATGCGGATGAAGTCGTACGCTCGCGAAAGGAAGGCCGCGAACGTCGAGGCGAACGGCCGCCAGCCGGTCACCTGGATCCCGACCGCCGCAGCAACCAGCTGCTGCTCGGCGATGTACATCTCGAAGTAGCGCTCCGGGACGGCGTCCCTGAAGATCTCTGCGAAGGTCGAGTTCGAGACCTCGCCGTCGAGGGCGACCACGTCGCCCCGCGCCTTGCCGAGCGCGGCGAGCGCCTCGCCATACGCCTTTCGAGTCGCGACCTCTCCGCCGAGCTCGTAACGCGGCAGCTCCAGCGCGTCGCTCTCGAGCTCGCGCGAGCGCCCGCTCGAATCCGGCTTCGCCACGTCGACGGTCAAGTTGCGAATGCCGCCGAGCTCCTCGATTGCCTGGTCGGGGTTGTCGAGCGCCTTGCCGTGCCAGCCTGGCTTGTTCTCGACCGCCTTGACCCCCTTGCCCTTGAGCGTCCGCCCGACGATCACCGTGGGCTTGCCGGCGCCGAGAGCCTCCTCGTAGGCACGGTCAACAGCTTCGACGTCATGACCGTCGATCTCGATCGCGTGCCAGCCGAAGGCGCGGGCACGGTTCGCGTACGAGTCGAGATCCCAGCCGTGCATTGTCTCGCCGCGCTGCCCGAGGCGGTTGACGTCGATGATTCCGATCAGGTTGTCCAGCTCATAGAACGCCGCGTGCTCGAACGCCTCCCACTGCGACCCCTCGGCCATCTCGCTGTCGCCGAGCAGCACCCAGGTACGCATCGGGGTCCGGTCGAGCTGCTTGCCGGCGATCGCCATGCCGACGCCGTACGGGAGGCCTTGGCCGAGCGAGCCGGTGGCGACGTCGACCCACGGGATCCGCGGCGTCGGGTGGCCCTCGAAGATGCTCGAGAACTGCCGGTAGCTCATCAGCTCCTCGTCCGAGATCACGCCCGCGGCCCGGTACATCGCGTAGAGGAGCGTCGAGGCATGGCCTTTCGAGAAGACGAGGCGGTCGTTCGCCGGGTCCTTCGGGCTGTCGAAGTCGTAGCGAAGGTACTTCGCGAGCAGCACGGCCATCAGGTCGGCGGCGGACATGCCCGAGGTCGGGTGGCCGGATTTCGCCGCTGCCGCGCAGCGGACGGAGTCGACACGGAGCTGCTGTCCTAGCTCACGCCAGAGTTCCGGACCCTCCATCCCCGGTAACCTAACGATTCTCATGAGAGTGGCAGTCGCGTTCGATCACCGCGGCGTGCGGCTGCGCGAGATCATCCTCTCGGAGCTCGACGCGCTCGGGCACGAGACGGTCGACCTCGGCACCGATACCGATGCCAAGCGGATCGACTATCCCGACAAGGCGCGCGAGCTCGGCGAGGCGCTGCAGAACCATGACGCCGAGCGCGGAATCCTCGTTTGCGGCTCGGGCGTCGGCGCCTCCGTCGCCGCCTCGAAGCTGGCGGGAATCCGCGCTGCGATCTGCCACGACGTCTACTCCGCCCATCAGGGCGTCGAGCATGACGACCTCAATGTTCTCTGCCTCGGCTCGGAGGTCGTCGGGCCGTCCCTGGCCGTCGATCTCGTTCGCGCCTACTTGCACGCGCGCTTCGACGGCGGGGATGTGTACGTGAGAAGGCTTCGCAAGATCGAAGAGATGGAACGCAACCCGACGATCGGAAGCGTGAAATGAAGTGCGTTCTCGGAACAGCTTTCGCGTGCCGGCGGAGCCGGGCTTTGCCCGGCGGGAGCCGAAACGGCCGTCCGCGATGGCAGTGCGCAGAAGGAGGGGGCTCGTGGGAAATCCACGGGTTCCCCCACGCTAAGAAAGGAACTGCAAATGTCTAAGTCACGCTTGCATGAGCTCTCGGAGCTCGGCCAGAGCGTCTGGATCGACTTTCTGTCGCGCGAGCTGCTCCGTAGCGGCAAGCTCGCGCGGATGATGGACGAGGACGCCGTTGTCGGCATCACCTCGAACCCGACCATCTTCCAGAAGGCGATCTCGCAGGGGGACGCCTACGACGAACAGATACGCGCCTGCCTCGAAGAGACCGACGACGCGAAGGAGATCTTCTGGGCCCTGGCCTCGAAGGACGTCAGCGACGCGTGCGACCTCCTGCGTTCGGTCTGGGACGCGGGCAAGGGCCAGGACGGCTACGTCTCGATCGAGGTCGATCCGAACCTCGCCGGCGATACCGAGGCGACGATCGCGCAGGCGCGCCATCTGCACGAGTCCATCGACAAGCCGAACCTGCACGTGAAGATCCCGGCCACGAGAGCGGGGCTGCCGGCGATCGAGGAGATGATCGCGAGCGGGCGTAACATCAACGTGACACTGACCTTTTCCCTGCAGCGCTACGGCGAGGTCGTCGAGGCCTACCTCCGCGGTCTCGAGCGCCTCGTCGATTCGGGCGACGACCCGTCGAAGGTAGCGTCGGTCGCGAGCTTCTTCGTCTCGCGTGTGGACACTGAGACCGACAGGCGCCTCGACGAGCTCGGCGGCCACGACGAGTTGAAGGGCAAGCTCGCGATCGCGAACGCGAAGCTCGCCTACCAGCGCTACAAGGAGCTTTTCTCCGGCGAGCGCTGGGAGAAGCTGGCGGCGAAGGGCGCGACAAAGCAACGCTGCCTCTGGGCGTCCACGTCGACCAAGAATCCCGACTACAGGGACGTCATGTACGTCGAGGAGCTGATCGGCCCCGAGACGGTCGACACCATGCCGGAGGAGACGATCGAGGCCTTCCAGGACCACGGTCAGGTGGCGCTCACGCTCGAGCAGGGCGTAGAGGAGGCCAAGCGGGTCTTCGAGGACCTGGCGGCGGCAGGCATCGACTACGACGACGTCGTACGTGTGCTCGAGGAAGAGGGCGTGCAGAAATTCGCCGATTCGTTCGCCGAGCTCCTCGACGGCATCCGCGCAAAGCGCGGCGAGCTCGCGGCGGCGTGACCGCCACCGAGCAAGCGCAGCTGCATTACGAGCTCGCCGGCGACGGGCCGCCGGTTGTCCTCGTTCATGCGGGGATCGCGGACAGTCGCATGTGGGAGCCCCAGTGGCAAAGCTTCGTGCAAGCCCACCGGAGCGTTCGCTACGACCTGCGCGGGTTCGGCGAGTCGCGCCTCGAGTCCGGCGCGTTCTCGCACGCACGCGATCTCATCGCCTTGCTCGAGCGGCTCGAGATCGAGCGCGCCGCGCTGGTAGGCGTCTCGCTTGGAGGCCGGGTCGCTCTGGAGGTGGCCGTCGCTCGGCCGGAACTCGTCTCCGCGCTCGTCCTCGTCGGTTGCGGCCTCCCTGGCCACGGATGGTCGGAGGAGACGGAAGCTGGCTGGGCCGAGGAGGAAGCCGCGCTCGAGCGCGGCGATCTCGATGCCGCAGTCGAGGTGAACCTGCGCATGTGGGTCGACGGGCCTGGCCGCTCGCCGGAAGACGTGGACGCGAACGTACGCGAGCTCGTCGGCGAGATGCAGCGACGGGCGTTCGAGCTGCAGCTGCCCGTCGCCGAGGAGGCAGACGAGGAGGCGCTCGTGGAGGATGTCGCGGACCGCCTCGCCGAGGTCCGTGCGCCGACGCTCGTTCTCGTGGGCGAGGAGGACCGCCCCGAGATTCACGCGATCGCAGAGCGCCTGGCGGTAACGATTCCGAACGCGCGCCGCGCCTCGATCCCGGCCACTGCCCATGTGCCGAGCCTCGAGCGACCGGCAGAATTCGACGCGCTGGTCCTTCCCTTTCTGAAGGAGGTCATCGGCTGATGGCGGTCGCGGCGGGCCAGCTCGTCGAGCGGATCTGGGCACGGGATCCGTCCGTCTGGACCGGCCGCGACGAAGGGCAGTGGCTCGGTTGGCTCGACGAGCCTGAGCGAATGCGCGAGCGCATCGGCGAGCTGCAGGAGTTCGTCGACGAGGTAGGTGCCCCGGGCGTGATCGACACGTTCGTCCTCATGGGGATGGGAGGGTCGAGCCTCGCCCCGATCGTTCTCAAGCAGAGCTTCGAAGGGGACGCGCTGCACGTGCTCGACACGACGCACCCGGCGATGGTCCGCCACACGGCCGACTTGCTCGACCTCGACAGCACGCTGTTCATCGCCTCCTCGAAGTCGGGCACGACCCTGGAAACGCGCTCCCACCTGGACTTCTTCTGGGAGCGAAACGGCGGCCGCGGCGAGTTCTTCGCCGCAATCACGGATCCCGGCTCGGAGCTGGAACGGGTCGCCCGAGAACGCGGCTTTTTCCAGGTGTTTGCGGGCGAGCCCACGATCGGTGGCCGCTACTCGGCGCTGTCCCCGTTCGGGCTGGTGCCGGCGGCGTTGCTGGGCCTCGACCTCGAGCGTCTGCTCGAGCGGACCGCCGAGATGATCGAGGCTTGCCGGCTCGCCGAGGGCAATCCGGGCCTCGAGCTCGGCGAGGAGCTCGGCGAGGGCTGGCGCGAAGGGCGGGACAAGGTCTGCATCGACGAAACCGAGGGCGGTTTCGGTCTCTGGGCGGAGCAGCTGATCGCCGAGTCCACCGGCAAGGACGGCAAGGGGCTCATTCCCGCGCCGGGCGAGCCGCCCGAGGGCCCCGATCGCCAGCGTGGAGAAGTGCGGCTCGAGGATCCCTATGAGCTCGGGCAGGAGTTCTTCCGCTGGGAGTTCGCCGTCGCCGTTGCCGGCTCGTACCTCGGGATCAATCCGTTCGACCAGCCGAACGTCCAGGCGGCCAAAGACAAGACGAACGAGGTGCTGGCAGGTGGGGAGATCGAGCTCGAGCCGGAATCCTCGCCGGAGGAGTTGTTCGCGCAGGCTTCGGAGGGCGACTATGTCGCGATCCAGGCCTTCATCGACCCGATGCAGGAGGCAAAGCTCGAGCCGCTGATCGAGAGGGCGCGCGAGGAGACCGGCTGCGTCGTCACGCACGGTCTCGGCCCGCGCTACCTTCACTCGACCGGCCAGCTGCACAAAGGCGGCCCCAACAGCGGCCTCTTCCTCCAGGTCGTCGATGATCCCGGCGAAGAGCTGCCGATCCCGGGCCGGCCGTTCGGTTTCGCGCGGCTGATCCGCGCCCAGGCGGCAGGCGATTTCGAGTCCTTGAAGGAGCGCGGCCGCAGAGTCGCGCGCGTCCGGTTGGAGGAGGTGGCGTAATGCAGCTCGGAATGATCGGTCTCGGCCGGATGGGCGGCGGGATGACGGAGCGCCTGCGTGAGAGTGGGCACGAGGTGCAGACCTACGACCCGCAGGTCGAAGAGCGCACCGCCGGGTCTCTCGCCGAGCTGAAGGAGCAGCTCGAAGCGCCCAGGGCGTTCTGGATGATGGTCCCGGCCGGGAAGATCACCGAAGACGTCTTTCAGGAGCTGCTTTCGCTCGCCGACGAAGGCGACACCGTCGTCGACGGCGGCAACTCGAACTTCCGCGACTCGAAGCGCCGCTACGAAGAGGCCGCGAAGAAGGGCATCCACTTCGTCGACGTCGGGGTTTCCGGCGGGATCTGGGGCCTCGAGGTCGGCTTCTGCCTGATGGCCGGCGGCGACGAGGAGCCGGTCTCCCGCTTGGAGCCGATCCTGGAGACGCTCGCGCCCGAGGACGGCTACGCGCACGTGGGACCGTCGGGCGCCGGGCACTTCGTGAAGATGATCCACAACGGGATCGAGTACGGCCTGATGCAGTCCTATGCGGAGGGCTTCGAGATCATGGAGCACTCCGACTACGACCTCGATCTCCACCAGATCTCGGGAATCTGGCGCTACGGCTCGGTCGTTCGGAGCTGGCTGCTCGAGCTCCTGCATTCCGCCTTCGAGCAGCACGGCTCGAAGCTCGAGGACATCGCTCCCTACGTCGAGGACTCCGGCGAGGGGCGCTGGACGATCGACGAAGCAATCAAGGAGAACGTGCCTGTGCCGGTGATCGCCGCGTCGCTTTTCGCCCGGTTTGCCTCCCGCGATGAGGTCAAGTTCTCCGCCAAGGTCGCGGCGGCGCTGCGGAACCAGTTCGGTGGCCACGCGGTCCGCGCGGCCGAGGGCGCCAAGGCGAGCACCGATCCGCGCTGATGGCGCTCGCCGAGCAGCAGCTGGACAACCCCCTGCTGGCAGGGTTGCCTGTCTCGCGCCGGCCGGAGCCGTGCGCGATGGTGATCTTCGGCGCCTCCGGCGATCTGACCAAGCGAAAGCTCTTTCCCGCGCTCTACTCGCTCGCGGTCCGGCAGCTGCTGCCCGAGGGGTTTGGCGTCGTCGGGGTCGCCCGCAGTGAAGAGACCGACGACGAGTTCCGGGAGCGGATGAAGGAAGCGGTGCAGAAGTTCGGGCGGGACGAGTTTCGCGATGACGTCTGGCAGTGGCTCGCCGCGGGCATGCGCTACGTCGCCACCGAGTTCGCCGACGAACGCGGGGTGGACCGGATGATCGAGGTGCTGAACGAGCTCGACAGGGAACGCGGCACCGGTGCCAACCGCGTCTACTACCTCGCCGTTCCGCCGACGGCCTTCGAGACGATCGTCGAGGCGATCGGGAAGCGGCGTTCGGAGGAGGGTTGGACGCGCCTGATCGTCGAGAAGCCTTTCGGCCAGGACCTCGCCTCGGCCCAGGAGCTGAATGAGCTTCTCCATCGGCACTTCGACGAGAGCGAGATCTTCCGGATCGACCACTACCTGGGCAAGGAGACCGTCCAGAACATGCTGGCGCTTCGGTTCGCGAACGGGATCTTCGAGCCGATCTGGAACCGCCAGTTCGTCGACCACGTGCAGATCACCGTCGCCGAGACGATCGGGATCGAGGGGCGTGCTGCCTACTACGAGCAGGCCGGCACGATCCGCGACATCTTCCAGAACCACCTCCTGCAGCTGCTCGCCCTGACGGCGATGGAGCCGCCGATCGACTTCACGGCGGACTCGGTGCGCAACGAGAAGGTCAAAGTGATCAAGTCGATGCACACTCCGGGCCCCAAGAACGTCGTCCGGGGCCAGTACGGGCGGGGCTTCGTCGAGGGCGAGGAGGTTCCCGGCTACCGCGAGGAGGAGGGTGTCGACCCGAATTCGATGACGGAGACGTTCGTCGCCGCGAAGCTCTTCGTGGACGATTGGCGCTGGGCCGACACACCGTTCTACGTGCGCGCCGGGAAGCGGCTCGCGCGCCGGGAGACGACGATCGCGATCCAGTTCAAGCGCGCGCCGCACCCGCCCTTCGAGGAGCTCGCCGCCGAGGGCCTGCGGCCGAACGTGCTGCTGATCCACATCCAGCCCGACGAGGGCGTGTCGCTCGCGATCGGCGCCAAGGTGCCGGGGCAGGGAATGCAGATCCGCACAGTCCACATGGATTTCCTCTACGGCGGCGCGTTCCGGACCGACATGCCCGAGGCATACGAGCGCCTGGTGCTCGACTGCATGCGCGGCGACGCCACGCTGTTCACGCGCGAGGACGAGGTGATGGAGCAGTGGAAGCTCGTCGACGCGATCGTCGCGGCCTGGCGCCGGGACCGCCCCTCGTTCCCGAACTATGCGGCGGGCACCTGGGGACCGCCATCCGCGGATGAGCTGTTGCAGCGGGATGGGCGCTCGTGGCGACGGCGCTAGCTTCCGTCTCGGAGATCGAGCGCGAGCTCGCGAGCCAGCGCGTCGAAGAGGAAGCGAGCGCTCGCCTGCGGACGAGCGTGATGACTCACATCGCGTGGGTTCCGGAGGAATGGGTCGAGGCCGCGGAGGACGTGCTCACGGGTCTCGCCGAGCGGCACCCATCGCGGACGATCGTGCTGTTTCCACAGTCGGGCGGCAGCGGGCTCGCGGGGAAGGTGGCGGTCGAGACGTTTCCGACGGGCGAGAACAAGCAGATCTGCACGGAGACGATCAGGATCGGGCTGAGCGGAGTGGCTGCGGACCATCCCGCCAGCGTCGTCCAGCCTTTGCTGATCTCCGACCTCCCCGTCTTCCTGCGCTGGCGGGGAACGCCGCCCTTCGGGAAGTCGCAGTTCAGTGAGCTCGTCGATGTCGTCGACCGGTTGATCGTCGACAGCACCGAGTGGCCAGAGCTGGCGGCGTCATACGCCCAGCTCGCTGACTTCTTCGACCGCGTCGTCGTCTCCGACATCGCCTGGGCCAGGACAAGCCGCTGGCGTCAGATGCTGGCATCGCTCTGGCCGCAGATCGGAGACGTCAAGCGGATCAAGGTCACCGGCACGGCGGCGCAGGCACATCTGCTCGCCGGCTGGCTTCGCTCCCGGCTCGGGCGACAGGTCGAGCTCGAGCACGAGCCGGCCGACCGGCTCGCCGGCGTCGAGCTCGACGGCGAGCCGGCGCCGTTTCCGCCGGGCGACGCGCCGCCCGGAGCCGACCTGCTCTCGGACGAGCTCGAACGCCTCTCCCGAGACCTCGTCTACGAGGCCGCGGTCCGGGCAGTGGTGACGTAACCGGGGCGCGGCGGCGTATAGAGGGCGTGTACGCGGAGCCGCCTAGCTTCGCTTCCATCGCCGAGAAGCACCTCGACGACGTCCACGCCTATCTCATGTACCTGACCGCCGACCACGCGCTTGCCGAAGACCTCACGGTCGAGACCTTCGAGCGGGCGCAGCGCCGCTGGCATCGCTTTGATCCTCGGAGAGGTGGGGCCCGCACCTGGCTCTGCCAGCTTGCGCGCTCGACTGCGCTCGATCATTTTCGCGCCGAGAGACGGCGACTGCGGCGCGAGGACCGCTACGCCGTGCGCGAGCTCCGCGAGGTCGCTCCACCTTCCTTCGGCGAAGGCCTGTCCGTCGAGCTCGAACACGCGCTTGCAGAGCTGACCCGGGCAGAACGCGAGATCGTCGTGCTGCGGGTGGTGCTCGAGCTCGACGGCGAGACGGCCGCCCGAGTTCTCGGGATCAGCCCGAGCGCCTGCTC
>Ga0184619_10000278_pt1 | contig 17300 bp, 20 predicted proteins | sample PLM0_60_b1_FD_133146 | JGI IMG/M metagenome (GOLD analysis project Ga0184619, IMG submission 133146) | Groundwater sediment microbial communities from an aquifer in East River, Colorado, USA - PLM0_60_b1 | ecosystem: Environmental > Terrestrial > Soil > Riparian zone | place: USA: East River...
GCAGATTTGCGGGACGCCGAAGGAACGCAGCTGGCGAGCGCGCGGTGCACGCAGGTGCTCCGCTCCGAAAAGACCAGCTAGATCAGGCCCGCTCGGCGACCTTGACGAGCGCTTTGCCCTGGTTCTCGCCCTTGAGCATTCCGATGAATGCCCGAGGAGCGTTCTCCAGGCCGTCCGTGACGTCCTCGCGCCAGTGGATGTCTCCGTTCGCCACCCAGTGTGCGAGCTTGACGGCCGCTTCGTCGTAGCGGTGCGCGTAATCGAAGACGAGGAAGCCCTCCATCCGCGCACGGAACACGACCAGCAGGCCCGGATGAAACGTCGGCTCAGGCCTCTGGGCGTTGTATTGCGAGACTTGCCCGCAGATGACGATGCGTGCTCCGAGGTTCAGGCGCCTCTGCACTGCCTGTGAGATCTCGCCGCCGACGTTGTCGAAATACACGTCGACGCGTTCGCTGCGCAGCGCCTCTCCGACGTCGTCGCTCTTGTAATCGATCGCCAGGTCGTAGCCGTAGAGCTCGGTCAGATCGCGAGCTTTCTCGGGACCGCCCACGATGCCGATCGTCCGACAACCGGCGAGCTTTGCCAGCTGGCCGGCGATCTGCCCGACCGCACCCGCGGCGGCGGAAACGACGACCGTGTCACCGGGCCGCGGCTTGCCGATGTCGAACAGTCCGAAGTACGCAGTGAATCCGGTCAAGCCGATGGCATGCAGCGCAAGCGTCGGCGGTTCGAGCACGGGCGGGACCGCGCGCAGCGTTCCCGCGCGGGCGGTGGCGTACTCCTGCCAGCCGAGCTGTCCGACCACGAGGTCGCCCGGGGTGAAACGCGGATCGTTCCCCTCCACGACCTCTCCGAGGTTCACCGATGTGATGACGTCCCCGACCTCCAGCGACTTGGCGTACGAACGCGCCGCGCTCATCCGTCCGCGCTGGTAGGGATCGACCGAGGCCCACAGAACGCGGACGAGCACCTCGCCCACCTCGGGAGAGCCGACCTCGACCTCGTCGAGCGCGAAATCCGAGTCCTGCGGGAAACCGACCGGCCGGGCGGCCAGAGTAATGCGGCGATTCACCGGCATCCGTTTAGCATCGCAGGTCGTGCGCCTCGGCTTCTACATGGGCTATGCCCCTCCGGGGACCAATCCGCTGGAGCTGATCGAGCTCGCCCAGGAAGCGGAACGCCTCGGCTACGACTCCGCGTGGGCGGCGGAAGCGTGGGGGACGGACGCGGTCACCGTGCTGACCTGGCTCGCGGCCACGACGTCGACGATCAAGATCGGGTCGGCGATCATGCAGATCCCGGGACGGACGCCGGCGAACACGGCAATGACGGCGGCGACGCTCGACCTCATGTCAGGCGGACGTTTCCTCCTCGGGCTCGGCACGTCCGGGCCGCAGGTCGTCGAGGGCTGGCACGGGCAGCCGTGGGGGAAGCCGATCACGAGGACGCGCGAGTACGTCGAAATCGTTCGTTCAGCGTTGCGGCGCGAGGCGGTCGAGTTCCATGGCGATCAGTACGACATCCCGTACTCCGGGGACGACGCCACGGGCCTCGGCAAGCCCTTGAAGCTGCTCGTCCGGCCGCTGCGCGAGTCGATCCCGATCTACCTCGCGGCGCTCAGCCCGAAGAACGTGCGCGCCGCCTTCGAGATTGCCGACGGGTGGCTGCCGATCTACTTCTCGCCGGAGCGCGCACGCGATGCGTTCGCGTACAAACCACGCGACGGGTTCGACATCGCGCCGTCGGTGAACGTCATCGTCTCGGATGACCTCGACGCGGCGCGCGACATGATGCGACCGTTGCTCGCGCTCTACATCGGCGGCATGGGCGCGCGAGGGGCGAATTTCTACAACGCGCTCTTCCGCCGATACGGCTACGAGGCCGAGGCCGAGCGAATCCAGGAGCTGTATCTCGACGGTAAGCAGCGGGAGGCGATTGCGGCCGTCTCCGACGAGCTGATCGACGACGTCTCGCTTGTCGGGCCGGCGGAGCGAATCCGTGACCGCCTCGACGCCTGGCGCGAGTCGGGCGCGACAACGTTGCTCGTCGCAACCCGCGACGTCACGTCCCTGCGAACCATGGCGGAACTGGCTCTGTAACCGACTTAGTGGCTCAGAGCCACTAAGTAGTGGAGCGCGGTAGCCCAGCGACGTCAGGTCGCTGCGGACATGTCAGAGCTAGCCCTGCAACGGACTTAGTGGCTCAGAGCCACCAAGTCCCGGGCGGGGTCGACGCTCACTCGGCGAAGAACTCCAGCACAAGCCGGTTGAAACTGGCCGGATCCTCGAGCTGGAGGTTGTGTCCACGGCCTGGAAGCTCGACGTAGCGGGCGTTCGGTAGTCGCGAGGCGAGCATCCGCCCATTCTCGACCGGGACGATCACGTCGGCATCGCCGTGCAGGACGAGTGCAGGCGCGCCGATTCGTTCCACCTCGCACCCTCCGTTGTAGAACCCGTAGCAAACCCGCAGGTGCGCATCGAGCGTCACGTCTGGCGTGGGATGCTCGCCGCGCGCCGCGAGGATCTCCTCGAACCGTTCGGGATTCCGCTCGGTCCATCCCGGCGAGAACGTCATCGGCACCGTCGTGCGTCCGTACTCGTCGAAGGGCAACCCGATGGCCGCCGCATATGCATCGCGAATGGCTTGCGGACGGGGTACGCGGTTGGGCCCGCCGGCGCCGGTTCCGGCGAGTACGAGCGAGCGAACGAGCTCCGGCCGCGCGAGCGCGAGCGTGAGTGCTGTGTACCCGCCCATCGACAACCCGACGACGTAGGCAGAGCGTCCGTCGAGAATGTCCGCAGCGTCCTGCGCGAGCTCGTCGATGCCGTACTGCTCCTCCGGGACGGGCGAGCGACCGGTGCCGCGCGTGTCGAACGCGATCGTCCGGTACTGCTCCGCAAAGACAGGGATCTGCTCGCGCCACGCCCACATCGACTGGCCGAGCCCTTCGATCAGCAGCAGCGGCTCGCCCTCGCCGTGCTCTTCGACGTAGAGCCGCTGCCGCGAGCTACCACCCATGCTTCAAACGCTATGCCATGCGGGGATGGAAACTACGAGCAGGCGAAAGTCGCTCTGTCGAATACGGCCGTGATGCCGCTCGGACGCACGGTCAAGTGGCTCACTGCTCGAACGGTGATGAACGTGCCGTCGGTCCCCTTCAGCCGTACGCGGCTTGTCGAGGTGGTGACGAAGATTCGGCTCGTGGTTATCTCGCTGAGCGCGAAGGTTTCGCGCCCCTGGTAGGCGATTTGGCCGGGATCATCGGGAGTGAACGTGATGTTGACGGTGCTGTGCCCGGTCAGAGTCAGCGTTCCGTCGGCGAGTGCCGTGATGTGGAAGACATCCTGCTCGTCGTCGATGATCGACCCGGTCGCGCCGGTGCAGGGATTCGTCTCGCCTGGGTTGACGTCGATCTGCCGTTCCACGACCGTAATGGCCTCTGCTCCAGCGCCGGAGGCAACGGGCGCGATTGCGAGAAGCGAGAGGCACCATACGCCGGCGAGAGCGACTCGCCAGCACCTACTCACGACGGCCTCCCATCGGAAACGGACCTCCGACGCGTGCGCTGCGCAACGCCGGCGACGCCGAGATAGAGCGCAAGCAGGACAGCCAAGGTCCAGCCGAACAAGCCGACGCCCGTGGCCAGCCCCAGCACGAGGGCGACCACGGCGATCAGGGCTAGGAACATGACGAGCGGTCGAGGCGGAGTCAGCATTGGTTTCTCCCTTCATCAGACGGACGGGATCGTCGGACTCAGAGGCTAGGGCCCGAGACCGCACGCGTCGTCTGCCGCGCTGCAGAACTTTCCTCTGCCGAAAGGAGGATCTTCCACCGATCCCGTCTCTGCCTTCCGGCAGATGACGAATCTACGGCGACGAGTTACGGTCACATGCATGAGTCGGTTCCTTGCTTTGCGCCGTCTGGTCGAGCGGCACTCGTTCGTGAGCGACACTGCGCTCGCTGTCGTACTCGCAGCGGTCGTCATGTTGGATGTGTTGACGTCCGGTGACTACCTCACGGCGTCCAAGGCGATCTATGTTCCCGCCGGCCTGCTGATGACGCTGCCGCTTGCCTGGCGCCGGCGGGCGCCGCTCCCGGTCGCTGCGGTCGTGATGGGAGCCCTCGTGTTCGAGTCACTTGCAGTCGGTTCGGCCCCGACTCAAGACCTGCCTCTCATCGGTTGGCTGCTTGCCATCTACAGCGTGGCCGCGCACTGCGACCGCGTTGCGGCGCTCGCCGGCGGGGCGGTGAGCCTCGGCGCGGGGCTCGTCTGGATGGGGATCGATGACTTCCTCTTTCCCATCGTCGTCTTCGGAGGCGCTTGGCTGGCGGGTCGCATGGTTCGCCAACGCGAGGTCCACGCACGAATCGTGGAAGAACGGTCTGCTGCGCTCGACCGAGAACGCGCGGCGAACGCGCGGGCCGCCGCCGCCGAGGAAAGGGCGCAGATCGCGCGTGAGTTGCACGACATTCTTTCGCACAGCGTGAGCGTGATGGTCGTCCAGGCAGGGGCGGAGCGAATGGCGCAGGGGAGTGATCGAGCTGCGACGGGCGAGACCCTGGAGGCGATCGAGAGGACGGGACGGCAGGCGCTCATCGAGATGCGGCGACTCTTGGGAATGCTGCGCGTCGGAGGGGAGCCGCCCGCCCACACACCGCAACCGACCCTTGGCGAGCTCGACGAGCTCGTCGCCCAGGTGCGGGAGGCCGGGCTTCCCGTTGAGCTTCAGGTCGAGGGCGAGCCCGCCGCGCTTCCGCCCGGCGTCGCGGTCTCCGCCTATCGCATCGTGCAAGAGGCGCTGACCAACGTGCTCAAACACGCGGGGCCGGCGCGGGCGCGCGTGGTCGTGCGTTACTCGGGTCGCGAGCTCGAGCTCGAGATCGCCGATGACGGACGAGGTTCGGCCGCGCTAGGCGGCGCCGGTCACGGGCTCGTCGGAATGCGGGAGCGCGTCGCCCTCTATGGCGGCGACTTCGATGCGGGCTCTTCCAACGGTGGCGGATTCGTCGTTCGTGCCCGTCTCCCGCTCGCCACGACGCAAACGTGAGCGTTCGCGTCCTCGTTGCGGACGATCAGGCGCTCGTTCGGGCGGGCTTTCGAAAGATCTTGGAGGCAGACCCGGCAATCGAGGTGGTCGGGGAAGCGGCCGACGGGCTCGAGGCGGTCGAGCGCTCGCGTGCTCAAGTGCCGGACGTAATCCTTATGGACATCCGCATGCCGGGCCTCGACGGGATCTCAGCCACGCGACGACTTTCCGAGGAGCTGAGAGACGGTCCGCGCGTTCTCGTGCTCACGACCTTCGGGCTCGAGGAGTACGTCTACGAGGCACTCCGCGCGGGCGCGAGCGGCTTTCTCCTCAAAGACGTTCCACCGGAGCAGCTCATCAGCGCCGTCCACGTCGTCGCTCGGGGAGATGCCCTACTTGATCCGGCGATCACGCGCTCGGTTATCGAGGCGTTCGCCAGCAGGCCGGCAGCACGCAGGGAGCTCGCTGAAAGGATCGAAGAACTCACCCCGCGCGAGCGCGACGTCTTCGCTCTGGTCGCACGCGGGCTTTCGAATGCAGAGATCGCCGGGGAGCTGGTGGTGGGCGATGGCACAGTGAAGACCCACGTCGCGCATTTGCTGCTCAAGCTCGGCCTGCGAGACCGCGTTCAGGCAGTCATCTATGCGTACGAGGCTGGTGTCGTCCAGCCCGGGGCGTGATTTCCGATATGTCTCTCCCTATGAGGGCCACGAGCATCGAGGTAATGGGCCACGCCGGTGAGGCCGAGGCGCGAGTTCTCACGCCGGAGGCGCTCGCTTTCGTCGCCGGACTGCAGCGCGAGTTCAACCCGAAGCGCCTGGAACTACTCGCGGCCCGGGCGGAACGACAGGATCGGATCGCCGCCGGCGAGCTACCCGACTTTCTCGAGGAGACGCGCGCCATACGAGAAGACCCGGACTGGCGTGTTGCGACGGCGCCGCAAGACCTGCTCGATCGCAGGGTCGAGATCACAGGGCCCGTCGATCGGAAGATGGTGATCAACGCCTTGAACTCGCGCGCCAGGATGTTCATGGCCGATTTCGAGGATTCGAACGCGCCGACCTGGCGGAACTGCGTCGAAGGGCAGGCGAACCTGATCGACGCGGTCGAGCGCACGATCTCGCTGGACACGGGGGCGAAGCAGTACCGCCTGCAGGACGAAATCGCGACGCTGCTCGTCCGGCCGCGCGGCTGGCACCTACAGGAGAGGCACCTGCTGGTCGACGACGAGCCTGTCTCGGCCAGCCTGTTCGACTTCGGTCTCTACCTGTTCCACTGCGGGCAGCGTCAACTCGATGCGGGCTCGGGGCCGTACTTCTATCTGCCCAAGCTCGAGTCTCACCTCGAAGCGCGTCTGTGGAACGACGTCTTTCTCTTCGCGCAGGAGCAACTGTCGATTCCGCGCGGGACGATCCGGGCCACCGTCCTCATCGAGACGATCCTGGCCGCGTTCGAGATGGACGAGATCCTCTACGAGCTGCGCGAGCACTCCGCCGGGCTGAACGCCGGCCGCTGGGACTACATGTTCTCGATCATCAAGAAGTTCAGCGATCGCCCGGAGTTCGTGCTTCCTGACCGCCCGCTCGTGACGATGAGCGTGCCGTTCATGCGTGCCTACACGGAGCTGCTCGTCAAGACCTGCCATCGCCGCGACGCACATGCGATCGGCGGAATGGCCGCGTTCATCCCGAGCCGGAGTGACCCCGAGGTCAACAAGATCGCGCTCACGAACGTGCGAGAGGACAAGCTGCGTGAGGCCGGCGACGGCTTCGACGGAACCTGGGTCGCACACCCCGATCTCGTTCCCGTTGCGATGAGCGTGTTCGACGACGTGCTCGGCGAGCGATCGAATCAAGTCGACAGGCAGCGCAACGAGGTCTCGGTTGCCGCCGGGGATCTGCTGGACGTCGCCGCCACACCCGGCGAGGTCACCGAGGAAGGTGTCCGCCTCAACATCTCCGTCGGCATTCAGTACATCGCGTCCTGGCTGAACGGGGTCGGCGCGGCAGCGATCAACAATCTGATGGAGGACGCCGCAACGGCTGAGATCAGTCGATCCCAGATCTGGCAGTGGGTCCGCCACGGCAGTGTCAGCCGCGAGCGGGTGCTCGAGCTCGAGCGCGAGGAGCTCGAGAAACTCGGCTCGGGGTACGAGGCCGCGGCGGAGGTCTTCGCGGAAGTGGCGCTTGCCCGCGAGTTCGCCGAGTTCCTGACGCTCCCCGCCTACGAGCGGCTGGTGGCCGGTGAGGCAGCGTGATGGACGCACCAACGCGGTGCGCGGTCGTGACGGGGGCGGCGACCGGGATCGGTCGTGCGACGGCGCTCGCCTTCGCAAGAGACGGATACGCGGTCGCCCTTGTCGGCCGCCGCGCTGAACCGCTCGAGCAGCTCGCGGACGAGCCTCGCGACAGCGGCGGTCAGGCGATCGCGGCTCCCGCGGACATCACGTCGCGCGAGCAGGCTGCCGGCGCCATCGGCGCGGCGGTCGAGCGCTTCGGCGGCATCGATGTACTCGTCAACAACGCCGGAGTGGGGGACAGCGCGCCGCTACTCGATGAGTCGCTCGAGCGCTGGGAGGAGACGCTGCGGATCAACCTCACCGGAGCGTTTCTGACCACGCAGCTCGCGCTGCCACACCTGATCGAGCGCCGCGGTGCTGTCGTCAACGTCGCCTCGATCAACGGCGTGCTGGCCGGGCCGGGTTGGACGTCATACTGCGTCTCGAAGGCGGGGCTGATCATGCTCGCGAAGTGCGTGGCGAACGACTACGGCCGTCAGGGCGTTCGCGCGAATGCCGTCTGCCCCGGATGGGTACGGACGACGATGGGTGACCACGACATGGACGAACTGGGGCGAGCCCACGGGATCGACCGCGAGGGCGCCTACGAGCTCGCGCACCGGCAGAACCCGCTCGGGCGTCCCGCAGAGCCCGAGGAGATTGCGGATGTGATCGCGTTCGTCGCTTCTCCACGTGCCGCGTACGTCACCGGCGCCACGGTCATGGTCGACGGTGGCACGACCATCGTCGACCCGACGACCTCCTAAGGCTGGGCTCCTGCGAGCGCGCTGCGCACCTTTGCGCTTAGCGGAGCCGGTCGGCCGTCGGCGTCGACGCTTACGGCTGTATGCCGGCCGCGAATGCAGACCTCACCGTCGGGCCGGCGGATCTCCCAGCCGTAGGTGATCGAGCTCGTGCCGACCTTTTCCGGAGAGAGCTCGACCTCGAACTCGTCCTCGAAGCGCAGGACCGCGAGGTACTCGGCCTCGACCGCCCGGCGCGGGTAGTCCGCCCAGTCTTCCAGCAGTCCGAGTGACCGCATCAAGCCTGTCTCTGCCGCCTCCGCCCACCGGAACGCCGCCGTGAAATGGATCCTGCCGCCCGCGTCCGTGTCGATCCACGCGACCCGCGATTGCAAGATGTGACGAGGAGGGTGCAGGGCTAATCGCCGGACACGAAGTAGGTCCAGCTCCCGTCCGGAAGGATTCCGGCACGCCAGCTCAGGTAGCCCTGCGGTCCGACGGTCACATCGCCGGGCGGGATCTTCTTGAGCAGAATCGCCTCGTACTGAGTGATCTCGTCCTGCGTCTTGTCATAGGCGAACGGCCAGACGTACAGACCGCGCGAGAGCGTGTACGGAAGCTTGAGCACCGCCGCGAGAGCCTCGAGCGGTTGCTGACCTTGTTGTTCGGCCTTGCGCCAGTACGCCGCCGGACCGCCCGACACAGGACTGCCGAACGTGTACTTGAAGGTCGGGTCGGCAAGTCGAGCCAGCCCGTCGTAGTCCTTCGCTTCTGCGGCATGCAGAATCTCGGCGCGTTTGCTCTCGACGGCGGCCGGGACTCCGATATCTCCCTCGGAAGCGGTGCGCGTCACCGTTCGGCCCACCGTGACCGTCGCCGTCTCTTTGTCCGCTGTCCGGTCCGAGATGATGAAGCCGACTGCTCCACCGAGCGTGAGCAGCAGAACTCCTACGAAAGCAAGCGCCGGCCGGGTCACGACGCCACCGTAGCGCGTTGGGCACCCGAGCCTACTATCGTGCGCGCGCCGTGAGCCGCCTCCGCTCAACACACGACCGCGAGATCGTCCGTCTCGCGCTACCGGCACTCGGTGCGCTGGCAGCGGAGCCGCTGTACGTCCTCGTCGACACGGCGATCGTCGGGCATCTCGGCCGGCCGCAGCTCGCTGCGTTGGGACTTGCAGGGACAGTGCTCGCGGGCGCCTTCACGATCTTCAACTTCCTCACGTACGGCACCACAGCAGTCGTCGCACGTGCTTCCGGCGCCGGGGAGGAGGAGCGCGCCGCCCGGCTAGCGGCACAGGCGCTGTGGGTCTCGCTCGGGATCGGCTTGCTCCTGCTACTCACCTGCGAGTTGCTCGCCGGTCCACTCCTGCGATCTCTCGGGGCGGACGGCAAGTCAGGGGACTATGCGGTCACCTATTTTCGAATTGCGGCGATCGGGCTGCCGGCGGCTCTCGTCGCGCTCGCAGGGCAGGGCTACCTGCGCGGTGTCTCGAACATGCGGCGGCCGCTCGAGATCGTGGTCGTCGCGAACATCGCAAACGCCGTCCTCGAGGTGCTGTTCGTCTACGGCTTCCACTGGGGAATCGCCGGGTCGGCAGCGGGAACGGCAATCGCCCAGACCGGGATGGGCGTTGCATTCGCCGTGGAGTTGCTACGGCCCTATGCCGCCTCGAAACGGCCGAGCCTGCAGGCGATGCGCCCGATGATGCGCGTGGGCCGGCAGATCTTCGTGAGGACGGCTGCGCTGTTTGCATCCTTTCTCGTAGCGGCGTCGGTCTGCGCGCGGATGGGCGATCCGCAGCTTGCGGCGCATCAGATCGCGTCACAGCTCTTCTTCCTTCTCGCGCTCATCCTCGACTCGGTTGCGATCGCGGGCCAGGTGATCGTCGGCCGCATGCTCGGCGCGGGGGATCCCGACAGCGCACATGCGTCGGCTGTGCGGATGATCGGGTGGTCGGTTGTGGTCGGCGGGGCGTTCGCCATCGTGCTGTTGCCGTTCGGGCACGTTGTGCCACGCGTCTTCACGAGCGACCCGTTGGTGCTACACGAGGCGGCGGAGCTCTGGCCGTACTTCGCGTTGATGCAGCCGCTTGCCGGTGCGGTCTTCGCGCTCGACGGGATCCTGATCGGCGCAGGTGACACGTCGTACCTGATGTGGTCCATGTTGGCCGCCAGCGCGCTTTTCATCGCGCTCGCTGTGGCAGCTCTCACTCAAGACTGGGGCATCGTCGGCGTCTGGATCGCCCTTGACGTGCTGATCGCGGCGCGGCTCGTCCTGCTCTGGGTTCGCTTCGCCGGGCGGCGGTGGGCTGTCGTGGGGTGGAGCTAGGCCGGCCTCACGCCTCCTGGACGACGTTCGGCCCGTGCTTGTCGTCGAAACGATCGAGAACGCCTGACTCGACAAGCCGTTGACCCGCTTCCTCTGCGTCGTCCACGGATGCAAACTCGAGGAAGACGAACACGTGGTTCGGGTCGTCCACGTTGCGGAAGACACGCTGAACCTTCGCCTTCTCGCGTGCCTGCGGGCGATCCTGGTCGAACATCGGCCTCCAGGTTTCGTAGTCGCCGACCTGGATCCGGGTGATGATGAATGCGGACATCGGTTCTCTCCTCCCGCCTAGACGCCGCGACCGTAGCAACGGATCAGGACTCGAGTGAGTGCGCGAGCTCTAACAAGGTGCCGGGCGCGTCGAGGCTGCCGATTCGAAGAGAGCTTGCATCTCTCCTGTCGATGTGAACCTCGCCGCGTCGGTACTCGACGCCGGTGATGTCATCCAGCGGGACCGCCAGCCTCGTCGACCCGTTGCCGGAGAGCAGGGCGTGTAAGCGGGCGATCTCGAACTTCCCCACTTGTCGCGGGCCGTTGCCCTCGTTCCACCAGACGGCATAGCTGCTTCGGCGCATGTGCATAGGTTGCGGTCTCCGGACGCCGACTGCATCCGCACCCGGGCGCAGGAATCATGCGGGAAACCCGCAGAGAGTCTAGGAAGCGTCGTCCGTCAGCAGCCCGTGCGACAACGCGTACCGGACGAGCTCCGCGCGCGTGGCCAGACGTAGCTTCTGCATGACGTGCGCTCGATGTGACTCCGCCGTGCGCACCGAGATGTAGAGCTTGTCGGCGATTTCCTGGTTCGTGTGGCCAAGAGCGAGGAGCCGCAGCACCTCCCGCTCGCGTTCGGAGAGAGGGTCGGCCTCCGCAGCCGCTCTCTCCTCTGCATCGGCTGCGACCATCCGTGCTCCGAGGGTCGGGTGCACATAGCGGCCACCTTTTGCAATCTCGCGGACGGCCGAAACGACCTCTTCGTCGGCGGCTTCCTTGAGGACGTAGCCTTGTGCTCCCGCGGCGAATGCCTCCCTGACGTAGCTCGGGTCGTCTTGCATCGAAAGGACCAGGACCTTCGTCTCCGGAGATTCCTCGAGCAACTTCGGTAGGACTTCGATCCCGCTCTCGCCGGGCATGACGACGTCGAGCAAGATGACGTCCGGCTTGAGTGCTCGAGCTCGAAAGAGAGCGTCCTTGGCATTTCCGGCCTCGCCGATCACCTCGATGTCCTCTTGCCTGTCGAGCAGCAAACGGATGCCCGAGCGGACCACCGCATGGTCGTCGACGAGCACGACGCTGATCACAGTGGCACCTCGGCGGCGAGTGTCGCGCCCGAACCGGGCGTCGATTCGACCGTCAACCGTCCATCGTGCAGCTCGACCCGCTCGCGCATGCCGATGATCCCCATGCCGTCCTCCCGTAGTTCGGCTGGATCGAAGCCTTGCCCGTCATCCTCGATCACGACCGTTGCGCTCGCGGTGCTTCGAACCAGCAGGACGCTCACCCTCGACGCTCCGGCGTGTTTCACAATGTTGGTCAGAGCTTCCTGGACGATGCGGTAAAGCGTCGTCTCGACTTCGGCCGGGAGGCGTTTGTCCCCGAGTTGCGCCTCGAGGTCGACGCGGATCGCGGTTGCCTCCGAGAAGGTTTGCACGAGATGCTCGACGGCTGCAACGAGTCCGAAATCGTCGAGTGCCTTCGGTCTCAGCTGCACAGCGAGACGCCGGACGTCCTGGAGCGTCCCCACGACGAGCTCGCGCAGGTCGGACGCCGCCGTGCTCATCTCGTCAGGGCTGTCCGCTTCCTCGACCGCGCGTAGCCCGAGCAGGATCGATGTCAGAGCCTGCCCTGTCTCGTCGTGCAACTCGCGTGCGAGGCGGCGTCGTTCGAGCTCCTGGCCGGAAACGACCCGGCGGAGTGCATCCCGCGCGACACGCCGTGAGAGGTCGACTGCGTTCGCTGCACGGTTGGCGAACTGCTCGGCGAGTCGCAGGTCGGCGCTGCTGAAGTGGGGATCAGAGCCCATCTTGTCGTGCGCGACAAGGACGCCGATCGGTCGTTCCCGGGCAAGTAACGGCACATAAAGACCTGTCGAAGCACCGAGGCGTCGGGTGACGTCCTGGTTCACCTCCGGATCCTCCAGGAGCGAGTCGACTCGTTCGCTCCGTCCGCGCTCGAGCACCCGTCCGGTCTTCGAGTCACGCTCGAGCGAGTTGAAGGCTTCGAGATCGGCCGCTCCTTCTCCGTCAGCCGCGGCGATGCGCAGCCCATCGCCTGCAGGAAGCGCGATGGCGACGAGACGCGCGCCGATCAGCTCACGCAGCCGGGTCGCAACGAGGTCGAGCAATGGGCCTAGCTCGAGCACGCCTACGAGGGCGCCGCCGATCTCGTTCAGCGATTCGAGTTGCTGCGACCAGGACGTGACCGATTCGTAGAGACGCGCGTTCTCGACCGCAACGGCCGCCTGGGCCGCAAGCAGCGAGACCAGCTCTTCGTCTTCGTCGGTGAAATCGCCCCCGCCGTCTTTCTCCGTGAGATAGAGATTTCCGTACGCGACGCCCCGCAGCAGGATCGGCACGCCGAGAAACGTCTGCATCGGCGGGTGGCCGGGAGGAAAGCCCACGGAGCGGGGGTGCTCCGACAGGTTGTGAAGGCGAAGGTTGTGTGCGTCCCGGATGAGCACACCCAGGATTCCGCCGCCGTGCGGAGGATCGCCGATCTGCTTCTCCACTTCGTCTGTCATCCCGTGGGTCACGAAGCGCTCGAGTCCCGTTCCCGACGGATCGATCACGCCGAGAGCTGCGTAATGGGCATCCGTGACACGGGCGGCGGCCTCGACGATCCGCTCCAGGACGCCGTCGAGCGACAGCTCGGAGTTGATTGCGATCCCGGTCTCCACGAGCACCCTGAGGCGGTCGGTCCCTTCCCGCGCGGTCATGGCTTCATGGTCTCAGAAGGCTCCGTAGTAAGCCGCAGCCGAGTCACGGGTCTCCCTTGGAAATCGACGGCCGACCCCGGATGGCGTCTCGTCATGGGGGCGCTTGACTTGAAGCGACCCCGGAACCACCACCAAACATTGGAGGCACGAGATGAGCACCATCACAGCTGATCACCGGGTAACAGAGGTAGTCCGCACGAAGAGCGACCTCTTTCGGAAGCTCCTCGAGCGGGGCGGCTTCGCCGCCGGCGCGACCCTGGTCGCCTTCGGCGTCGTTGCGATCGTCATGGGCTTCAGCGGCCGCGCAACGGTCGCCAACAGCCTGAAGCTCGAGAAGATCGTCGGCGGTGCCGACATGACGCCCGCCCTGATCGCAAAGGAGGCGAAGGACGCCGGCCTGACGAATGTCGAGCTCCCGACCGTTGCGGTCGCGGGCCTGGCAATCGACAGCGGCCCGAGGGCACGTGCGTTCGCGAGCTACATGCGAATCCACGCACTCGAGGCGACAGGTGGCTTCACGTATGCCCAGATCGGCCGGTTCACGGCCAAGCCCGGCGCGCCCAAGGCAGAGCTCGCGGTGGGCGGCGGCACTGACAATCCGCAGTACGCGTTGATCGATGCGGCGAGCAAGCAGCCCGTAGCCAACGGCATCCGCAACCTCTGGGTGACCGAGACCGCGCTGACGACCGCGCTGAACACGTCCTATATGGCCGACCGCCTCGGACTGTTCGGGATCGTCGTCGGTATCGCGCTGCTGCTGAGCGGCATCGGCTTCATCGTCCTGGCCTTCGCAGCGCTCCACCGGAAGGCCGCCGCGCAGCTCAGTTAGCGCGGCACAAGCCGGGCCGGCGCCCGGTGGTTTCGAGGCAGGCGCCGGTCCAGTACTCCTGGGCCGCTCCCCTCCATTCTTGTGGGGAGCGGTCTTTTTGTTGCAGGAGTTCGGATGTCGTGAGCGCGGATCGCTCAGCGCGTGATCGTGACGGGTATGCCGGGCCCGATGCGGACATTCAGCCAGCGCACCGCAGCGTTGTCGAGCCGCACACAGCCGTGCGAGGCCGCTGTACCGAGTGCGCCGCCGACGTTCATCAGGCCATGCAGGGCGATCTGACCGGGGCCGCCGGCGAACTCCTGCAGGACGTTGGAGCGGGCGCTCAACGCGAAGGCGAACGGCCCGCCCGCGTCGTGTGCGCGCAGTCGGATGACTTCCTCGATGAAGAACTTGCCCGGTGGCGTGGGCGTGGCGCGCGTACCCACGATCGCTTTGAAGGCTCGTACCTTGCGACCCTGCTGGTAGACGGTCACGCGGCGCGATGAGGTGTCGACGACAATGTGCCAGCCCGTGATCGTGAAACGGGTTGCGCGTCGTTTGATCCAGCCCGTATGTCCGTTCGGTCGGCCCGGTAGGAGGACGTGCAGCCACTCGACCCCGTCGGCGCCGGATTTGTGCCCGAGGACAGGGAGCACAGTGCGGTCTTCGGTGATCGGTCGCCGAGCGGGCACCAGTTCGAGCGCGGCAGAGCTTTCGTCGGGCGCCGACATCGCCGCATGCGGGCCGAGCAGAATCACCAGCTCCTGGGTGTGCTGTACAGCGGCCCGGCCGATTCCGGACGGCGCCCCGCTTGCCGGGCCCGCCGATAGTGTGACAAGCACGGCGACGGCCGCGGCGAGTGCCGAGAGAGTGGAGCGGGGTCGCATGGTGCTAGCCGGTCAGTCCGAAGCGATGGCGGGGCGGCTTGGCGTGGCCGCGGGTGGGCTTCTTTGCCTTGGCGTCCGCGGTCTTCGCTGCCTTGGCCGCTGCGGCCTTCGCTGCCGGGGAACTGTTCGCGGCGGTCGTCGTGGTCGCGCCGGGACTCCCGGGCGGGCCGGCAGTTGTCGTCGTGCCAGGAGTGGTGGTCGCGCCTGGAGTGGTGGTCGTGGCCGCCGTGGTCGTGGCTGCGGTTGTCGTGGCCGCCGTGGTCGTGGCTGCGGTTGTCGTGGCCGCCGCGGTCGTGGACGTGGTGACGGGTGCCGCGCACGTCGGCCTGACGACGGTGTCGTGAATGAAGGTGACGTCGGCGTTGCGCGCCAGGACTCTGCCTTGCACGGTGATGTTGTCGGTCAGGGTGATCTGGGTCAGCGCGAGGATCGTCCCGACGAAGGTGCTACCCGAGTTCTTCAGCCAGGCCGAGTTGACCTTCCAGAAGACGTTGCACGGCTGGGCGCCATTTGTGTACGTGATCGATGCGCCTACTTCGACAGTGAGGTCACTGACGGCCCGGAAGATGAAGACCGCGTTCGGGTCGCCGCCCCCGTCGAGCGTCAGCGCACTGTTGATCAGGATGGCTGAACTTGAGTCGTAGACGCCCGGACCCTTTGTGCCACCGAGATTGCCGGTGACGTCTCCAGTCGTCGGTTGAGCTTCGGCGGCGAGGTAGGCGGCCGTGACAGCATCCTGGGCGCTGGCCATCCCGGCAGCATCAGCGGGGCCGTTGTACCTGGCGAACCCCGAATTGGTGACGCCGGCGCCGACCGAGGTCGGCGAGCCGACGTCGCCGCTGACCACGGTGGGCCCGGCGGCATCGGCATTGGTCATGGCGGTGAAGGAGAGTGCGCCGAATGACGCGGCCGCTCCAAGGTTGATGGTCGTTGCGGACCGAGCGCTGCCTGCAAACGCGAGCGAAAACCCGACGATCGCGAGCAGGAGCAGCCCAATGGTCGGGCTGGCGTTCGAGCGCGGGCGCGTCGTCCTCGCGTGATACTTGAAAAATCTCATCTGGATCCTTCCCGCAGCCTGCAGTGATCGCCGACCAAGACGCGGCGTAGGTCCGTGCGCAAACAATCCGCACCTTCCTCATACCGGCGTCGCCCTCACTTGCTGGGATCCCCGAAACGTGCCCTCTCGCTCCCTCCGTCGGGTGAGATCGTCGCGCCTGAAGATTTACGTCTCGGCGCTAGTCTCAGGGCGCAGCCGCATCGGGCTGCGGTGTCGCCGGCACGAGCAGGAGGTGGCTGGCGACGATTGCGCCGGCGACGTCGACGAGCTTGTTGCCGTTGTGCTGGGAGTGTTCGCGCAGCATCCCGAAGGCCCTGTCGGCGTCGACCGAGTGGCGGGCCATCAGGATCCCTTTTGCCTGCTCGATCAGGGCGCGGCGTCCGAATGCTCCTCGCAGGTTGTGGTACTCGGTGAAGCGCTGCAGCGTGACGTCGATCGCGCTCTGCAACTCCTCAGGGGTGGTGTCGACGAGGTAAGCGAAGACGCCGCGTTTGGCTGCCTCGCGGACATAAGCCGGGTCCTCGGCGGAAAGCAGCGCGATCACCGGGCAGCTGGATTCGTGGACGATCTGCTCGATCAGCTCGAGCGCATGTTGTGACGAGAGACCGAGCCCGACCAGCGCGACGTCGGGCTGCTCCCGGGCAGTCACCGCGGCGACCGCCGTGACGTCAACCTCGCGAGCAATCACTTCGTGTCCGAGGCCCGAGACAACCTGGGCGAGCAACTCGAGTCGGTCGCGCCGCTCGTTGGCGATCAAGACGCGCAGATGTTGAATCTCGTCCTCGACCATCCGCCCCAGGTCTCCTCGCGACAATTCCTACCCCGATCGTAGACGTCGAATCGCACGGCGCAAACCTCTGCGATACGCGTTTTGTCCGGGATCGAGAGCGGCTCAGTCTCGATTCGGCTTGGACATCACGATTGGCAGTCCGCGGTCCCGCGCGAATCACCCTTTGGGGTGACCGCTAGTAGCCCATTTGGCCGATTTCGGTCTGGTGGACTGCGGCGACGATCGCGTGGCCACCGCTGCGGCGGTGGAGGGCGAGGCTCGAGAGATCGAGCGGCGTTACCGCACGCTCGTCGAGCAGTTGCCGCTCGTCGTCTACGTCGACGCCTTGGACGAGGGCAGCTCCAACATCTTTACGAGCGGGGGGATCGAACCGCTGCTCGGCTACACCGTCGAGGCGTGGCGGGATGATCCGGACCTCTTCATTCGCACTCTGCATCCCGATGA
>Ga0184619_10000281_pt1 | contig 17189 bp, 14 predicted proteins | sample PLM0_60_b1_FD_133146 | JGI IMG/M metagenome (GOLD analysis project Ga0184619, IMG submission 133146) | Groundwater sediment microbial communities from an aquifer in East River, Colorado, USA - PLM0_60_b1 | ecosystem: Environmental > Terrestrial > Soil > Riparian zone | place: USA: East River...
AATCGGTCCGTTCGGAATTTGCGCGATGTAGGAGCTCGTGTTCAGTTCGAACTTGTGATACGGCTCTTTGCCGGATTGAGCTTTGGAGCCTTTCGGCATTTGCACTGAAAAATCTTCACCATCCGGGCGCAACGTTTCCCATTCAATTGTTTTCACTGAGGATTGCGCGGACAGGAATGAAGGCAAAGCGAAAAGTAGTAATGCGAGCGAGGAGACTCTTAAGGTAATCCATTTCATATTGTTGACTCCTGGTAAACCTTATCTGGGGTCAAATGAATTTTAGCGAACTATTGCCGGCGAATTAAAGTTGCGCCACCATCTCCGCCGGATTCCAATAGGCGTACAGCGTCATAATCTTGCCTGCGTCATCAATCGTAAATACGTTAATGCCTTCGAAGCGTACGGCGCGTCCCTGTTTGCTGGTTCCTGTTCCGGTCCACTTCACAGCGGCACTGTTGCCGGCGATAAAGACGTGATCTTCAGTCAAGCCGACTTCCTTGAAAGCCGCTGTGATCGTTTGAAAAAACTCACCCAATTTCTGATGGCCGTTGATTGGTAGAGCGCCAACAGGATCATAACTGATAGCGTCTTCGGCAAATGTATTCACCCATGCCTGCTGGTCCATTGCGCGCAGCGCTGCGAAATAAGCCTTAACTGTTCTAGCTATTACTTCCGGTGACATTCGCATTTTTCCTCTCTCGATCTGATTGCACCAGCAGGCGCCGCAGGATTTTTCCGGACGCAGATTTAGGAATCTTATCAATAAATTCCAGCAGGCGAATTCGCTTGTGCGGAGCCACGCGTTCGGCAACAAATTCCATGATCTCCTGTGGAGTGGCTTCTGCTTTAAGTACCACCACTGCCTTGGGCACTTCACCGGCCTCAAGGTCCGGGTAGGGAATCACCGCAGCGTCCGACACGCACGGATGCGTTAGTAGAATTGCTTCCAACTCTGCCGGCGGCACCTGAAAACCTTTGTACTTAATCAGCTCCTTGGCGCGATCGACGATAAAGAAATGGCCGTCTTCGTCTGCATAGCCAACGTCGCCGGTGTGCAGCCATTGCTCCGGATCGATCGTTTGCGCCGTAGCTTCAGGACAATTCAAATAGCCTTTCATGATCTGCGGACCGCGAACGCAAACTTCGCCTTCCTGATTTGGACCTAATTCCTCGCCGGTGGCCAGATCGACGATTTTGCATTCCGTGCCCGGCGCCGGGGGACCAACAGAGCCAAACTTTACCTGGCTCTTGTCCGCCGGCGAAGAATGAGTGACTGGACTCGTCTCAGTCATGCCATAGCCCTGACGGATGTCACAATTAAGCCGGGTCATGCATGCGCGTGTAAGATTCTCGTCCAACGGCGCCGCCCCTGAAAAGATTGTGCGCAACGTCGGCAACTTGTAGTTGTCGATGAGTGGATTCTTGCTGAGCGCGAGCACTATCGGGGGCACGATATGTGCCAGCGTGACGCCATACTTTTGAACCGCCTGCAAGAACAACTCCAAATCAAAACGCCGCATGGTCACGATCGTCGCGCCTTTGTGCAAGCCCATGTTAAGAACGACGACCAGGCCGTAGATATGAAACAGCGGCAGCACACAAATCAGCGTATCGCTTGCAAAAAAGTAATCAAGGCCCTCCATCTGGCACATATTGGCGACCAGATTGTGATGCGTGAGCATGACGCCTTTGGGCAGGCCAGTCGTACCGCTGGAGTAAGGAAGGGCGACTAGATCTACACGTGGATCTATTTTTGGTTCGAAAAAAACGCCGTCGTTTTCAAGTAAAGATGTGAACGGCGTAGCACCTTCAGCTTCACCGAAAACAAACACTTCCTCGACATTTGCCTCGTTTGCCGCGGCGCGGGCTTTCGCGAAACATTCGGGAACAGTGACGAGAAAGCGGGCGCCGGCGTCTTTCAGTTGCTGGCCAATCTCATGTTCGGTGTAAAGACGATTGACGGTGGTGCAGGCGCCGCCAAGTGTGGCGACAGCGTGGAACGCGATCGCAAACTCCGGGACGTTGGGACTCAGAATGCCGAAAACGTCATGTTGCTTGAATCCACGCGCCGCCAAACCGGCAGCCGCGCGCCGAATCGAATCAGTAAGCTGCGCATAAGTCATCGTCCTTCCTGTCTCGCCTTCTATTAATGCAGGCTTATCGCCCAGCGACGCTGCATTCCGCAAGACAAAGGAAGTGATCGAGACTTCGGGAATTGTGACTTTGGGATAGGGGCCGCGGAAGATCATCAGTTGTTAGACCGCAATTGGGATGGGGATGGTTAGAGCCGCGCATACATTAGCAGGTGACCTTGCTTCCGCAAAAGGTTTATATTTATGCCATCGCATCTCGATTCGTATAGCTGGCTTTTTTAGAGCTCATGCGGTTTTACATTGCGGTTATTTGCGAGTTCTTCCTTTGCGGTGAAACCAACATCCGAAACCGCAGAGTTCGCCAAGAAGGCGCAAAGGTTCGCAAAGGAATCCGACTCCAGTACCACAATTTGCGTTTGTCAGTCTCGACATCATGACGCAAACACCATCACGGCCACTCAACATCATTTGCCTGGCCACTTATTTCAAAGGCGGCGACTTCATTCGAGAATGCAAGCGGCTGGGCTGTCACGTCGTCCTGATTACGAAGGAAAAGATGCTTCAGGAAGACTGGCCGCGCGACTGTATCGACAACCTGATGGCGGTGCCCAACGATGCGGGTCCGCCGCTGTTCATCGATTTGGTCGCGTTTTTGGCGCGCGAAATGAAACCGAACCGCGTGATTGCGTTGGAAGAGTTTGACGTGATGACTGCTGGGCTTATCCGCGAACATTTTTGTCTGCCCGGCATGAACAGTTCGACTGCCAGAACATTTCGCGACAAACTGCGAATGGCCGAGGCAGCCAGAGCAGCGGGTGTTGAGCTGCCTGATTTTGTGCCTTTGATCTATTCCACGGAGATCGCCGAATTCATTGAGCACGTGCCGCCGCCCTGGATCTTAAAACCGCGTTCAGATGTTTCTGCCATTGGCATTCGCAAAGTCGAACACGCGGACGATGTCTGGCGCATCGTCGAAGAACTTAACCAGCGCGCTAGTTTGCGCGAGCGCGCTTCATATTACTTGCTGGCTCGATTTGTTCAGGGCGAAGTTTTCCACGTCGATTCAATTGTCAACAACGGGCACGTGGCATTCGCAGGCGCGAATCGTTACGGTCGTCCGCCGTTGGAAGTAGCGCACGTAGGCGGCGCATATATTTCAAGGACGATTGCACACGGCTCGGTTGATGAAAAAAGACTGTTTGAAATCAACCGGAAACTTATTAAGGGTCTGGGGCTGCAAAGAGGAGCCGCTCACGCCGAGTTCATCAAGAGCGACGCTGATGGCCAGTTTTATTTTCTGGAAGTTGCTGCCCGCGTTGGCGGCGCTTACATCGCCGAAGTTTTGGAAGCTGCTACTGGACTGAATCTTTGGCGCGAATGGGCCAAGGTCGAAGTGGCGGACGCTGCGGGGCGAAGAAGACAGCAGGAGCAGTCGGCAGGAGCAGTAGCAGGAGAGAACGCCGACCATAAGGGAGGCCGCGCTTCCGCTTCAGGCAAACTCAAGCCTCTCCGAAAAGAATACGCCGGCATCGTGCTATCGCTCGCAAAGCAGGAGCACCCCGACACCTCTGCTTACGACGATCCCGAAATTGTCTTTCGCGCGAAGAAGCGTCATCACGCCGGGTTGATTGTGCGCTCAAAGAAAATCGAACGCGTTGAAGAGTTGTTGCAGGACTACGCGACGCGCTTTGCGGAGGACTTTGTCGCCGTCGTCGCACCACTCGAGAAAGCAGAGTGATCACGGGTCTGGCTAGAAAAAAGGCGGGCAGGCCCGGCTCTAAACGAAATTCATTTCTTGTCCGTGCTAATCCGCGTTCATCTGCGGCCGATTTTTCTTCCTCTCACTTCAAATGTTTATCGAACCAGTCCAGCACGGTGTGATACCAGAACGCTGAATTCTGCGGTTTCAGGATCCAGTGACCTTCATCCGGAAACAAAATCAGTTTCGATTCAACGCCGTTACGCTGTAACGCCGTGAAGAGTTCCAAACTCTGTGTGTAAGGCACGCGGAAATCCAGTTCGCCCGCAGTGACCAGCGTCGGAGTCTTGAAGTTGCGCACGAACATGTTCGGCGACCAGCGCGCATACATTGCCGGGTTGGACCAGGGTGTTCCCTTGAATTCCCATTCCGGAAACCACAGCTCTTCGGTGGCGCCATACATGCTGGTCAGGTTGTAAACACCCGCGTGGGACACCAAAGCCTTAAAGTGAACCCGCGGATCGTTGTTGTGGCCAAGAATCCAATCGATCATATAGCCGCCATAGCTGGCGCCTGCCGCGCCGATGCGCGTGCGATCGATAAATGAATTGCGACGCAGCAAGTCGGCCACGCCGTTCATGATGTCGACGTAGGGCTTCCCGCCCCAGTCGCCGCTGATTTCGTTCGTGAACTGCTGGCCAAAGCCGGTTGAACCGCGCGGATTGGGCTGAAACACCACGTAACCAGCGTTCGCAAAAATCTGCGGGTTCCAACGATAGCTCCAGTTGTTGTTGAACGCGCTTTGTGGCCCACCGTGAATGATCACGATTAGCGGATACTTCTTGTTGGGATCGAAATCGACCGGCTTGATTACAAAGCCCTGAATCTTTTTCCCCAGCGCGCCGGTCCATTCTATTTCTTCCGCCGGCTTTAAGTTGGCCTGGGCCATCAACTCATTGTTGACGCGGGTTAAAGCGATAACACTGCCGGCATTTCCACGGAAGATCTCGGCAGGACCCGAGATGGTACTGCTTACGAATACGAAGGTGTTGTCCGCAGCAACTTGCAGGTTGCTGGCGAAAACATTGCCGGCGACTCTTTGCCGCTGTCCGCCGGTCACGGGAACTTTGTAGACATTCTCGTAACCGCGATCACCGGCAGTGAAATAAATAGTTTTACCGTCGGGCGAAAGTGCAACTTCATCAACGCTTAGATCAAAGCCGCGCAGTAACTCGACACTTGTGCCCGCGGAACGGTTGAACGCCATCAGCCGCCAGCGATCCGCTTCGAACCCCGCCGTGGCCTGCGACCGGTAAATGATGTATTTGCCATCGGGCGTGTAGACCGGCGTATCGTCGTACCCGTGATTCTTGCCGGTTATATTGCGCGCCGGCCCACCGGCGGTTGGGACGATGTAGACGTCGCTGTTAGTTGAGATTGCTTCGATTTTATCGGGATTCCGCAGATAAGCCAGTTCTTTCGAATCGGGCGAGAATGAATAATCAACGTCGCCTGCCACTGCGTAAGGCGGCGAATCGAAATCGCCGGGAGTAAGGTCACGCGCTACGCCGCCTTTGCTGGCAACTATAAAAACGTGAGTGCGTTTTCGATCGCGCCACTCAACCCAATGACGAAACAGTAAACGCTCCGTTACATGTGCCTTGACTTTATTTTTGTCAGCGGCCTCATCTTTCGCCTTATTGCATTCGTCGGCTGTGCAGTCCGGGTAAACGTCGGAAACGAAAGCGAGCCAATTACCATCCGGCGACCACACTGGGCCGCCGGCACCGGTCGAGATTTTCGTCACTTGCTCCTTGTTGCTGCCGTCCGGCTCCATCACCCAGACCTGATCGCCGGTGACGTAGGCGATCTTCTTCCCATCCGGCGACCAGCGCGGCGAACTTGAGGAGCTGGTGCCGCTGGTGAGCTGTCTCATCTCGCCGCCGGCGCTCGATATGATATAGATTTGGGTTAACGTGCGGTTAGCATCAACGTTAACATCGCCGATAGTGAAGGCAACGCGCTTTCCATCCGGAGAAAGCTGCGGGTCGCCAACACGCCGAATTTTCAACAAGTCTTCAACTGAGTAATGACCACTCTGCTGGGCGCTGGCAACTGATGCGAACACGATAAGGGACAGTCCGATTGCAACGAGAAAGCGTTTCATAGTTACCCTCTTCAAAGTCTTTCGCTGATTTTTTGGATAGCGGTAATATTATGGCACTACCAGGCGATGGTGTGCACGTTTCGCAGCCTGCCCCACAGTGCCTTGGTTCCGACCGATCTCTGTGCGTCCTCTGCGATCTCGGTGTCTCTGGTTAGTCTTATTACCAGTAGGTCACCACAGAGGCACAGAGAACGCTGAAACTACAGAGAGAATAAAAATCAGAACTTTTCCAGGCCGAACGCCACGAAACAATCTAACTAATGATTAGAAGAATCATCCTAGGCCTTCTCAAGTTCGCATTGCGCGTTTATTTCCGGCGCATCGAGATAATTGGCCTCGAGCATGTGCCGCGTAAGTTCCCGGTAATCTTTGTTCTCAATCATCCAAACGCACTGGTCGATCCTGTTTTTCTTTTTTGTCTGGCGCCGCGCCGCGTTTCGTTTCTCGCAAAAGCGCCCTTGTTCCGTGTGCCGGTGCTCGGATTCTTCATACGCGCGCTCGACTCGCTGCCGGTTTATCGTCGCAAGGATGAAGGCGAAGACGTTTCGCGCAATGAAGAGACTTTTGTTGCTGCGCGAAAGCTGCTCGCGAGTGGTGGCACCATTGGAATTTGTCCGGAAGGCGTTTCACACAGCGAGAAGAGACTGCTGCCAATCAAGACTGGTGCAGCGCGCATCGCTCTTGGCGCCGTCTCCACCGGCGAGGTCGCGGATCTGAAGATTGTTCCCGCTGGTCTCTATTACACCTCAAAGACAAAGTTTCGCAGCAGCGTTTTACTCTACTTCGGAAAACCAATAGACGTGACACCAACTTCGCTTGAAGAGACAGGAAATCTTCTACGTGCTGCGGTGCGCGAGCTGTCCGACCGAATCGAATGCGCGTTGCGCGACGTGATACTCAATGCCGAGCAGGAGGAGGCCCTGCAAACGATCGCGCGCGCCGAGAAAATCTTTTCCGCGGAAACGGATGATGAATCGCGAGAAAGCCTGGCCCAGGAGCTGCAACTTCAGCAACGATTTATCAAGGCTTACACAGTTTTGCGTGAGCGGGCCCCTGAACGTCTGCGCCGGCTTGAATTGCGCATGAGCCGGTTTGAAGAGGAACTAATACAGGCCGGCGTCGATCCGGATGATTTTTCGCCGCCGCCGTCGCCAGCCGCAGTATTGTTGCACATACTGATTCGACTTGGCGTATTCGCGATCCTGATCTTGCCTGCGACGCTGGGCGTCGTGGTCCACTACCCGGCATACCGCTTGGGCCGCTACCTGGCGACCCGTTTTTCCAAAGATGAAGAAGACGTGGTTTCCACAGTAAAGATAATTTCGGGGATGCTATTTCTACCGTTGACGTGGTTGCTTCTGGCGGCGCTCGTTTACAAATGGCTGGATTGGGAACTGGCGCTGACGGCGCTTCTATTCATTCCACTGCTGGGTTACCTCGCGGTGCGATTTTTCGAAGAGTTCGACAAATCGATAGGCGGATTACGCGCCCTCGCTTTCTTCGTGATGCGCCGGAGATTTTTTGTTCGCCTACTTGCCGAGCGCAAAGCAATCCACCGGGAAATCCTGGCGTTGGGCGAGGAAACTGCAATCGCAAGCCAGTAATTTTAGGTTGATGAAATCATAGCGAAGGGAAAAGGGGGGAGTCTTGTCTGAATGCAATTTTATTTCTTGCGCGCTTTTGAACCCTTTGTGGTCGCTGCGCGCCGCTTGCCGCCCGAGGCTCTAACAGAACGGCCCTTGCGGCCTTCGCTCTGGATTCGTCCGGCCTTCATTAGGTTCTCATAACTGCCACGCACGACGTTCCGCGCTACATCTACTGAGTTAGCGAGTTCACGTTCACTAGGCAGGTAGCTGCCGACCGTATACACACCTGACTCGATCATACTTGTGAGTTGATCAGTGATCTGTTTGGTCATGGACACTGGCAGCTTGCGATTGACACGTATAGTCATCTTCGGTTTCACCTCTCGGTACCTCCTCGGCTGGTTCAATTTGTTTTGGGGGTAGGTGGAATTCTATGCAGCACCGCGTGAAGTGTCAACATACGAAATTTTTGATTAAGGCAAAGCGGACCACGCGGCTTGGTTTGTGCGGAACCACCCCACGTTGGACCACTCTCTCAGTGACATTTCCCTAACGTTTCCCTAACTCATTCATGACGGGTATGGAAGGATGAGGGATGAAGGGTAAAGGATGAAACAGGCCAGGTACCATTGGTGCCGCTTTCTGCCTTCATCCTTCATCCTTCCGCCTTTTATTGAATACGGCCCCAGGCGCTTGTCTTCCAGTTGTCGATTGCGTCACTTCCCAAGATCCACGGAGGCAACGGCATCATCAACCTCTCCGAAAGCGCTGACACGTAGGGCTCATACATCAAACGCAGTTCCGTCAGTTTCAGTTCAGCGTCCTCACCGCCCTTTAGCGACGCGCCGTTGTGCTCAAGTATTTCTCGCAGCCGTTCGAGATCGCCGGGAAACAACCGCGTGGCGCAGGCTTGCGGCGTCGCGGGCGCGGTGCTGAATATTTGCGCGATATCCACCACCGCGTGTCGCGCCATGGCGAAGGTCAACCTGGCCTGCCAGGCCGGCAAGCCCTCGACACCGACCATTACCAGCGAACAAGTATCGAGCACCGTCGTCAAGGCCGCCAGCCACGATTGATTGTCATGTTGTGAACGGAAATAGCAGAGCACTGGATAGGACAAGTGACTTTCAAGCAGCTCGGCCGCCCACCGTTCCCATTCGCGCAAAACTGAACCCAGCTCGTTCAGGTTTCCACTTTCCGCATGGCGGCGCAACATCTCAGTGGCGCTCGAAGGCGAGCCGGCACGCGCGTCAAGCAGTGTAATATTCATTTCGCGCCGCGAAAATGATTGATAGAGGACGGGCAAGTATCCAATTACGATCGCCAGCAAACCAAAACCATTTGCGGCTTCGATAACAGCGAGCATCCGGCCAATGGCGGACATTGGCACCATATCACCGTAGCCAAGCGTGAAAAATGTGACGCCGCTAAGATAAAGATATTCAGGAAACGTTGGACGTGCGCTCACATTCAAGTGCGCGCCAAGGCTCCAGTGAAGAATTGCATAACCGAGAATAAGGCCAAGCGCCCAAAGCGTCAGTAGCATCAGCAAAGACAATGGACCAAATAATCCGAGTAATTCTTCGCGACGCTTAGCATTGTGAAGCGAGCGCGCGAGGGCCGACCAGGGCGTCCAGACGGTGCGATAGAACGCACTGGCCAAACGGAAGCGGCGTGTGACTCGCCGCGGCAAGATGATGGTTTCGAAGGCGTCCCAGAGAATTGCGAGGATTAACGCGATGCCGGGAATTATGGCCAGAAGCCTCATAGTGAATTCGCCCAGGTCAGATCAGCTACGAATCGTGAATGCCCAACGGCCAGATGTTATCGTTGAATTGATCTTTAGCAAATGTTCCTCGCGTCCAGGAGCATTTTGTCGCCACAAACCGCTGCGCTACTCTAGTAGCAGCCATTCCAATTTCCTATGCCTTCTTTAATTGTTCACGGGCACTTCTACCAACCGCCACGCGAAAATCCGTGGACCGGAAAGATCGATCCGGAACCTGATGCCGTCCCTTTCCACGATTGGAACGAGCGCGTGCACGCCGAGTGTTACGGACCCAACAGTGCTGTTCGGACAGAAACGACAAACGGCAGCGAACAGGTAATCAACAACTACGGCAACATCAGTTTTGATTTTGGCCCGACGTTGCTTTCATGGCTCGAGGGGCAACATCCGGCAACCTATTCAAAGATCATTGCTGCCGATGCTGAGAGTATGGCCCGTTTCACTGGACACGGGAATGCGATTGCGCAAGCTTACAATCACGCGATTCTACCTTTGTGCAATGAACGCGACTGGCTGACACAAATTCGTTGGGGCTTGGCCGATTTTCGTTATCGGTTTGGCCGTGAACCCGAAGCGATCTGGCTTCCAGAAACAGCGTGTAATGACGATGTGCTCGACTCGCTTATCGATCATGAATTGAGATATGTGATTCTCGCTCCGCAACAAGCTGCGCGCATTCGCGACGGCCAACAGGCGTCGGCGAGTTGGCAAGAGACGTCGAAGAACAGCATCGACACCAACATTCCGTATTTTCGCTGCCATCGAAATGGTTCAGGAAAATCGCTGGCTGTCTTTTTTTACGATCAGGATATTGCGCATGCAATCGCCTTTGAGCATGCGCTTTCTTCGAGTGCGGAACTGGCAGCACGTATAGGAGCGCGGCCCGGGTCGACTGCGATGGTTAGTGTGGCGACGGATGGCGAGATCTATGGACATCATCATAAATTCGGCGATCAGGCTTTGGCCCATCTGTTGGAAACGGAAGCGCCGGCGCGCGGATTTCTGGTGACAAACTATGGTGAATACCTGGACCAGCATCTGCCCGGCGTCGAGGTGGAAATAGACAACGGCCCGGCTGGCGAGGGCAGTTCATGGAGTTGTATTCACGGCGTGAACCGTTGGACCAGTGACTGTGGCTGTCACACGGGTGGGGGCGAAAGTTGGAACCAGGCTTGGCGAAAACCCCTGCGCGCGGCGCTCGACTTTTTGCGTGATGAAGCAGCAACTGCTTTTGCAACAACGCGCGGTGAGTTGTTCATTGATCCCTGGGCCGCGCGGGATGAGTCGATAAGACTAATACTGGATCAATTCGAATCGCGCGAGCTGTTTTTGCAACAACATGCGCCACGGCCGTTAACCCGCGAACAAGAACTACAGGCACTGACGTATCTGGAAATGCAACGCAATGCGCTGTTGATGTATACCAGTTGCGGCTGGTTCTTTAACGACATTGGCGGCCTTGAGCCGATTCAGATTCTGAGGTACGCCTGCCGCGTGATCGAGTTGATGCGCGAAGTCGAGTTGTCCTCGCCGCGGCAACGCTTCCTGGAAATTCTGGCAGAAGCAAAAAGCAACCGGCCCGAGCTGGGAAGCGGCGCAGATATCTACCGCCGCCTGGTAGAACCTGCCAATCCTTCATTTGATCCCGATTTCGAGAGATTGGCGCCGGTTAATACATGACGAAAAAGGATTCCAGCAAAACTCCGAGGAAAACGGCACAGTCACCTGGCGGCGTCCCGCGTAAGCGAGCAGCAGTACCGCCAACCAAAATCAAAAGCGAGTCGATGCCGCAAATATTGGGTGAGCTGGATCTTCACTTGTTTGCGGAAGGAAAGCACGAACACATTTATGAAAAGCTGGGCGCACATGTTCTCACTCGCAATAGCGCCAAGGGAGTGTCGTTTGCCGTCTGGGCGCCAAGCGCCCAACGCGTAAGTGTGGTTGGCAATTTTAATGGCTGGGATGGAACACGCCATCCGCTGCGACGGTTAGGTGAATCAGGCGTTTGGGAAATTCTTATACCCGGCCTGGCCACCGGCGAACTTTACAAATATGAAATCCAATCACCCGGTATGCCCGTGTTTTTGAAAGCCGATCCTTATGCTTCATACGCCGAAGAGCCGCCCAACACTTCGTCCGTTGTATACGAATCGAAGTATCGGTTTCGCGATATGACCTGGATAAGAAAGCGGGCAACGATGGAACACTTTCGCCGGCCGCTTTCGATTTATGAAATTCATTTCGGATCGTGGCGGCGCGTCACAGAAGAAGACGATCGGCCGCTGAATTATCGTGAAATGGCCGAACCGCTGGCGAAGTATGTTCGCGAGCTGGGTTTTACGCATGTCGAGTTTTTGCCGCTCAAGGAATTCCCCTATGGACCATCGTGGGGTTATCAGGTCAGTAACTACTACGCGCCTTCCGCGCGCTATGGCACGCCCGACGACCTGCGCTACTTGATCGACTATCTACATCGAAAAAGCATTGGCGTGATTATGGATTGGGTGCCGGCGCACTTTCCCAAAGACGCATTCACGCTCGGACGTTTCGATGGCTCCGCTTTATACGAGCATCTCGATCCGCGTAAAGGCGAACATCCGGATTGGGGCACTTACATTTTTAATTACGGACGAACTGAGGTCAGAAACTTTCTGATCGCGAACGCGCTCTATTGGTTCCGCGAGTTTCATATCGACGGACTGCGCGTCGATGCCGTCGCTTCGATGCTTTACCTTGATTACAGCCGCAATGAAGGCGAATGGATTCCGAATCAATATGGCGGGCGCGAAAATCTCGAGGCCCTCTCGTTTCTGAAGGAATTGAACGAGGTCACGCACCGCGAGTGTCCGGGCACGATCATGATTGCAGAAGAATCAACCGCATGGCCCATGGTCAGTCATCCAACCTACACGGGCGGGCTGGGGTTCGACTTCAAGTGGAACATGGGCTGGATGCATGACACGTTGAAATACTTTCAAACGGATCCGCTGTTTCGCGCCGGCAATCACAACGCGCTGACGTTTGGTTTGGTCTATGCGTGGAGCGAAAACTTTATCCTGCCGCTCTCGCATGATGAAGTGGTCCACATGAAGGGCGCGTTGTTGAATAAGATGCCGGGAAACAACGCACAGAAGTTTGCAAACCTGCGCGCGCTTTACGCCTACATGTGGGCACACCCGGGTAAGAAGCTGCTTTTTATGGGCGGCGAGTTTGGGCAGTGGCGCGAATGGACCGAAACCGAAAGCCTCGATTGGCATCTGATTGAAGATCCACTGCACGGCGGATTGCAAAGATTGCTAAGCGATCTCAATCGCGAATACAAAAAGCATGACTGCTTTTGGGAAGCGGACGGCGAACCTGCTGGCTTTGCCTGGATCGATGTTGATAACGCGGCGCAAAACGTGATCGCATTTCGTCGCATCTCGCCGACGACCAGCGCAGAAATAATCTGCGTATATAACTTCTCGGCTGTGACGATCGAGGGTTACCGGCTCGGCTTGCCGCGAGCGGGGAAATACAAACAGTTACTGAATACAGATGCTGAAGTTTATGGTGGCGCGAACGTTGGTCAGGCAAAGCGAATGATGGCTGAGGAGATACCGCATCGCGGTCTTGAATATTCGGTTGGGATTACGTTGCCGCCGCTGGCGGGGCTGTGGTTTGAAGCGCCGCGGCAGTAGCGCGACTCATCGGCAGGGCGCCGATCTGTGATTTTGTCACTCGCTTCAAATCCATATGCTTGAGCGGAATCAATCGCTGACCGAGCAGGTCAACGCCCGCCAGACTCTGCTCCAAAACGATGTAACCAATCAGCGGTTCGTAATCGCCATCAGCTGGGCTCATTTCCACAAAAGCAACTTCGTTTAGGATGGCACGGAATCCCTCTATCTGAATACGCACTGGGCCGCACACTTCAGCTGTAACAGTTTCTTGGGTAGCTGTTTCAACTTCGATCTCTGCTGAAAATTCGAGCTTGCCGAGCCGGTCTTTCCATACACTTGGTAACACCATAAGGGAGGCGCCGGTATCGACCAAGGCCTCGCATCGCAATGCTTTGGAAAGGTCGGAAGCGTTTTCGATTGTTACTGAAGCAACTATTCTTCCCAAATCCATATCCTTTTAACTCCTAAAGGAAACTATACACCGGGACAAAACGCCAGCGAACTGCTGGAGGTCCCTGTTGAATTTTCATGAAGATTTCTTGCAGGGTGTGCAGAACCGCGAGCGATAGCGAGCGGATGCCAGACTCAAATCTTCTAACCATTGATTCTATGTTTGTGGTAGTCCTCAAGTTGACGTTTGCATCCGGTCGCCACCGCTCCCGGTTCTGCAAGAGCTTCGCGGTTGGGCTACCGCGCGGTTGACTCATGCTGTATCTTCCCAGGTAAATGATCGACTGGTCCGAAATTCGAAAGCAGTTTCCTGTAACTGAACACTCGACGTATCTCAACACGGCGGCCGCTGGGCCATTGCCACGCGCGACCAGCGATGCCGCGTCTGCCTACTATCGCCTCATGATGAATGACGGTGACACTCACTGGGACGACTGGTTGGCGAAGCGCGAGGAAGTTAGAAAGAAGATCGCAGCGTTTATCAACGCCGAACCGGATGAAGTGGCGCTGACAACAAACACGTCAAGTGGCATGAACGTGATCATCGATGCGCTGGAGAATCACGGTGAAGTCATCTCCTGTGATCTCGAATTTCCCGTTTCCACCCTGCCGTGGATGAACCGGCGTATTCCCATTCATCTGGTGAAATCACATGAAGGGCTGGTTGAAGTTCAGGATCTACGCGACGCCATGAACGTCCGCACCGGCGTGATCTGTTTGAGCCATGTGCAATTTTCCAACGGGTTCCGCAGTGATTTGGAAGAATTGGGAGACGCAAAAGGCGGACATGCGTTGGTTGTAAACGCCGCGCAGTCGGCGGGCGCTTTTGCGATCGACGTAAAGCGTATGAAGATCGATGCGCTTTGTTCCACCGGCCACAAATGGATGTTGTCAGGTTACGGCAGCGGCTTTGTTTATTTATCGAGGGAACTAATGGCGCATTCAAAGCCGCACGCGATTGGCTGGCTCAGTCTTCAGGATCCTTTCACGATGCGCAACGATGAAGCACATCTACGTCACGATGCTGCTGCGCGTGCGGAGCTTGGTTGTCCGCATTACGCTGGCATCTTTGCACTGGGTGCGTCGGTTGATCTAATTGGAGGTATCGGCATCGAGAACGTCGAAGCGCGCGCTCTTGGACTAAACCGTTCTCTGACTGATCGGCTAATCGATTCTGGTTGGGAGGTACTGTCCCCGATCTGCGACGATCGAACGCGCTCTGCTGAGACGTTAGTTGCCATCGCCGATCCCGCTCAATTGGTTAGAAAACTTGCAGGCCAAAAGATAATTGTTACCGAAAAGCCAGAGGGAATTCGCGTAGCGACGCATTTCTTCAATGATGAAACGGACGTCGACCGTTTGCTTGAAGCGCTGTTAAGCGAACACTAACGCCGGGTCGGTCTTGATTGCAATTTTCTCTGTGAAACCTCCGTGTTCTCTGTGCCTCTGTGGTGGGTGCTATCGTTAATAAAGATTAACCACTGAGACACAGAGAGCGCAGAGAACGCACAGAGATGAACTTAAGCCGGACACTACTCTAACGCCGAGCTTTCTTGGGACGAGTTTTCCGAGCACTTGGTTCCCCTGTCTTCTCCGAAGCCTCACCAGTTGTTTCGCTCCTAAAATACTTGCGCGCGAGCTTGACGAACGTTTCCATAATTGGTGATTCGTACCCGCCGATGTGTTTTGCTACTCCGAGTTCCCAGTTTATTTGCGCGCCTTCAATCCACCATCGCACCAGCCTCCCATTCGCGACCGCATCGCTAACTGATTGCAGCGGCACAATTCCGACGCCCATGTCTTCCTCCACCATGCGGCGAATAGCAGCTTGCCGGCTAAGCTCCATCGACACGTGAAGCGTTACGCCCGCCTGTGCGAAAAACTGATCGATTAATCGTCGCGTGTTTCCGCCGCGCTCGCCGAGGATAAGTTTTTCTCCTGCCAGCGTGTAGGCGCTGACTGTCTTCTGCTTCGCCAGCCGGTGATGCGGCGAAGCGACGGCCACCAACTGATCCTGGCTGAGGCGCTCAGTGTGAATGCCGCGTGCTTCGACCGGCAGCGACACAAAGGCAATGTCCAGCTCACCGTTGAGCAACTGATGGACCAGCGCGTCACTGGTTCCCGAGACCAAACTTATGTTGGCGCCCGCATGTTGCTTCCTTACTTCTTTCAAAAGCTTTGGCAAGACATCCGTCGTCACTACTGCAGAAGCGCTCCCAATACGCAAACGCCCCCGTTGTGTTCCCGCCAATTCCGCGACTTCGTCCACGGCCGCATCGTGATCGCGCAGGATGTGTCGCGCTCGCTGCAGCAATTGCTCGCCCGCTTCGGTCAGCACCACGCGCCGCGGGGCCCGGACAAACAGTTTGGCCCCCAATTCGGTTTCCAACTGGCGAATCTGCATGCTGATCGCAGCTTGCGTAACATGAACTTGCTGCGCCGCCGCGGTAAAAGTGCCGGCGTCGGCAATCGCCACGAAAGCCCTTAGTTGTCGTATCTCCATGCTGTCCTCCGGTATCAGACATCGTTATTGTAATAATAAAATCTTTTAGTTTCCATTATGGCTGGGCGTTTTCTAGAATTACTACTCTGCGCTGTTTGGCGCTGCTTATGACTAGTGAAAAACCATTGCCTTTTCTCAAGACTCCTTATCCGACTTCGCGGCGGGCAGTAGTTGGTGTAGACGGAGGCGGAACAAAAACTCACGCCATAGTTCTCGATCTGAATTTGAATTTGCTGGGCGAAGGAGTCGCTGGGCCGTCAAATCCGTTGCGTGTTGGTGTAGTAAACGCAGCGGCAGCAGTTCGCGAAGCCATAAACAAAGCTTGCGACGCGGCGCGTTTGCGGCGAACGAATATCGTGGCCGCGGAAGTCGGTCTCGCCGGGGTGCGCCGTATGGAGTTGCGCGCGATCATGCATGATGCACTCAAGAACATCAGCACTGGCGACGTGGTGATAGTTGGCGACGCTGACATAGCGCTTTACGGTGCGACGGAAGGCGAGCCGGGATTAATCGTAATTGCCGGCACCGGATCAATATGCTGTGGCAGTAATGCGCGTGGTAAACAAGCTTGTGCCGGCGGTTGGGGGCCGATTGCGGGTGACGAAGGTGGCGGAGCGTGGATCGCGCGTCGCGGGTTGCGCTCGATTGCGCATGCGACCGACGGTAGAGGGCCTGCTACGTCGCTGAGCGACGCGGCATGCAGTTACTTTCACGTGACCAATCCAGAGGACCTGGCGACCGCGATCTACGCGCCTTCAATAACCAACGAGTCTCTCGCCGGGTTTGGCAAGTTTGTGATCAAGGCTGCGAAAGCGAGGGATCGAGTAGCGCGCGAAATTCTTATGGAAGCCGGCAAAGAACTCGGCCTCGCTGCCACGACGGTAATTCGCAACTTGAAATTGGAGCGCGAAACTTTTCCAGTTGGTTACGTTGGCGGCGTGTTTGCCTCAAGTGGAGAGCTGGTTCTTTCGCATTTACGGAAAGCGGTATTGAAGACAGCACCGCGCGCGCAGTTGCGGCCGCCCAAATTTCCGCCCGCCGTGGCGGCCGCGAGAATGGCGCGTGTTCATCTAAATCACCTGGCGCTGGCCGTTTGAGCTTTGGCACCAAATGAACCCAGATCACGATCCCAAACTGCCAATCACAGAACAAGAAAATCCAAACACGCTCAATCTAAGTGACTTGCCCGTGTCGGAAATACTGCGCTTGATGAACGAGGAGGACAGCCTGGTCGCGCCGG
>Ga0184619_10000283_pt1 | contig 17146 bp, 15 predicted proteins | sample PLM0_60_b1_FD_133146 | JGI IMG/M metagenome (GOLD analysis project Ga0184619, IMG submission 133146) | Groundwater sediment microbial communities from an aquifer in East River, Colorado, USA - PLM0_60_b1 | ecosystem: Environmental > Terrestrial > Soil > Riparian zone | place: USA: East River...
GTAGGGTCGTCAAGGCCGAAGCGCACGAGGTTCCCGCGTCCCCGGGCGATGTCCGCCACGAGGGGGTCGTCGACGTTCACGATCGCGGTGGCGCCCGGATCTAGCTCAGCGAGGGCGGTCCGCCAGCGCTCCGCCACGAGCTCGAGCTCGCCGTAGCGATCGAGCTGGTCACGGAAGAGGTTCCCGAGGCAGACCGCGTGGGGCATGATCCGGCCGGCTACATCGGGAAATGCGCCCTCGTCGACCTCGAAGAGGCCCAGCTCCGCATCGCGGGCGGCCAGGAGAGCCGAGGCGACGCCCGAGACCAGGTTGGCGCCTGCGCGGTTGTGCGCGAGGCGAACCCGCCCGCCGAGGATCTCCGCGACGATCGCTGCAGTCGTTGTCTTGCCGTTCGTGGCCGACACGAGCGCGGAACCGCGTGGCAGTCGCTGAGCCAACGTCCCCAGCGCGCGTGGATCGAGCGCCGCGAGGATCTTCCCCGGCAGGGTCGTGCCGCCGCCTCGGCCCGCGAGGCGCGACAGGCGCCCCGCCGCCCTCGCGAGCGCGATTTCGAGCTGGAGCCGCACCCGCTCAATCCTACGTTCACTCGAAGGAGTGAATCTCGGCCCGCCTCCCTCGTTTCAGGGAGGAGCGGGAGGGCCGGTCGTTCGATGTAGGTGCCAACGAACTTCCACTGCGGCCCGCGCGCCAGCGCGGAGGAAGGAATCGACGGCATGCGGCCAGTCGGCGGTACGAAACGCAATCTGCGGGGCAGCGCTCTCTGGGGCAAGAAGACCAAGGGCGAGGCTCGCTCGAGCGCGCTCTGGGGCAAACCCGGGCGCCGCTTCGCCGCCTTCCTCGCCGTGGCCGGTGTCCTTGCCGCTCCGGTTGCCGCACCCGCCTCGAATGGGAACGGCGCCTCCTCAGGGGCTCTGGTCCCCAACGCGCTGCTCGCTCGCGCGCAAGCCCATCCGACCTGGAGCTTCCGCGTCATCGTGCAGGCCAAGCCGGGCAAGAGCTCGACGTACGTCGCGAGCCTCGTCAACGGCGTCGTCTCGAAGCACCCCGGCAAGTCCAAGGGCTTGAAGAAGAAGTTTTCCGCCGTCAACGGCGTCGCGGCCCAGCTGACAGGCGCGCAGCTCGTGCAGCTGGCGAAGCAGAAGGGCATCCTGGCCATCACGCGCGACCTGCGACTCGTCGCCAGCGGTCAATTCTCCAACGACCAAGGGTGGGTGCAAACGGCAGGTGTGGACGACTTCTGGAGCGGCCAGGCGCTCACCGGCCTCGCGATGCCGGCCATCGCAATCGTCGACTCAGGCGTCCAGACCGGCCGGCTCGACTTCAGCGGACGCGTGGTCAAGCAGGTGCGCCTCACGAGCCTCGCTCCGAACTCGCTCGGCGACGGGCGCGGCCACGGGACCTTCGTCGCGGGCATCGCCGCCGGAGCGGCGGCCAAATACGCAGGCGCCGCTCCGACGGCGCCGATCGTCTCCCTCGACGTCATGGACGACAACGGCATGGCGCTCACGAGCGATGTCATCGCCGCGGCCGACTGGATCCTGCAGAACAAGGCCGCCTACAACATCCGGGTCGCCAACTTCTCGCTTCAGTCCTCGACTCCGGCCAGCTTCGCCTACGACCCGCTCGACCAGGCGGTCGAGAAGCTCTGGTTCTCCGGCGTCGTGGTGGTCGCCTCCGCCGGCAACTACGGCGACAACGGCCAGCCGACGACGGTCGGGTACGCGCCGGGCAACGATCCTTTCATCATCACGGTCGGCGCGGCAGATCTGAACGGAACGGCGTGGACCGCAGCGGACGACTTCGCGGCTCCCTGGTCGGCGTACGGCTACACGCTCGACGGCTTCGCGAAGCCTGACATCGGCGCCCCTGGACGGTCGCTTGTGGGCCCGGTCCCCGCGCTGTCCACGATGGCGCGTGAGCACCCCGAGCGCGTAACGGCGTCCGGCTACATGTGGATGTCCGGGACGTCCTTCGCCGCGCCCGTCGTCTCCGGCGCTGCAGCGCTGGTCATCGCCCGTCACCCGAACTGGACGCCCGACCAGGTCAAGGGCGCCCTCATGCTGAGCGCGCAGCCTTCCGCAGGGGGCACGGCTCTGGGCGTGGGCGAGGTCAACGCGAGCGCGGCCTCGCAGGTGGCGAGTCCGCCCAACCCGAATCTCGCCCTGAACCAGTTCGTCAGCCCCGACGTATCCGGTGGCTTCGCCTTCGACGCGGCCAGCTGGGCCAACACGGCTCAGGCGGATGCGTCGTGGAACAGCGCCTCCTGGGCGAACGCCTCGTGGGCGAACGCGTCGTGGGCAAATGCCTCCTGGAACAGCGCCTCGTGGGCGAACGCCTCCTGGGCCGCGGCTTCCTGGGCCGCGGCCTCCTGGAACGCGGCCAGCTGGGCAAACGCTTCCTGGGCCGCCGCTTCTTGGAACGCTGCCAGCTGGGCCGCAGCCGCCTGGGCTTCGTAGCCCTCCGAGCGCGTCGGCGCGCTAATCCCTCGAACGAGTGAACCTCGTCCTTCTCCCGCAAACGGGGGACGTGACTTCCCGGGAATCCCCATAGCTTGCGGTCTGCGTAACGAAGCACCAGCGGCCGCGCGAAAGCGCGAGGGAGAGGAACGAGAGACTTGATGCGGCGAGACCTGATGCGGCACGATCGCGGTTCGAGTGGAGACCTTCGGTGGAGCGCCCTCTGGGGCAAGCCCTCGAAGGGCGAGACGCGCTCTAGCGCGCTCTGGGGTAAGGGCGGACGCGGGTTTCTTGTGACGCTCGTCGTCGCTCTCGCGTTGAGCGCGCCCGCCGCGCTCGCGTCCGGGGGCGGAAACAAGTACACGGCGTTCACCACCCCGGGCTTGCTCGGCGCCGCCCAGGCGAACCCGAATGCGACCTTCCAGGTCATCGTCGAGGGCGACAGGAGCACCGGCTGGGTCGCCAAGCAGATCGCCGACTTCAACAGCTCGAAGGCGAAGGTCAAGCGCCGCTTCAGCGTCATCAACGGAGTCGCCGCCACCCTGACCGGCAAGCAGATTCTCGTCCTCGCGCGCAAATCCCGGATCCGCGCGATCACCGAGGACGCTCCGGTACGGCTCGCTTCTTTCTCCACCTCCCAGCAGTGGCCTTACGCCTCCGGCGTCGTGAAGTCGTGGTGGGACAATGCGACCAATGTCGTAGCCCAGACGCCGACGATCGCAGTCGTGGATTCGGGAATCGAAGCCTCCCGCCCCGATTTCGCGGGCCGTGTGCTGGCCCAGGTCAACCTCACGTCGATCCAGCCGAACTCGCCGGGAGACGGGCGCGGCCACGGCACCTTTGTCGCAGGCATTGCCGCAGGCGGCGGGGAGGGGTACGGCGGCGCCGACCCGCGGGCCAAGCTCGTTTCGATCGACGTCATGGACGACAACGGTATGGCGATGACCCGTGACGTCATTGCTGCGGCCGACTGGATCCTCCAGAACAGAGCCGCGTACAACATCCGCGTCGCCAACTTCTCGCTCCACTCGGCTTCGCCGAACAGCTTCATGTTCGACCCGCTCGACAAGGCGGTCGAGAGGCTCTGGTTCAGCGGCGTGACCGTCGTCGTCGCGGCGGGCAACTATGGGGTCAACGGGCAGCCGAGCGGCGTCCCGTTTGCCCCGGGCAACGATCCGTTTGTCATCACGGTCGGCGCGCTCGACATCGACGGCTCGGTGAAGGCGGCGGATGACTCGAACGCGCCCTGGTCGGCCTACGGTTACACCCTCGACGGTTTCTCGAAGCCCGAGCTCGCTGCTCCAGGGCGCTACATGGTGGGTCCCGTGCCCGCCGCCTCGACGCTCCCGCTCGAACGGCCGGCGAATGTGGTCGCACCCGGTTACATGCAGCTCTCGGGAACGTCGTTCGCCGCGCCGGTGGTCTCGGGCGCGGCCGCGTACCTGCTCGCGCTGCATCCCGACTGGACGCCAGATCAGGTCAAAGGCGCGCTCATGCTCAGCGCGAAGGCGCTCCCGAACGCTGCCCCGCTCTCAGCAGGCGTCGGTGAGGTGAATGTGGCGGCGGCAGTCTTGGTCGCGAATCCGCCCAACCCCAACCGGGCTCTCAACAGCTTCCTCGTATCCGATCCGGCGGGCGGATCCGGACACATCTTCGACGCGGCGAGCTGGGCGAACGTGGCCCAGGCAAGCGCCTCCTGGGCGAACGCCAGCTGGGCGAACGCCTCGTGGGCCTCGGCTTCCTGGTCGTCCGCTTCGTGGGCATCCGCATCCTGGTCGGACGCCTCCTGGGCATCCGCCTCGTGGGCGGCCACCGCCAACGCCAGCGCCTCCTGGGCCGATGCCTCCTGGTCGAACGCGTCCTGGGCGAGCGCCTCCTGGGCGGATAACGCGGAGGGCGACGCGAGCGTCACCGGCGGCTACTGGCTCGACCCGGCCGAGCTCGAAGCGGCAACCGCCGACCTCGGGCTCGCCGGCAGTACGGCCGCTGCCAGCGCAACTGTGCTCCCCTAACCGGTCGAGCCACCGCGAGCCCCGGGCCGCCCACCCGGCTCGGGGTTCACCCTTTCGGGTGAACTTGGGGTCGTCCCTCGAATGGGGGACGCCACCCCGCAGGCCCAGGCTTACGGTCCCACTATGGCTCTGCGGCCCCCGCGCTTGCGCGTGGAAGCAAACGGAGCTGCGAGGACCCACGGCAGCGAGGCTTTGAGCTGGGCGAGATGAGCGTAGTACCCACGGAGTATCGAGGCGCCGAGCCTAGGCCGGCACCGGAGCAGGGCGAGCCCACTCTTGGGAGGGGCGCGAAGCTCTACCTGGCCGCCGTCGGCGTCGCCACTCTCGTAGCCGCCTTCGTACCGCTCTCGCACCTGTCCCCGCAAACGAGCGGGTGGCCGACCTTTTTCGTGATCGCATCTTGCGCGGCGATCGCGCAACTCTTCGTCGTCCGCACCCCGCGCGACCAGTCCTACCACACCTCGATCGTCTTCCTGATCCCGGCCGCGCTGCTCCTGCCACCGGAGCTCGTCGCGCTGGTGGGCGTCGTGCAGCACATCCCTGAATGGCTGAAGGTTCGCTACCCGTGGTACATCCAGTGCTTCAACATCTGCAACTACACGCTGAACGGCCTGGCGGCCTGGGGGGCGGTGTGGCTCGTCCGCGATCTTGGCCTCGCCAGGGAGCCGACAATGGCGCTCGCCGGTCTCGCCGCCTGTGTCGTCTTCGTGGCGACGAACCATGTGCTCCTCGCCACCATGCTTCATTTCGCACGCGGGCACACGCTGCGGGAAACTGGGCTCTTCTCGGGCGACAGCCTCGCCACCGACCTTGTCCTCGCGGCCCTCGGCGTCGCCTTCGCCAGCCTCTGGCGGTGGAATCCCTACCTCCTGCCCACCGCTGTCGCGCCACTGCTCCTCATTCATCGTTCCCTGAGCGTTCCCGCGCTCCAGGAGGAAGCGCGGGTGGACGCGAAGACCGGCCTCTTCAACGCCCGTCATTTCGCCGCGGAGCTGCGCGAGGAGCTGGCGCGCGCCAACCGCTTCGATCGCCCGATGTCCGTGATCATGGCCGACCTCGACCTGCTCCGGGACATCAACAACTCGTACGGCCATCTTGCCGGCGACGCGGTCCTCAACGGCATCGCTGACGTCTTCCGAAAGCAGCTGAGGCCGTACGACGTTCCGGCCCGATTCGGCGGCGAGGAGTTTGCCATCCTCCTGCCGGAGACGGCGCCCGAGCATGCGCTCGAGATCGCCGAGCGCATCCGGCGCGCCGTCGCCGAGCATCTCTTCGAGGTGGAGACCTCGAGTGAGCCCATCCGCGCCACCATCTCGCTGGGCGTCGCGGGCTACCCGAAGGACGGCTCGGACCCGAACGAGCTGATCCACCAGGCAGACCTCGCCGTCTACCGCGCGAAGCTGCAGGGGCGCAACCGCGTCCTCGGCGCGAGCTCCGAGCCGCTGCTCTTGGCCGGGGAACGGAGTCCTCGCCTCGCCGCTGTGCCGGAGGAGGGGGAGTACGTCGCCACCGCCTCGCGTGTCCTTCCCGAGCAGCGTGCGAGCGAGCTCCGCGAGGCGCAGCAGCGGCGGCCGCACACTCCCGGCAGGCCACACTTCCTCGCCCTTTCGGCTCGCCTTGCCGCTCTGGTCGGGCTGGTCACGATCGCGGGCATCGCCGCGGGCTTCGCGGGACTCCTCTTCGGTACGACCAGCGACGTCATCGGGCTGATCGCCATCGTCATCCTCGTCGGCGGCGGCCAGGCGCTCTCCCTCGAGCTCGAAGCGGGCTCGATCTCCGTGAGCGCCGTGGGGGCGCTCGCCGGCGCGGCCCTCTTCGGACCGCGCGCCGCCCTGCCCCTCGCGATTGCCATCGTGGCCGTCGAGTGGAGCGCCCGCCGCGACGACTGGTACTACGCCCTCTTCAACATCGGAGCATTGAGCCTCGCGTCGCTCGCCGCAGCAGCGGTGTTCAGTGTCGGCTGGGTCGACAGCCGCGCTGGCGAGCTCGTGACCGCCGGGGCCGGCCTCGTGGCCGGCGGCGCCTACTTCGCCGTCAACACGGCGCTGATCTCGCTTGCCATGGCCCTCGAGGGACACGACCGCTGGCGTTCGGTCTGGAAGGAGCGCTTCTCCTGGCTGCTCCCGCATTACGTCGCCTTCGGAGCGGTCGGCGGCGCGATCGCCCTCGCCTACGGCGCGATCGGCCTCTACGGGCTCGCCGTCTTCGTCTTGCCGCTCCTGCTCATGCGCAAAACGATGGCCGCCTACCTCGGGCATACCGAGAAGTCGACGAAGAAGCTGCGGAAGGCGGCCGAGACCATCCGCTCACAGAACGTCTCTCTCGAGCAGGCGAACCGGCTCCTGAAGGAACGCTCCACCGCCGCCATGGAAAGCCTCTCGGCCACGGTGGACGCGCGCGACGCGTACACGGCCGGCCATTCGCGGCGCGTGCAGCAGCTCGCGCTCGCCGTCGGCCGCGAGCTCGGGTTGTCCCAGGCCGAGCTCGATCTCCTCGGCCATGCCGCTCTCTTCCACGACATCGGCAAGCTCGCCATCCCCGACGCGGTCCTGCTCAAGCCGGCCAGCCTCACGGTCGACGAGTGGGCGCTCATGCAGCGCCACGCGGACGAGGGCGCCCGCATCATCGACCGCCTGGGCTTCCTGAACGACGCGGTGCCGTCGATCCGCCACCATCACGAGCGGTTCGACGGCACCGGCTACCCGGACGGCCTCTCCGGGGAGGACATCCCGCTCGGCGCGCGCATCATTCACGTTGCCGACGCTCTGGACTCGATGCTGACGACGCGCATCTACCGCGCCGCTCGTCCCGCAGACGAGGCTCTCGAGGAACTTCGGCGAGGGTCGGCCACGCAGTTCTGCCCTCGCTGCGTCTCCGCGCTCGAGCGGCTCCTGCAGACCGATTCCGAAGACCCACAGCAGCCCGCGGGACCGCTGCTCGCGACAGCTTCCTAGTCGCCGCTTGCGCTCGGACTAATCTGCTCTATCCTTAGACCGAGGCCGCTGTGCAGATCGATTCCGCCGACCTGGCTGCATTCCAGGCGGGGATGCGCCGCCGCTATTCGGACGACGAGATCCTCGCCGAGCTGAAAGGCTCTGCGACCCGCCTGGGCCGCTCCCCGACGATGCGCGAGTTCGAGCGCGACCGGGGCGCTCGGATCCATCCCCAGACGGTGATCGACCGCTTCGGAACCTGGAACACCGCCAAGCGTCTGGCAGGACTGCGCCCGCGTCGATTTGCGACCCGAGAGGAGCTCCTCGCGGAGCTCCGGATGCTGGGCGAGGAGCTCGGCCGCCCGCCCACGGGCGGAGATCTCCAGCGCAGGCGCGCGACGATGCCTTCCAAGTCCCTCTACTGGCACATCTTCGGATCACTCCGCAACGCTCTCCGGGAAGCCGGCTTCGACGTTCCGCTCGGCGAGGAACGGCTGGAGCGCGCGGTAGAGGATGGCGCGGCGCTCGCACGCCGGCTCAGGCGCCTGCCGCGCTTCACGGACTGGGCAGCCGAGCGCAAGCGCAACCACCGTCTCCCCAGCGAGTGGCAGGTCTACCGGCTCGCGGGGGGTCGCCGCGGCGCCTGGACGACGTTCCAGTACCTCGTACGAAGTCGCCTGGTGGAGGATGGCGCCGAAGTCGCCGCGGACGGGCGGGTCAGCGTCCCGCGGCGGCGGTCGCGAGCGCGGCCAGCCGGGCGAGACAGAACTGCCGCTCTTCGGGGGCGCGCACGGCGGGGAGCGGCTCTTCCGTGAAGCTGGTGTCCGGCTGGAAAGCCTCGCTCCGCACCAGACGGCCGTCCACGGCCGCAGCGAGCGTCCCTTCGGGCACTTCGCGCTTGCGTAGACGCACGCCCGCGTAGCGCTCCACGAGCTCGAGAGCTTCCTTCGTCGAGGCGAAGAAGAACTCTTGCCCGCCTTCGCCGACCCAGAGGGGTCGGCCGATCCCGCGCGCGAGGAAGAGGACGTCAGGGTCGCGCTCATCGATCCACGCGGTTGCCATCGACCCGTACAGCTCCTCCAGGGCGCCGGCCCTACTTCGTTCCAGCTCGGCCAGAGCGAAGATGGCCTCGGAGTCGACGGTCATGTCCGCCTCGGCCCGCTCGAAGCCGTACTGGGCAAAGATCTCCTCGTCGTTCTTGATGATCCCGTTGTGGATCCCGACGACGGAGCCGTGTCGGACGGGGTGATTGTTCGCGTTCAGGGACGGATGGCCCTTGGTGTAGTCGCGTACGTGGACGAGCACCTGGGTCGCGGTCGCCGGGACAGAGATCTCGTCGAGGAGCTCGCTGGCGCCCGCTTGGCGCTTGTGGACCTCGAGCTCGAGCCCCGTCCCGCGGTAGCAGTAGCCCGCCGCGTCCGACCCCCGCTCGGAGATCGCAGCCATCAGCGTTTGCGCAGCGAGGGTGGGGTCGACAGCGCTTTCGCGGTTCAGGCTATATCCGGCGATCCCACACAAGGCGAAGTTCCACTCTAACAATCGTCTCAGCTGACCCGACTCGCCATCCCTCAACACGGTGGTGACTCCTCAAGGCCGCTTCATGGAAGGCCGATAGGGCATGCGTGGGACGGCCTGTTCGCAGACTGCCTTCGCCCGAACCCGATCCGACTCCGGGGGAGGACAGCGAGGAGACGAAGCTCGAGCTCGTGCCCGAGACGGCTCTGGACGCCCCGGTTGACGCCGAGGAAGAGGACGAAGAGGACCGCAAAGAACGTCTGGCGGCCGGCCCAACGCAGGATCCGCTCAAGCTCTACGTCCGCCAAATCGGCGACGGGCCGCTCCTGACGCCTGCAGAGGAGCGCGAGCTAGCGAGGCTGAAGGACGAGGGCGACGAGGCTGCCAAGCGCCGACTGATCGAGTCGAACCTGCGGCTGGTGATGTCGATCACCCGCAACTACGTCAACTCGGGCGTCCCCCTGCTCGACCTGATTCAGGAGGGAAATCTCGGCCTGATCCGCGCCGTGGAGAAGTTCGACTACAAGATGGGCTACAAGCTTTCGACCTACGCCACCTGGTGGATCCGCCAGGCTGTGACACGCGCGATCGCCGACCAGGGCCGCACGATCCGCCTTCCCGTCCACGTCGTCGATCAGGTCCGGCGCGTGATGCGCGCCCGCCGGATCCTCACGCAGAAGCTCAACCGCGATCCGCTCCCGGACGAGATCGCCAAGGAGAGCGGCTTCGACGTCAAGCGCGTCAACGAACTCCTCGACCTCGTGGAGGACCCCGTCAGCCTCGAGACGCCCGTCGGTGACGGCGACTCCATGTACGCCGACATGATCGAGGACGTCAACTCCGAGCAGCCGGAAGCCACGCTCGCCGTCACGCTTCGCGGCGTGGAGTTGCAGATCGCGCTGGCCCAGCTCTCCGAGCGCATGCGGCACGTTCTGGAGCTTCGCTTCGGGCTGACCGGCGCCGTTCCGAAGACGCTCGAGGAGGTCGGCGCCGAGCTCGGCGTGACCCGCGAGCGCGTCCGCCAGCTCGAGTCACGCGCCCTGCGCGAGCTCCAAGCGGCAGCGCCGGACCTGCGCCTCTACCTCCGCACCGAATAAGAGGCCACGACCACCCGCTCCCCGGAGGCGGCTGCGCGCGTGGGTAGGGTGGACCCAGTGTTCGTCGACGTCCACTCGCACGTCGTCCCCTCGGGCGACGACGGGGCCCAGAGCATCGAGGAAGGGCTCGAACTTTGCCGGAGCGCGGCGCAGAGCGGAACGGCGGTTCTCTACGCCACCCCTCACGTCTGGCCGATGCTTCCCTTGCCGCCGGAGCGGGAGGCGGCCATCCGCGCGAACTACGCAGAGCTGGCGCCCGCTGCGGCCGACTTCGGACTCGACCTTCGGCTTGGCTTCGAGCTGACTCCGGCGCCGGCGCTCTTCGAGGACGACCCCAAGCGATTCCGACTCGGAGATCTCCCGGCGGTTCTCATGGAAGTGCCCTTCCACGGCTCTCTAAGCCTCGCTGAGCGCCTCGCAGAGCACATCGAGGGAGCGGGCCTGGTCCCCGTGATCGCGCATCCAGAGCGTTCTGAGGCCGTCCTGGACGATCCGGCTCTCGCCGCAGCGATGGCCGAGCGGGGCTGGCTCCTGCAGGTCAACGCGACGAGCATCGTCGGCTACCACGGACCCGAGATCGAAGCGAGCGCCTGGCGGCTCGTCGACGACGGTCTCGCCAACCTCGTGGCCTCGGACGGACACCGCCGCGCACGGCCGCCGCACCTCGCCGAGGCTTTCCGGGCCGTCCAGGCGAGACTGGGGGAGGGGGCTGAGGCTCTGTTCGACGGCCGGGCTCTACCGGCTGGCGACCGCGTCGATCTCGCGGAGCGACGCTAGCCGCGAGAGCGACTCGATCTCGATCTGGCGCACGCGCTCCCGTGTGATGCCGAGCCGGCGCCCGATGTGCTCGAGGGTGTGGGGCTCCTCGCCTCGCAACCCGTAGCGAAGCTCGAGGACACGCCGGTCGCGCTCGGGGAGAGACTCCAGAGCCCGGTCGAGGGCCTCCTTCTGGAGGCGGCGCTCGGTCTCCTCTTCGGGCAGTGGGTCCTCGCCGGCGACAAGGTCGCCGAAGACCGCATCCTCCTGCTCGCCGATCGGTTGGTCGAGGCTCGTAGAGGCCCGAGCCGCCGCCCGCACTTCGATTGCCTGCTGCAACGGAAGACCGGCCTCGTGCGCGATCTCCTCGAGCGAAGGCTCACGCGCGAGCTGCGTCCAGAGGTGCCTCTCGGCGCGGTGCATCTTCTGCATACGCTCGACGACGTGGACGGGAACGCGGATAGTCCGCGCCTTGTCCGCGATCGCGCGGGCGACCGCCTGGCGGATCCACCAAGTGGCGTACGTCGAGAACTTCAGGCCCCGCTGCCACTCGAACTTCTCCACGGCGCGGATGAGGCCGAACATTCCCTCCTGGATCAGGTCGAGGAAGGGGAGACCCTGGTTGCGGTAGTTCTTCGCGATCGAGACGACGAGCCGAAGGTTGCACTCGATCATCCGGCGTTTGGCTTCCATGTCGCCGCGCTCGATTCGCTTCGAGAGCTCCACCTCGTCGGCCGCCGTGAGCAGCGGGTGGCGTCCAATCTCGCGGAGGAAGAGCTGGAGCGCGTCCGTTGTCGTCTCGAGCACCTCGGTCGCACGTGGGGGAGCGGTCGGCTCGCGAGCGGGCTCCTTCGGCGCCTCGACGACTTCGATGTTGCGCTCCTCAAGCTCGCGATAGAGCGCCTCCACATCGGCAGGCTCCACCTCGAGCGCGTCGAGGGCCTCGGTCAGCTCGGTAGCGTCGAGAAAGCCGGCCGCCTCGCCGCGCTCGAACAGATGTTGGATCTCCTCGTTGGTGAGGGCGGTCGTCTCGTCTGCCATTTAAAGCACGCGCCGCCCGGGCAATCGACGCACGCACGGACCCCGGGCGGTACCGGGGCTACCCTACCAATCGACGCAGGAAAGTAAACACCCACTCGCGACTCGCGGAGTGGTATTTCCCAAAATCCAGCCTATTCTCCAACTAGAGCCCGCTCTGGTTGCGGCCGACGGGGAGAGGAGACGGGTTGGTTCTGCTTGACCAAGGGGCGACGTGGGCTGGTGTCGGCGCGCTGGCGCTGTCGGCGCTTCTGCTCGTGCTCGGAATCCTCCTGTTCGCGCGCTGGCGGCGCGCGGCCGAACGCGAGGTCGGCCGGATCCGGGCTACCGGCGAGCGCACGGAGAAGCTGCTCACGGAGCTCTCGCGCGCGCTTGGCGACGCCAGGGATGAACGGGGCCGTCTGGCCGCGCTCGGCGAGCTCGGTACGACGCTCGACCTCGACGCAGCGCTCGAGCGGGCGCTGCGGGTCGTGAGCGACTTGGCCGACGCGGACGCGGCGATGATCGTCCTCCGGCACGAGGAGGACGAGCCGATCACAGCCGCGTACGGGCTCACGGCCGAAGAGTCGGCTCGCGATCTGCTCGGCGTCCCTCCCGAAGCAGGCAAGGCCCGGGCGGTCAAGCTCGGCTACCTCTACACAGCAGAGGAAGCGGCCAACGACGAGTTTCGGCTCTCGGGCGGCCTGGCCGTGCCGCTGGCCGGCGAGCACGGGGAACGCATCGGGACGCTCGCCGTCTTCTGGCGGCGCGCCGATCGGGCCCTTGCGAACGACGAGCTCGAACGCTTCGAGGAGCTGGCGACCACCTTCGGGCCCGCGCTCGAGAACGCACGTCTCTACTCGGAGGCGCGGAGGCTGGCCGACACCGATCCGCTCACGAACCTCCGTAACCGACGCTATTTCAGCGAGCGGCTGCGCCGCGAATGCGCGCGCGCTCGGCGCTACGAACGCGGCCTGGGGCTCCTGCTGTTCGAGGCCGAGGGAGACCTGGACGACATCTTCACCGCCGGAGAGCGGATCCAAAGCGCGGTCCGCAGTACAGACATCGCAGCCCACCTCGGAGACGGTCGCTTCGCCGTGATCATGCCCGAAGCGGGGCAGGCGGACGCCGAGCGCCTCCATCGCCGCCTGCAGTTCGCCCTCGGCGGCCGCGTCGACAACGAAGACGGCGCCCGGCTCCGCGCCGGCCTCGTCGAGCTGCGAAACGAGGACGACGCCGCCATGTTCCTGCGCCGGGCCGAGGAAGCCCTCGGACGCGCCGAGCAGGCCGCACACGAGCGCTGCGCGGCCGCTCAAAGCCTCTGATTTCCGTTCCGCTCATCCACACTCGATAACGGGCGTTATGTCAAGTTGACGGGCAGGCCGAGGAAATCGGCTGCCTCCTGCACGACGTCGTCCCCTGCGTCGAGCGGTTGCACATCCACCACCCCGAGCGCGCCCTCTGCTCGGTCGAAGAGCGTGACGTTGGGCCAGAGAGACTCGAACGTCGACCACCACCGGAGCCCAACTACCTCGGCGTGATGCTCGAAGAGCTCGACGGCCTGTCCCTGCGTCGTCGAACGCTCGTTCGTCGCCACCAGCGAAGGCCGCAGCTCCTCGCGCAGGAGCACCTCCGGATCGTCGAGGTCGAGGAGCCCCGCGGCGTCGTCGAGCTCGAGCGCACCGAGCGCGAGCGGCTTGCCGTGCCGAAAGAGATCCGGAGAGTCGATCGACGTCCCCCTCAGTCCTGCGAGCTGCTCGACGAGCGCCGACACAGGCTCCAAGGACGCATACAGGCACCCATAGAGGGTCGGAGCATCGTGCCTCCCCTCGCCCTGGAGCATGCGGGGAAACCAAAGGGCTCCTCCGCGGGCTCGCGCCGAGACTGACTCGTCCCAGGCGAAGCAACGGAAGAGGATCACGCGAAGGAGCCGGCCTGCTCCTGGCGGATGGCGGCGAGGAGCTCCTCCACCCTCCCCTGCCGGATGACGTCGATCGGACGCCGCTGTCGCAGGAAGGGGTTCAGGCCGAAGAGCCACTTCTCCGCCGTCGAGGGCTCGTACAGCCGGAGCAGCGCCGACATGACGAGCTCGAGCAGGTCCAGGCGCTCCGCGTTGTCGGGGTCGATCCCCTGTCCCCTCTTCCACCGGCTGACCTGCGCGGGGCTCACACCGAGCGCGTCGGCGAGGCGGCGCTGGGAGCGAAAGTCGCGGCTGAGCGCTTCTACCTTCAGTGCGGGCTCGACAGGCATGCTCTGATTGTAACGCAACGAAAAGCGTTGCGCGCGGCGCGTGAGCTCCTTGCGGGCGTCCTTGTGACCCATTAGCGTGCCGGGGTTCTAATGCTCCTCGAGCCTATCGACCCCAACGAACGATTCAGATCCCGGCGTCGACAGGCCAGGAGGCGGCGCGCGATGCGCCGCATCGGGCTCCTCTCCATCGTCGCGCTGACGGCAGCTGTACTCACCCTCGGCGCTCGCTTCCTTACCGTGCGGGACACGAAGGGCGCGGCTGCCCCAAACAGCGGCCCGGCGAGCTCCTCGGCGACGACGCAGACGAAGGCCGAGCCGAAGCCGCAGCCCCGGGCTCTTCCCGCCGAGATGCGCGGCATCCACCTGACAATGGCGCTGGCCTCGCTCGACGGGAAGATCGACGAGTACCTCGGTCTCACCCGTGAGGGCCTGAACACGATCGAGCTCGACATCAAGGACGAGAACGGTGAAGTCGGATTCCGCCGGCCGGCCGTGCCGCTGGCGCACGAGACGGGCGCGGCGAAGCGCTACTACAACCCCCACGAAGTGGCTCGCCAGGTGCACGAGCGTGGCGTGTACCTCGTCGGGCGCATCGTCGTCTTCGAAGATCCAATCCTGTCCGAGCACAAGCCGCGTTACGCCATCCGGACGACGAACGGCGGCGTGTGGCACACCGCCGGCGGGCTCGGATGGGTGAACCCGTACGACCAGCGCGTCTGGAAGTACGTCACCGACCTGGGCGAGGCAGCAGCCGAGGCGGGGTTCGACGAGATCCAGTTCGACTACGTGCGCTTCCCGACGGACGGGGACATCTCGAACGCCGTGTTCGCGGGGGCTGGTCACAAGTCCAAGGCGAGGACGATCGCAGACTTCTTGGAGTACGCGTCGAACCGCTTGAAGCCTCTCGGAGTGCGCGTGTCGGCCGACGTCTTCGGGCTCTCCGCCACGCGCAACATGAGGATCGGCCAGCGCCCCGAGCGAATCGCGCGCTATCTCGACGCGATCTATCCAATGGTCTATCCCTCCCACTTCGGGCCTGGCGAATACAACATCGACAATCCCAACGCGCAGCCCGGCCGCACCGTTGCGCTCGCGCTGAGGGACTTCGACGTCGCCCTCCGCGGCAGCGAGACCCGCCTCGTACCCTGGCTCCAGGACTTCTCGCTAGGCCGCACGTACACCCTCGCCGACGTCCGCGACCAGATCCAGGCCGCGCGCGACGCCGGGGCCGAAGGTTTCCTCCTCTGGAACGCCGGCGGCGTCTACACTCGTGCCGCACTCGCGGGTCCCTAGACTTCGAGCCGCGTTCCACAGCAGGTTCCACACGTTCCTCCGGGCGGTGTGGAAACTGTGGAAAAGTGAACTATTCGCAAATTGCGTACATTAAGTTGAACGTCCCCTTGCAACTGTTTCGCACACGTCTTAAGGTGCCGATTGCGCCGAGCAGGGAGCGCGAGTAGGTTGAAGTTTCACCGGGCGGTTGTACCCGCAAGGGAAAAGCCGGCCGGAGAAGCGGACGAAAGCGCCACCCGCTCGGCGAATTTTTTTGGTCCTGGATAGATTGGTTGCGTGGCCTTCCCTCCACGCCTTCCAGCCTTCAGCCCCGGCTTCACCTCTTTCGTCTGGGCCTTCTGCCTCGGCGCGTACATCTGGCTCGGCCTGCTCGCCATCGGCATCTCCGGTGGGACGGCGTTCTTGTTCGCCCTCGTCGCTGGGACGCTGATCTTCTTCTACGTGCGCCTCTTCGGGGCCGACCCGCTCCGCCGCTAAAAGCTGAGCATTGCCGCCGGCCGTGGCGCGGTGATCAGAGCACGGCAGAGGAGGCTGGCGAACTCGCCCCCGAGCAGGGTGTCGAGCCGCGCGCGGGCGCTGCGTCCTTCAACTCCGAGCATGCGCTCGTAGGCGGCGCAATGTTCGAGGAGACGCGGGGCTCCACGGTTGTCCTCGGAGCGGCTGTGGCCTGCGGCGGCCATGCCTTCCTCATCGACCCGCACGCCGCCGAAGTGGATCCCTGGCGCGAGTGAACAACAAGAGAGAGGGGCGCCTGCGGGCGCCCCTCTCGGACGATTAGCTCGAGACGGACCTAGGTCGTCTCGCGCCGGTTCGGATCGCGAATCTCGACCCGCTCGCCGGAGCCGTCGGCTGCCGGGACCGTCTCACGGGTGCCGACGGTCGTGCGCTCCCCGGCCGGCGTCGTGGTCGTGACGTCACGGCCGTAGTCGTGTACGTCCTCGTCGGGCACGATCTCGCGCTCTCGGTCGATCACCTCGCGCCGGCGCGGGCCGGTGGTATCGAAGGAGAACGCGAACACGATCCCGAGACCCATCGCCAGAGCGGCCGGGAAGGTACCGAGGTCGTTGACCAGGCCCGTGACCCCGATGTCGCTCGACCAGCCGACAAGGCGATCGTGCTGCCAGCCGCCTTCCGGCTGCGTGGCGAGCAAGACCCAGCCCACGACGATGGCCGCCGGAATGAAGGCGAGCACGAAGACCCCTGGGCTGACGATCGGGATCCCCCACTTCGTCCAGCCGCCGAAGAGCTGCGAGAGCCCCAGTGCGAGGCCGGCCGCGGCGATGAGTCCCATCGCGGCCCAGAACTCGCTGGTGCTGGTGAGATCGAACAAGCTCGCCAGCCAGATCAGGAGCCCCGCCGCCGCGACGCCGAGCAACGTAAAGACGGCGCGAACGAGCGGGGGACCGCCCCAGTCGCCCCGCCGGTCGGCGACCACGCGGTCGCGAGCGACCGGCTCGTCACGCGTCACGACGTCGCCGTCGTCGTCGTGAGCGACGACGTCGTCGCGTTCGTGTCTGCGGAAGATGCCCACTTTTCGTCACCTCGTTCGGTTGTGTGCACGTCCAGCTGGGATTTTCCCGTTCTGGGACAGCCTGTAACGCGGAAGCGTCACTTTTGAGCTAGGCGGCGAGACGGCGCCGCGAGGCGTCGAAACCGGCGGAATAAAGCTCAGCGCGGAAGGTCTCGACCGTGTTCTCGCAGTCGGCGACGAACAGATGCTCGACGACGCCCACCTCGCGGTCGTTGTAGAACGGGACGTCCACATGCGACCGCGTGACGAGGTTGACGGAAGTGCGCGAGCAGGCAGGGCACTCCAC
>Ga0184619_10000286_pt1 | contig 17075 bp, 16 predicted proteins | sample PLM0_60_b1_FD_133146 | JGI IMG/M metagenome (GOLD analysis project Ga0184619, IMG submission 133146) | Groundwater sediment microbial communities from an aquifer in East River, Colorado, USA - PLM0_60_b1 | ecosystem: Environmental > Terrestrial > Soil > Riparian zone | place: USA: East River...
CCGCTCGCACGCCTGTACCGCGAGGCGCCCCTGAACGGAATTTGGGAGGGCTCGGGGAACGTCATCTGCCTCGACGTGCTGCGCTCATTCGAGCGCGAGCCGGATGGCATCGAGGCGTTGCTCGCGGAGGTCGGCCGCGGCGGCGTGCGCTCGCGCCGCGGCGCGACGGCGATCTCGCAAATGCTCGAGGATTCCGGCAGCGCAGAGCTGCGGGCGCGTCGCATCGTCGAGGCGATCGCGGTCGCGCTCCAGGCGAGTCTCATGGAACGCCACGCCGCGCCGGAAGCCGCCGATACCTTCTGTGCTTCGCGGCTGGAGGGCGATTGGGGCCGCGCATTCGGGACGCTTCCTTCGACTGCGCCCTGCGAAGCGATCGTCAAGCGCGCCCGGCTTCTCGGCCCGGGCGCTGTTTAGAAGAGCGGCCGGGCGATCCGGCGGGCAGCGTAGTTGAACGGCGTCGAAGCCGCCAGCTCGCTTGCACCTTTCCGGACGGGATCTACCCTCTCGCCAGCCCGCCTCGCCTACTCATGCCACCTCGCGCGAGAGGCTTGCCGTCGTTGCCTTGGCGGACACTGACTGCGTCGAAGTCACCAGCGCCAAATAGAGTAGTTCCAGACTGCGCTTGGCCGCGTACATGACCTGTCGTTGCATCCGCGGGGTAATGGCGTAGTGCTTGACGATTTCCAGCGCGAACTTCGGATGTTCGTCGTCGTAGTGAGAGTGCTCCCGTATCCACTTGTACGTCCTGGGGTTCATGTCCACGCCGGGTCGGTCCCGGTAGGCCTCGAAGCCCGTGCAAACCTTTCTCGCGATGGCGCCCGTAACACCTTCGATGGCAAAGCTCGTCGCGGCCACGGCTTCTGCAAGAGACCCTTTGGTATTCACGCGCCACACCCAGTCGGTCAACGACTGCACGTCGCGCAAGGGAGGAGTCCCGCCCTCCGCCAGGTCGAGCATCCGCTGCCGGTCCAGGCCGAAACCCTCGCCCATCCATAGCCAGTGCTCGGCGTGCGCCTTTTCGATACGGATGTTCTCGATCAGAAAGGTGCGGGAGAAGTCGTCCTCCACCTTGATCAAGGCTTCGGCGAGAAACTTCGGGAAATCGTAGATGAAGGGGTAGATCTGGAGGATCCATCCCTGCATCTCTTCGACGCTGAGGCGCGTCGACGCGATCGATTCCGCCCATGGACCGTTGACCAGATTGTCCCAATGGGGAGCCACGAATTCGTACATCGTAGCGACCCATCGCGGGTGCGAGGATATCTTGTGTACCGCATTGGTGTTCATGTTCATGGTCTGCTCTCTCAGGTTGTGGAATTAAGAACTGTTGCGGGAACGGCCCAACGGGCTGAATCCGTCCCGGTACGCGCCATTCCTGCCGACACTTGTGCCAGGAACGGACCCGGGGGAGAAAGCCAATGGCCTTGTGCGAAGTCCACTCCGATCTCGCGCAGCGCGGCCAGACCCGCTTCTCCGTCCACGGCTTCGCCGATCGTTTTCTTGCCCATCACATGTCCCACGTCGTTGATCGCCCGCACCATCGCGAGATCGACCGGGTCGTGCGCGACGTCCTTGACGAAGCTGCCGTCGATCTTGAGGAAGTCAACGGGTAAGTGCTTGAGGTATCCGAAAGAGGACATTCCGGCGCCGAAGTCGTCCAGCGAGAACAGGCAGCCAAGCGACTTCAGTTCGCCAAAAAACCGCGCCGCCTTGTCGAAATTGGCGATCGCCGCCGTTTCCGTGAGCTCAAAGCAGATAGTTCCAGAGCGCATGACGTAACGCCTGAATTGCTCGCGAACGAATTCGAGGAAGCGTTCGTCCCCGATCGACGTGCCCGAAATATTGATGGCATAGGTTCCGCCGGTTGCGCCCTTGGAACCCAGGGAATTGATCTTGGCGAACGCGTCTTGAATGACCCACTGGTCTATCAAGGGCATCATGTTGTAGCGTTCAGCCGCCGGAATGAACGCCATCGGGGGAACGATCTTGCCCTGCTCGTCGAGCATGCGCACGAGCAGCTCGTAATGGTTGCTCCGGGGGGATTGATCTCCGATCGAGTGGATTTCCTGTGCATGAAGCACGAAACGCCCGTCCTGGAGCGCCCGCTGCAGCCGGGATACCCATTCCATCTCGCCGCGGCGCAGAAACACCTCGCTGTCGTGCGGACGATAGAACTGAACGCGATTGCGTCCCTTCTCTTTCGCCATATAGCAGGCGGCATCGGCCGCGCCCAGCACATCGGTGAGGGTGAGCATTCCGTCTGCGATATGGACTACGCCGATGCTCGCGCCGATGGTGAACGACCTGCCTTCGCTGACAAAGCGAAACTCGGCTATGCACTTCTGCAGCTCGTCGGCGATTCGAATCGCCTCATGCATCGGGCAGCTTTCGAGCAGTACCCCGAATTCGTCGCCGCCCAGACGCGCAAGCGAATCTCCTTCGCGCACTTGCTGCTTCAACAACGCGCCCACCTGCCGCAGCAGCTGATCGCCGGCTGCATGTCCGCAGGTATCGTTGACGATCTTGAACTGATCGAGATCCAGGTACATCACCACGTGCTGTCGCCCCTGATTGGCGGCTGTGTGTAAGGCCAGTCGGAGACGGTTTTCAAACTCGGGACGGTTGACCAAATTGGTGAGCTGATCGTGGCTCGCGTGATAGGCGAGCTTCACCGCGTATTCCTGCCCCAGCTTGAGTTCCTTCAGCTCCCGCTCCGCGCGGTCGACGCGACTGACCATGCTCTGTGTGAGGAAAATCCCGATCGGGACCAGAGTTCCCGCGACCGTGACGATCACGAGAAAGAGCACAGACCGGATCCAGCGTGTGGCCTCACCCAGGGTGGTAGAGAACCGGTTCTGCCAAGGCCTCAGTTCTTCGTTGATCTGGATGATGCGGTTCAGTATCAGCCCGAGTCCGGATGGGTCCACGCGACCGGACTGGTGGAATGCGTGGAGCTCTTCGGCGGCCTTGTCGAGCCTCGCGAGGAAATCGTCCCCGGTTCTCCATATATCGAGCACGCTCTTCATGTAGGTCACGCGGTGAAAGCGTTGATACAGGCTGATGACGCCGGGAATGTCGTCCGGATGGGTTCCGCCTTCGATGAACCCAGCCCGCACGGCAGAGTAGTCCGGAGTGGATTTCTCGAGCTCGAACCTTGCCTTTTGGAAACCCAACGGCACCAGGATCGCTTTCCGATAATTGCGGTAATCGGACTCGGATTTGGTCTCGGCGAAGCGCAACAGGTGGAACACCGCTTCCTTCTGATTCTTCGACCACAGGCTCTCGCCCTCGACATATGCCCGACCCGCAGTGAGGATATCTATGCTCACAATGGCAAGCCACACCAGCACAAGTACGATCGCGAGGAAGGGCGAAACGATCAAGAGCATGCGTTTGCTCAGTGCGAGCCATTGAGTGACTTTTACGAACGAAGTCACAAGGGCTTTAATGTCGACGTATGCCATGGTCGTTTGTCCGTCTTTACTTTCGTTTCCTGAACCTTTGAGGTACCGGAAAAAGTCAGTGCTCGCATTCGTCAGCAAACCAAACCTTTGATTACCAGAGAGCACGTTATGTGCCTGCGAGCGTGAACAAAATGGGACGTCGGGAAACCGTGCAAATTACCGCTCGATGCTGAATCTTCCTTCCATGGAGCTTAGACAGGCGACGACTTCTCGCCGGAGACGATGGGGTTTCGACGCCTTCCTATGGGGAAGAACGCCGGGCTCGCCGGGCTTCTGGCGAAGGGCCCGCCGCCGCACATCGGAGGGAGCAATGCAGAAAGGAAGGGGCTTAGGGCCGTGCAGCGCGCTGGAAGCTGATGTCCCCGTAGTAGGCGTGCACCTTTTCTCCGGTGTTGTCCGTGTCGGTCATGATGCCTACCGAACGCGTCGTCGGTGGCTCCTCACCGAAGGCGTGCTTGTAATCCTCGTAGACATTGCGCACTTCTTCTCGCCACTCGCCGAGACGGTCGTTGCCGCTCTCGGCAACGATCATCTTCACGCGGGTGGTGTGCTGGTTGGTGATCACGGTGCTCACCGGCGCGCGGTTCTCCCAGATGTACATCAGCGTCGCGTAGGGCATCTCGTAGCCCGTCAACGCCTTCATCTGGCTCGCGAAGAGCCTGTCCTCGAACGACCACTTCGTGGTATCGCCCTGAAAGGTGACGATCATGCGCACGGGGGAATCCTCGCTGTGGCGCCGGGTGTTGTCGGCCCCCGCGATCAGTTCGGGCACTTTCCAGCGCCACCTGAGAAGCGGAAACTCTCTCGTGTCCACGCGCACGTCCTGCGACAGACCCGACGCGGACGCGTTGGCGGAGGCCCGGACGACGGTCCGGCCATCCTCCTTGACAAGGCTGTACTCAGTAGCCTTCTTGTACTTTCCGACGGTCCACGCGCGCCAGCCCGGGGGCAAGGTCTCTCCGGGCTCGCCGGAGGAAAACCGGGTGACGGAAGTCAAGACGACGACGCGGTCCGGTGCGCGCTCGACCATCGCGCAACCTGCGAGCAGTACTAGGGCCGCCGTGGCATGGGTCCGCGCCATCCTCCAGTCCCTCCTCGAGGCACCGGGGGTGTAGGGCAAAGTCCGGTGGGGCTCGTCGGGTACCCGAAGAATACACCGAGAAACGCTCCGAACCGAGCTGAACCGAGGCCTGAGCCGGTGAGCGATTCGTCGCTCACCGGGCCTGCGGAACGGTCTTTCCGCGTCGACGAACCTTAGAAGCGGTACGCGAATTGTGCGCCAAAGATGTCGATGGTGCCCTTGTAAGTTCCGACAAGTTGGCCGTTGGCTCCCGCGTTTCCGGCGTTCTGATTGATGGAAGCGTCCTTGACAAACAGATGCGCGTAACCGAAGTCGAGAGTACCGTCCTTCGACACCCTGTATTGGCCGCCAACCGACAGCCACAGGCGATTCTGGTCGGGCAGCCGCGCGGTTCGGTCGGTGTCGTTGACAGGAGTTTGGTCATAGGCGAGGCCCGTCTTGATCGACCAGTCATCGCTGTAGCGATAGGTCGCACCGACACCGACGCGCCAGGTGTTCTTGAAGTTCTCGGGCGTAACGTCCGGGGGCTGCCCGTTGCTGGTGATGACCCTCAATTCCTTGATCTTGGACCACCCCGTCCGCGTCGCATCCCCGAGCAATGTCCACTTCGAGTCGAGCCGATGATTCAACGCGATCGAAAACGTGTCGGGCATCTTGACGTCGAGGTTCGCGTCGCCGTTCAGGGCGGGAACCGCGGCGACATTCACGGTTCCTCTGACGCCATATTTGATCGAAGACCGGTACGAAACCCCGAGTCTCGTATCAGGAGTCGGCTGAAACATAGCACCGACGTTGAACCCCCAGGAAGTGTCCTTGCCCTTGACGGTAGCGACGGTCTCTGCGCCTGGCCCGATTACGACGGCCTTGCTGAGCTCGGCGTCGATCTGCTGATAGTTCAGCCCGAAGCCGAACGACATCTTGTCATCCAGCTTGTACGAGACCGATGGGTTGACGTTGAGGGTCATAATGTCCGACTTGATCGCCTGGAATCGTCCCACCCACGTCGGGTCGTATTCAGTCTTGAGCCCGAAGGGTGCGCTTACGCCGACTCCGAATTTCAAGTCCTTGGCGACGTCCATCGCAAAATAAAGATTCGGGACGGCGGAAAGGTCTCCGGCGTCTCCACCGTTGCCTCCCAGCGTACCAATTCCAGCCGGAGCCGTGGAACCCGAATCGCTGAACTTCAGGGACAGATTGATCAGCGCCAGGCCGGCCGACACCTGCATTCCGCCGGGCAGCAGGCTCATGCCGGCAGGGTTGTAGAAGATGATGCTCGCATCGTCCGCGGTCGCTGCGGCTCCGGCGTACGAGTTACCCAGACCGCTTGCGTTCTGCTCGATCAGGGCGAATGCGGCAGCGTGCGCTTGCGAACCCCCCCCGGCGAAAGCCCCCGCCACGGCGAGCGAAAGGGCCGTTTTCCTGATTCCGGTACGTGCCATGAGAATCTCCTCTTCATGCGTTATTGAGAGCCGAACTAGCAGCTATCTTGGCCGCCGACACGATAGCACAACGTCATAGTCTCGGAAATGGGCCGCTGCGACGGCGAGCCGGCTCGCCCGAGCGAGCGGCCTCTCAAGCGAGGGTCACCCGCGCGAACTTGCGTTTGCCGACCTGCAACACGACCGTTTCCCCCCGCCTCAGGGAAAGTCCCTTGTCGGTGACCTTCTCGCCGTTGATGCGCACGCCGCCCTGCTCGATCATGCGCAGCGCCTCCGACGCGCTGGAGACCAGCTGCGACTCCTTGAGCACCTTCGTGATCGCCATCTCGGGGACTTTGCCCGTTGTCGATTTCCGATCGACGTCCTGGATCTTGACTGTAATTTCAGAAATGCCCTCGGGCGTCGCGCCATGCTTGAAACGTGCCTCGAAATCAGCATGGGCGCGCTCCGCCGCGCCGGCGCCGTGAAAACGAGTGACGATCTCGCGCGCGAGAAGCACCTTGATGTCGCGCGGGTTGCGACCACCCGAAACCTCCTTCTTCCACTTGGCGAGCGTTTCCAGGGATTCGAAGGAGAGCAACTCCAAGTAACGCCACATCAGCTCGTCGGAGATCGACATCAACTTTCCGAAGATCGCTTCCGGGGATTCGCTGATACCCACGTAGTTGTCGAGCGACTTCGACATCTTGTCGACGCCGCGTATCCCTTCGAGAAGCGGCATCGTCAGGATGCATTGCTGCGGCTGACCGTAGTGCCTCTGCAGCTCGCGCCCTACCAGCAGATTGAACTTCTGATCGGTCCCCCCGAGTTCGACGTCGGATTTCATCGCCACTGAATCGTAGCCCTGCATGAGCGGGTAGAGAAACTCGTGGATGGCGATCGGCTGGCGGGCCGCATAACGTTTGCCGAAATCGTCGCGCTCGAGCATGCGCGCGACCGTCCATTTTCCAGCCAACCCTATGAGACCGGCTGCGCCCAGCTCGTCGGACCACCTGGAATTGAACAGAACTTCAGTCTTGTTGGCGTCCAGGATCTTGAAAACCTGATCTTGATAGGTTTTCGCGTTCCGCAGGATCTGCTCTCGCGAAAGCGGCGGTCGCGTCGCGTTCTTGCCGCTCGGGTCACCGATCATCCCCGTGAAATCCCCGATCAGGAACTGGACGTGGTGGCCCAAGTCCTGAAACTGGCGCAGCTTGTTGATCACCACCGTATGTCCCAGATGCAGGTCGGGCGCAGTCGGGTCCAGGCCGAGCTTCACTCGCAGTGGCCGTCCGGATTTGAGCTTTTCGCGCAACTCGGCCTCGACGATCAGTTCATCGCAGCCGCGCTTGATGGCTCTCAGTTGACGATCGATGTCGCTCATGGGTGCACAGATGGCTGACCGCGCGGTTATTTGTTAGACTTTTTTGGTTCAACCCGCAGCCGATCATGCATAACGACGAGATTGGAATTGTAACGCGCTCCAGCGGAAGGCGCCTCCGATGGCTTGCGGCCGCCGTCGCCGTTCCGCTGTTCGGCTTCGTGGCTGCATTCGGCACCGTTGCGCACGTCCCGGAACCGGTTCCGGTCCGGACTGTCATCGAGACGCTCGTCCTGTCCGCGACCCCGGTCGGCGACTCGGGAACGATCATCTACTTTCAGGAAGATCGCTTCAGGCGCAGCGACACGCTGGTCACTCTGATCGGGCGGCTCGGCGCGGATGAGGGAGAAGCGGCTACGCTTCTGCGCTCTTCGCGTGCAGCACGGCCGTTCCGCCTACTGCTTCCCGGAACGACCGTCCAAGCAAGAGTCGACGAGGTCGGCAGGCTGCGCTCGATATCGTTCCTCACCGACAGGGACACGCTTCTCTCTGTGGATCGCCTGGGCGACAGCTTCGGCAGATTCGAGCAGCAAGCCGATGTGACGCGCGGCATAGAGATGAAGTCGGGCGAGATCAAGACCTCCCTCTTCGCAGCGACCGATGCGGCGGGGATTCCGGACGGAATTGCGGTCCAGCTCGCAGACATCTTTGGAGGCGACGTGGATTTTCATCGCGATCTGCGCCGCGGGGACCGTTTTGGGGTCGTTTTCGAAACTTTCTACCACGGCGGCAAAACGATCAGATTCGGGCGAGTGCTCGCGGCCGAATTCGACAGCCGGAGGAAGACCTACCGCGCGGTATGGTTTCAGGATCCATGGGGAAGGGGCGGCTATTACACTCCGGACGGCGAGAACCTGCGCAAGGTATTCCTGCGCTCGCCTCTCGAATTCTCGCGTGTCACCTCGGGATTCGGCCTGCGCCGGCACCCGATTTTCCAGCAGTGGCGCGCGCATCAGGGGGTCGACTATGGAGCCCCGGTCGGAACAAGGGTGAGGTCGACCGGCGACGGTGTCGTCTCGTTCGCGGGACGGCGGAACGGGTACGGAAACCTCATCGTGCTCAGGCACCACGGGGGATACAGCACGTACTACGCACACCTGAGGAATTTCGCGCCGGGGTTGAGGGCGGGCAGGCGCGTCGTTCAAGGCGAAATCATCGGCTACGTGGGGCAAACCGGCTGGGCCAACGGCCCTCATCTTCACTACGAATTCCACCGCCACAACCAGAACCGCAATCCGCTGACCATGGCTTTCCCGGCCGCACAGCCGATTCTCGCGATGGAACTCGCCGCGTTCAGGCGTACCGCCGAGCCGCTTATCGCGCGACTGGATCTTTTGAAAAGCGGCGACCTAGCCCTGCTCGAGTGAGCGGTTCCACGAGATCGGCATCTTCCGGGATCTACATCGGTTTGATGTCGGGCACGAGCCTCGACGGCGTCGATTCGGTCCTCGTCGACCTGCGGGGCCGACCCTTTCTTCTGGGCGCCGGATTTCTACCGTATCCGAAGAGCTTGAAAGCCATCTTGCTTGCCCTGCACGAGACATCGCGCGACGAGCTGCATCGTGCGGCGCTTGCGGGGATTGAACTCTCGAGGCTCTATGCGAAAGCGGTCGATCGCCTGCTTGAGAAACACGGCCTCCGTGCGCGAAACGTATCCGCCATCGGTTGTCACGGGCAGACAGTGCGTCATCGGCCGGCCTCCGGGTACAGCTTGCAGCTCGGCAATCCTGCGTGGCTCGCAGAGCGCACCGGCATTACGGTGGTCGCCGACTTCAGGAGCCGCGACATCGCAGCGGGCGGACAGGGTGCGCCACTTGTACCTGCGTTTCATGCCGCTGTTTTCCGAGACTCGCGCCGCCACCGCGTCATCGTCAATCTCGGCGGTATAGCCAATCTGACCGATCTTCCCCGAAATGGACCCGTAACAGGCTTCGACACCGGACCCGGCAACGTCCTGCTCGACGCCTGGATGCGTGAGCGAATCGGCCAGGACTTCGACCGCGGCGGGGCGCTTGCCGCTCGAGGACGGCCGGTTGCACCCTTGCTGAAGAGGCTACTTGCCGATCCTTATTTTCGCCGTCCACCACCCAAGAGCACCGGCCGTGATCACTTCAGTTTCGATTGGTTACGTCGGTTCAACGTCGGAAAGCACGAGACCGAGGACGTGCAAGCCACGTTGGCAGAGCTCACAGCGCGCAGTGTCGGCAAGGCGATTGCAAAACACTGTCCAGGCGCAGAGGAGGTTTACTTGTGCGGTGGTGGAGTACGCAACCACGACCTGGTGATGCGCATCACACGGGAACTACCCGGCATGAAAATGGCCTCGACCGAGCGGCTCGGAATTCATCCGGACTGGGTGGAAGCGATGGCCTTTGCCTGGCTCGCACAGCGGGCGCTCAAGGGAGAGAGCGGAAATCTTCCGGAAGTCACCGGTGCGAGGAAGCCGCGGGTGCTCGGTGCGATTTACGCAGCTTGATCCACGGCGAACTATTGCGAGGAAAAACCCAAAGCAAAGCGGAAACCTAACGCCCCCGCTTCAGGATCCCAATCGACTTATGCGGAGAAAGACGAACCGCAACCGCAGGTGCTCGTCGCATTGGGGTTTTTGATCACGAACTGCGCACCCTCGAGGCCTTCGGTGTAGTCGATCTCGGCGCCGGCGAGATACTGGTAGCTCATCGGATCGATGAGCAGCATCACCCCGTTTTTCTCCATCACCGTGTCGTCGTCGCTCTTCACTTCGTCGAAAGTAAAACCGTACTGAAATCCGGAGCAGCCGCCGCCTGTGACAAACACACGCAGCTTCAATTCGGTGTTGCCTTCCTCGTCGATCAATTGCTTGACCTTGCTGGCGGCGCTGTCGGTGAAAACAAGCGGCGCGGGCATCTCTGCGATTGCATTCATGTCTCAACTCCTGTTGCAAACCCCATTATCGGGCCGGGACCTGACGCGGTCAACCGCGCCAACCAACTAGATAGATGGGGCTGCGGCACCGGTATTCAAGCCGGAAAAAGTCATTGCCACCCGTCAGACCGCGGGCTTGCTCGTCGCAAGCTTCAACTCCACGGTTTTTGCTTCGCCCGAGCGGTGCACGAGGTGCCCCTCGACTATGGCGCCGAGGTGCATCTCCAGGCTGTTGTAATGCACATCCCCTTTGACCCTGGAGCGCGACTGGAGTTCGAGGAATTCGGCCACATACACGGGCCCCGTGATCTCGCCGTTCACGACCAGGTGCGATACGCTTATTTCTCCTTCGATACGAGCCTTTTCGCTCAGCACCAAAGTCGAAGGTTCGTCGGAAACCGCAGTGACGTTTCCGACGACTTCGCCGTCGACACGGAGGCCTCCGGTGAAATTGACATTACCCTCGATCTTCGTGCCGACGCCAATCAGGCTGTCGATGCGATTTTGCGGCTTGCTAGGCTGCTTGCGAAACATAGCGCTTCCTTACTTGCCAAGAAAGGTTGATGTTTTGGCTGGCACGGGCCTCGCTGGACCCGTTCTCCAGGATACGCGCCTGCACGGTCCGCACCCTGGCTCCCGCCGGAACCCGGAACGTTCCCTCAACTCGACGAAAATACTTGAAGTTGAGCTTGAAAGCAGTGCTGCCTGTCTCGGCTGACTGGGGGATGATGATTGTAGCATCCCTTCCCTCCTGCTGCATCTCCACCACGAGCTGCAAAGACCCGTGAAACTCGCGGTCAAGCCTGCCTCCCTGAAGGACGAGCAGCCGGTAGCGAAACTCGCCGGGAAGCACGTCACGCTCGACTTTGAAGCGGTGGATACTCACTTTCTCCCCGCGTCGCTCGCTCGGAACGAGATTTTCGAAAAAGGCAAGGTCTTCCTTGAGTCTGTTGTTCTCGTCTTCGAGCGTTTTCACCTGCGAGGCAAGCTGGGCTTGCGCAGTTTGTTCGATCTTCAGGCGCGACTCACTGGCGTTGGCGATCGAGCGCAACCTCGCAGCCTCGCTCTCGAGCCGCCCCATCGATTCGCGAAGCCTCGCGAATTCGTTTTGCAGCTCGCTGCGATCGAAACCGGCGAAACGACGCCCGGCGTCGTACATCCACGCCGCCAGCGCAAGCGCGAGCGAGAGGAACACCAGCATCCCAAGCCAGCGCCAGTACCAAGCTACGTGTGTCTGCACCGTCATCTTCGGCGCGGAAATTCCAAAGCGCTGGCGGAATTGTTTGACAAGCTTGGACATTAGACTCTCCGCCGGCCGAGTCAGGGCACAACGGCCAGATGCGAGAGACCCATCGTCTCCTCGAATCCAAACATGATATTCATATTCTGCACCGCTTGTCCGGAAGCACCTTTCACCAGATTGTCGATCACCGAAAGGACGACGAGCATATCTCCCCCATTCGGGCGATGGATCGCGATGCGGCAGGTATTGGTGGCCCGCACGGAACGCGTATCCGGTTCGCTCCCGTCGGGGAGCACATCGACGAAGGGCTCGTTGCGATAGCGATCTTCGTAGAGCTTCTGAAACCCGATGTTAGCAGTGATCCGTGCATACAGAGTTGCGTGTATGCCCCGAATCATGGGAGCCAAATGCGGCACGAACGTGAGGCCCACGCTCCTTCCCGCAACTGTGTCCAGCTCCTGCCGAATCTCTGGCCAATGACGATGGCCGGAAACACTATAGGTTTTGAAATTATCCGAAGCCTCCGAGAAGAGCAGATGCTCTTCGGCCTTCTTGCCGGCACCACTCACGCCGGACTTCGCGTCCGCGATCACGTGATCGAGGTCGACGGCCCCGGCTTCTGCGAGAGGCAACAGGCCGAGCTGAACCGCGGTCGGATAGCACCCGGGATTCGCCACCAGGTGTGCGCCCTTGATTTTTGCACGATTCACTTCCGGCAGACCGTACACTGCCTGGGCGAGAAGCTCGGGCGCGGCGTGCTTGACCTTGTACCACTTTTCCCACTCAGCTACGTTCTTGATGCGAAAATCGGCCGAGAGATCGACAATGCGCACGCCGGCCTCAAGGAGCGCTCTCGCCTCACCCATTGCAACGGTGTTGGGCGTCGCGAAAAACACGACATCGCACTTGGCAAGGTCCGACTTGACAGGATCCGAGTATGCAATCGCCACGGCACCGCGCAAGCTCGGAAAAACCTCCGCCACCGGAGTTCCGGCCTCTTTGCGCGAGGTGATCGCGACGAGCTCCGATTGCGGGTGGCGCGCGAGGATACGCAGCAACTCGATCCCGCTATAGCCAGTCCCGCCCACGATGCCGACTTTAATCATCACAACCTCGGAAAGCCAGTCCACCAGTCGGGTTCCATCGAATCGCGCCATGCTCCGGAAGTCCCGTTCCGGTTGAAACGGGAACAACAAACAAAAAAGCCGCCCGGAAGGCGGCTTTTTTGTGCCAATACTCTGAACATCAGCGTTTAGAGTATTGCTTGCGCTTCCGCGCCTTATGCAAGCCGACTTTCTTTCGCTCGACCTCGCGCGCATCGCGCGTAACCAAACCCGCCTTGCTCAAAAGCGGCTTGAGCGCTGGGTCGTACTCGATCAGTGCACGCGTCAGGCCGTGGCGCACGGCCCCCGCCTGGCCGAACTCTCCTCCTCCTGATACGTTCACCATGACGTCGAACTGGGTCAGCTTGTCGGTCAATACGAGCGGCTGGCGCACAACCATTTGCCCGGTTTCACGCGCAAAGTATTCGTTCGCCGGACGCTCGTTCACGATGAAATCACCCTTGCCGGGCTTGATGAACACACGCGCGACGGCACTCTTACGCCGGCCGGTTCCGTAATAGTATTGTCCGATCATGCGTTGATCTCCAGCGCTTTGGGCTGCTGCGCCGCGTGAGGGTGCTCTCCACCCGCGTAGACTTTCAGCTTCTTGAGCATTGCGTAGCCAAGCGGCCCTTTGGGCAACATCCCTTTGACTGCGATCTCCAGCGCCCGGGTCGGGAACCGCGCCTGCATCTTGGCAAACGTAGTTGCGTAGACCCCGCCAGGGTAGGTGCTGTGGCGGTAATAGGTCTTGGCCTCGCCCTTGTTCCCCGTAACACGGAGCTTACCGGCATTCACGACCACCACATAATCCCCAGTGTCGACGTGCGGAGTAAACTCGGGCTTGTGTTTGCCGCGTAGCCGGCGCGCGATTTCGGCGGCAAGTCGCCCGAGCACCTTGCCGCTCGCATCGACCAGATACCAGTCGCGCCTGACCTCATGGGACTTGGCGGAGAAAGTGGTCATGGATTTTGATTCCCACGTCCGAAATACGACGAAAGCGCGTGATTTTATTGAAGAAGTAGCGAAGTGTCAACCCTCAAGTTGATTTGAAAGCGCGAAAGATGGAATGCAAAGTCAAATGGGTGGGCCCCGACGGCATGAGCTTTGTCGCCGAAACTGAAAGCGGTCACGCCTTCGTGATGGACGGTGCGCCCGAAGGCGGAGGGCGTAACCTGGGGCCGCGGCCCATGGAAACGGTGCTCGCCGGAACCGGCGGCTGCACCGCCTACGACGTCGTGCTGATCCTCAGAAAAAGCGGCCAGAGCATTTCCGCATGCGAGGTCTTGCTAAGCTCCGAGCGCGCGGAGACCGATCCCAAGGTGTTTACCAAGATTCACATGCACTTCGTCGTACGAGGCAAGGATCTTAAACCCTCGATGGTCGAAAGCGCGATCAAGCTCTCGCACAACAAATACTGCTCGGCTTCGATCATGCTCGGAAAGACCGCGCAGATTTCGCACGACTACGAAATCATCGCCGATTGAGCTCCGCGCAGCGCTAGATCCAGTACGAGAGCGTTGTCATCAAACGCGCGGCCAAGCGCATTCCGAGTCTCGCCGGTCCAGGCAGTTCGCGTGCCCCGAGCGCTTCGGCGCTGCGCCGGTGTCCGGCCTCTTCCCCTTGCATGGTCTCGATCAAGGCCCGCGTCCTGGCGTCGCGGCCCCCAAGCCTTTCGATGTGTCCCTGCAAATGCTCCTCGACCTGCCGCTCGGTCTCGGCGAGAAATCCGAGGTTCCAGCGCTCGCCCAGCCGCCCCGCGGCATAACCGAAAGCGAGCGAACCCGCGTACCACAGGGGGCTGAGCAAACTCAGCCGGCCGCCGAGCTCGCGCACGCGGTGGGCACTCCAGGCGAGATGATCGGCCTCCTCGCGCGCCGCCTTTGCGAGCGCGTCCTTGACGTCGACGTTCGAAGACGCCAGCGCCTGCCCCTGGTAGAGCGCCTGGGCGCACACCTCCCCGCAGTGGTTCACGCGCATCAGGGCCGCAGCATCGCGGCGCACTTCGTCGCGAAGATCTTCCTCGGCGACGGCCTCAGCCGGATTGGGCCGGCGCGCGACCGGCTCGCCGTACAGGATCCGCAGGGCCTTGTCGAACTCGAGGATGCCGCGATCCAGATCGAAGCGCGTGGCGTTTGAGATTCCCATTGAAAACCCGTCTCTTGGAGTTCGGAATGATACCCCCGAATTCCTCCACCTCCTTCAAGGCAAATCGCGCGCGAAAAAAAAGGCGCCCGAAGGCGCCTTTAGTTGCTGCTATTTCTATTGACGCTAGAACGAGTGCTGTATGCCGAGCGCGACAGTGGTCACGTCCGTGCCTGCGATCACCGCACCCGAGGTACCCTGGCCAGCCGCGTTACCCTGCGCCGCCGGGCCGGCGATGTAGTAGTAGGTCGTGCCCGTGGTGCCGGAGAACCCGTTGTCGATCTTGGCGTAAGCGACGAACATCTTGGTTCGCTTGGACATGACATAGTCGTAGCCTACGACCGTCATCCTCGCTTTCCCCGCGCTGCCACAAGCCGCGCTACCGACAGTCGTGGTGGCGACGGGACAGTCTTTGCCCCCTTGGGTCCCGCTCAAGGTCGCCCACACGGCCCCGGGTCCGGCATTAAACCTGCCGTCGACCACATAGTTAGGTACTTTCATGCCGTTGTCGCCTGCGGCGTTGTTGGAGGCGTACTTCAAGCTCTCGTATCCCACACCGACCTGGCCGAGGCCGAAGTCCCATTTGCCGCCGATCTGAAAGGCGTTGTCTTTCGGATTGGCGGTCCCTCCAGCTGCTAGGCCTGGGCGGAATCCTTCGTGGCTTTCAAACCCCGCTGCCACCGCCAAGGGGCCGCGCGCATAGGTCACGTTGCCGGAATAGTATTTCGGCTTCTGGATGGAGTTGTTAGCGCCGGAAACGGGAGAACTATCGGCTGATTGATAGTTGGCCAGCGCCGTTGCGAGCCTGAACTGCACGCCGCTGTACACCGGCGACCAGTATTGGATCGAATTGTTGTTCCGGCGGGACCACGACGTACCGTTGCCGGCCGATTCGGTCACGCACACGCCATTCGCCCCTACCGTCACCGAACCGCTGGCGTTGCTCACCGTGTTCGTGCACAGCACGTTCGGCAAGGCACCGGTGGTGTCGCCGTTCCCCATGATGATGCCGGAGGACGCGAATCCGCCCGAATTGATCACATTGGCCGTGTTGTACGCCAGCTTGTAAGGCGAATCCCAGATACCGAACAGGACATCGCCCGCCGCACTCGAGAAGCCGGCTGCCGAGTTCCTGCCGCCGAAGTGCTGGCCGCTCGTCGCCGCGCTGTCGAGGCGTCCATCCGGCCACACCCCTGATTCCAGCTGGAACCACGCCGCGGTGCCGCCGCCCAGATCTTCCCTGCCGCGCACGCCTATCGCGTTACCCGGCGAAAAGATATCGTTCTTCTTCAGCTCAGGAATCGTCCCCGTGCCGTTGGTAGAAAATTTCTGAATCATGACCGCCGTGTCGATGCGACCGTACAGCGAGACGCCCGGGCTGCCGCCGACCTGTGCAACAGCGAGGCCAGGTGCAGTCAGCGCGCCGGCGACTGCCACTGCCATTAGCTTCTTGTTCATCGAGAATTTCTCCTCTTCATATTTTGACTCGAGGGCAGCCGCACCGCGCCGCCCGCTCCAACCCCTCTTCGAGGTTGTTGCAATTCTGCCCATCAGAACAGGCGAACTCAATATGACGGGTGAATTTTTGCCCTTAAAGGTTAGTCGGTGTTGCGTTTTCGCAACACTGGAGATTGAACTGATACATATTTCTTTATATCAAATAGTTAGAAACAAGCGTTCGAGCTCTTTCCCAGGATCCCCAACGCGCATGAAGGCCTCTCCAACCAGGAATGCGTGAACCCCCGCTTGTCGCAAGCGCGCTACATGTTCGGGGGCGAGAATCCCGCTTTCGGTCACCACGATTCGTGGCGCCGGAACATGGGGCGATAATTCGAGAGTCGTCTCAAGCGAAGTCTCGAAGCTGCGAAGGTCGCGGTTGTTGGTGCCGATGAGCGGAGTGGCCAGATCGAGGGCGAGGTCGAGCTCGGCGCGATCGTGCACTTCGGCGAGCACGGCCATTCCGAGCGCAGCGGCCGCGGCCTCCAGCTCGCGCATTTGCGACAGCTCGAGCGCCGCCACGATGAGCAGAATGCAATCGGCGCCCATGGCGCGCGATTCGTACACCTGGTAGGGATCGATCACGAAATCCTTGCGCAGCGCCGGGAGGTCGCACGCCGCGCACGCCGCAGAAAGGTCCCCGGCACGCCCTTGAAAAAAACGTTCGTCGGTGAGCACCGAGAGGCAGGCCGCGCCGTGCTGCGCGTAGGAGCGGGCGATGGCTGCCGGATCGAACCGCTCGCGAAGAACGCCCCTGCTCGGACTCGCTTTCTTGATCTCGGCGATGACCGCCGGCTTCCCGGCGGTGATTTTCGCGCGCAGGGCGCCGATAAAATCCC
>Ga0184619_10000287_pt1 | contig 17034 bp, 17 predicted proteins | sample PLM0_60_b1_FD_133146 | JGI IMG/M metagenome (GOLD analysis project Ga0184619, IMG submission 133146) | Groundwater sediment microbial communities from an aquifer in East River, Colorado, USA - PLM0_60_b1 | ecosystem: Environmental > Terrestrial > Soil > Riparian zone | place: USA: East River...
GCAAGCGCCTCTTCCTGACCTGAGAGATAATGTCAGTTGTGTCGTCAAATTTTGCGGCCGTGGTAGAAAAGTACGCAAACTAAAAGTTTGCGCTACACAGGAACGAGCGGGCGCAAGCGCCTCTTCTTGACCTGAGAGATGATATGAGTTGAGTGGGTCAAATTTTGCGGCCGTAGAGTTGATGTTGAAAAACCTCACAGCCCTTTCAATTCGCCCATCAGCGAGTCCAATTGGTTATTTAAATCATTCAGCCTTGCTTGCGCCGTCTGTAACTCCGCATTGAGACTCGTTTCGCGATCCGCCAGTCGCTCCTCTTCCGCAGCCATCTTCGTTAAGTTGGTTTTCGCTGCCCTGATACTGAATTCCCACTCTGCTCGCGCCTTTGGATCCGTCGTTCGATCCAACATTGTTTCAGCGTCTTTAATCTGATTCTCCATCTGAGGCTTCGAGGCTCGCATCTCTGCCAGTTGCGAACGGAGATTCTCTAGCTGCCGGTTCATAGCATCGAAGCGCGCTTGTTCGATTCGTAGTCGCTCAATCAACATTTGAAAGCGCGTGTTATTGACAGTTGCCCGCTGGACCACCAGGCGCAACTCCCGAACCTCCCTAAGCAATTGCTGTAGCGTTTGATCGAGATCGACCTGCGGCGCCTGGGCCGGCTTTGGTGTCTGCGCGAGCACTGTCGCCGGACAGAAACAGCAGAAAGTAACGAGACAGATTGCGCACCCGAAGATAAACGATTTCATTAGTGACATGGATTTGTCTCCTTTCATCCCCGTCAGGACGATTGAGCGACTGCGATAGGCGGTCCTGTTAGTGGTTCATGGCGAGAGAGTTTATCGGAGGCGTGGCTATTTCAAAAATTAATACCAGACCCGGTCGTCGCTCCCGGTTCTGACTTTGGGTTTTCTCGCGCAGCGCAACCATTTCCAGCTTCGAAAATTTGCCGCAGATTAACGCGGACAAGCGCGGATCTGCAGCAGGCACAACAGCGGACGCAAGCGCCTCTTCCTGACCTGAGGGGTGATGTTGGTTGAGGTCAAATTTTAAAAAACCATCGCTGGAAATGTGGCTCCATATTTCCGTTAAGACCGACGAATACGGAACCGGCAACGCCTTGCGACTATTTGATCTTGCCGGGACCCCAAAGTGCGCGGCCGGGTTTTGCTCCGGTGTGTTCGCCATCCTTTAGTACCTGCACGCCGTTGACGAAGACGTGCTTCACGCCGACCGCATACTGATGTGGGTTTTCAAAGGTGGCACGATCCGCAATCGTGGCCGGGTCGAAGACGACCACGTCAGCAAACATTCCGGTGCGCAGAAAGCCTCGGTGATCAAGACCTAGGTTCGTGGCGGGCAGACCAGTGAGACGTCGCACTGCCTCAGTGAGCGTGATGACTTTCTCCTCGCGCACGTACTTGCCTAAGAGACGCGCGAAGTTGCCGTAGGCGCGCGGGTGCGTGGAAGACTTGAGGAAGACTCCTTCGGGCGCCATCGATGCAGCGTCCGAACCAAGTGAAACCCATGGTTGGCGTAATTCCTTCTTGATGTTTTCCTCGGACATCAGGAAGTAAACAGTGCCGACACGCGAGCGGTCTTCAAGTATTAAATCCATTATCGTTTCCACCACGTCTTTCCCGCGCATCTGTGCGACATCGGCAAGCGTCTTGCCGGTGAGTGGTTTCAACTTCTCCGACTTGAAGCCGACCAGAAGAACGCGGTCTGCGGAGCCGGCAGCCAGGTAGAGGTTCTCCCATTTGTCACTTGGAGTGCGTACCTCGGCTGCTATTTTCTGGCGCGTGGCTGGATCTTCGAGGCGTTTGAAGAGCGCTTCGTAGCCACCATCCATGGTCCACGGCGGCAGGCTGGCGTTGAGTCCGGTAGCGCCGGCCGGGTACATATACATGTCGGCGGTGATCTTTAATCCGCTCCGGCGCGCAGCGTTGACGAGCGCGAGCACGCGATCCACCTTGTCCCAATTCTGCCGGCCGGCCGCTTTGATGTGATAGATCTCGGCGGGGACACCAGCCTCGCGGCTGATGCGAATCAACTCCTCCACTGCTTTGACCCATTCATTCCCTTCGCTGCGCAGGTGCGAGATGTACTTGCCCTGGTAACGAGCAGCAACCTTGCACAGCTCGATAAGCTCCTCAGTGCGTGCATAAAACGCCGGCGCGTATATTAAGGAGGAGCCAACTCCGAGTGCGCCCTCTTCCATCGCCTGGCGTACGAGTTCGCGCATCTCCTGAAGCTGTGCCGGTGTAGGCTGCACGTCGCTTTCGCCGAGGACGTACTGCCGAACGGTCGTCGCACCAACGTAGGAAGCGACGTTCTGCGAGACGCCGCGCTTTTCCAGATACTTCAGGTACTCCGCAAGAGTGGTCCACTCGATATCGAACTTGATATCGTCCTGTTCGTCGATCACCTGCTTCTTCAGCCGCTCGTTGAGTGGACCCATGGACCAACCTTCGCCCATGATTTGCGTGGTCACGCCCTGCCTGACCTCGCCCTGCGAGCGACCGTCAGCGATCAGAGAGTCTGTGGACCAGGACAACATATTGATAAATCCGGGCGCGACTGCGAGACCTCGCGCGTCCACGACGGTGCGCGCGCGTGCCCCTCGCATATTGCCGATGGCCACAATGCGATCATCTTTGATTCCGACATCCACTCGTCTGGGAGCGCGCCCGCTGCCGTCATAAACTGTGCCGCCTTTAATCAGGACATCAAAGTCTCTCGTCCGGGCCGCTTGCCCGAAGGCTGCGGAAGGCAAAGTCATAGCTAAAAGCAAAGTGAGATATTTGAGCAGACGCATGTTCGAGGTTCTCCTCATGATTGTTGCGTGGTGGATTAGTCATCCAGCAGAATTCCACCACAAAGGCACAAAGAACACAGAGTATTCACAGACAATCCCAGTTCAACCCTGATCTGGAATTTCCGCTTCGACGAGTGCTGTCAGCAGTGTTAGTGATTCCTGCCAACCCAGATAGCATGCCTCAACCGGAATGACAGCGGGCACGCCCTCTTGCACGATGTTCAACTCGGTCCCGACCGACACCTGGTGCAACGTAATGGTCGTCTGCATTTCTCCCGGGAGATTCGGATCGTCGAATCTATCGGTGTGCCGAATACGCTCGTTTGGCTTCAGCTCAAGAAATTCTCCACCGAACGAGTGACTGCTGCCGGTGGTGAAATTGGTAAAAGACATCTTGTAAGTTCCTCCGACTTTGGCATCGAGCTGATGAACCTGGCCGGTGAAGCCATTTGGCGGAAGCCACTTCACCATCGCATTTGCATCAATGAAAGCCCGGTAAACTCTCTCCGGCGTGGCGCGGAGCACTCGGTGAAGCCGGATAGTGTTTGTATTGTTGCTTGTCATATTTTCCCCTCACTTAGTTAAATCAAATTCGTCCTTTTGACAATAAGTCGAACGGCGAACGGCAAAATCGACATCACCCGAGAAAAAAGAGTGCCAATACCCTACAAGAAAACCAATGCGCTAATCCACCCGCTATGCTTCGCACCCTCTCCCCTGCCCCTCTCCCAAAGGGAGAGGGATTGCGAGGTGGTACTGACTCATCAGGCAAAATAATTCGGTTGACATCAGCAGCACCCATCCTCTAGCTTCGCGCGCCTGAACTTCTGGAAGTTGTTCATCACTTAACAAGTCGCTCGTGATCCGCCAAGTCGAGCTACGGTCATCTATACAGAGGCACCACTAGGCTAACACCAAGATTGAAACGGTGTTCCAGTGCAATCGCGTTGAGACCAACGAGACGCTGAAGTTTTGTCGCGGTCCAGAATAACGCGCGCGAAGCTATTTCATCGGACACAAAATCTTTGACGGGATTCCAGTGCGGACCCGCGTCGAGGATAACTACCGAGAATCCCGCTTCAGCGATTTTTGCACCGAGAACTCCACCGCCAGCGCCGGCCCCGACAATGCAGAAGTCGACTTCTTCGCCTGAGAGATCACGCATTGGCACGCATTCTCCGTGGATGCCAGGCGCAGAAAGCGGCCAATCGGACTGAGAATCGAGGATAGAAGATAGAGAGTGGTCCTGTTTTGTCAGAGTTTTAGTCCTCGGTTTTGGGCATTCTTGCAGTTCGGCAGAAGTCGTCTGATTGTCGAATCATCTTATTCAACATTGCGCCAATATACTGCCAAGCGTTGTCTAGTTCATGATGTTGTTCAGGCGAGATATATCCACACTCGAGTGAGTGATCCAGCCACGCTTGTGTCTCCATTGCCTCACCAAGCGCTTCATTAAGTTTATTCACAAACGCGGCAGGGTAGCGACGCCGGGCCCAACTTTCTGCGATCATGGCGTTGACCGCGCGAAAAGATCGGCGAATTTGATCAGTTAAGGAATATCTTTCTTCTGGCGGAAATTTCTTAGTAAGGAGAAATATCCGTTTCGCTTCTGTCTTCGCCAATTGATACACACGTAATTCTCGAAAGCTTTGAATTATCGCCATTGCCAATCCTCTACGTTCTATCTCCGACCTTCTATCCTCTACCTTCGTTCCTTCTCAGGCGCCTCCCAAGGATCAACTCCGCCTTCCCACTTTCGCACGTGGCCACGCGGAGACGATGGTCCGTTGTAGCCAATCTCATTCCATGCGAGCGGGTGCGCGTAATAGATCTTTACGATGGTGCTGCAAAGTACATCCTTGAAAAATCTTGCTGAGGGTAAAAGTTTCCAACAGGCGCCGGGAGGATTGCCGCGCGCAACATGAGTAAGAACCACGTCCTGTGATTGCGGATCGAGATCAACGAAATGCTTGCCAGCAAACAAAGCTTCCGCCGCCTCGTCAATTCCTTTCAGGCCAATTCGCCAAGCCTCACGCTGCGGTGGCATTTGCTCGTAACGATAACCATCGCGCTTGTCTTCGTAAAGCTTTTCGTCAATCCACGGAACAATTGGAACCTTTTCCGCTTCGCCACGATCAGGTTGGGGCACGATCCGGTCGGCTACGGCTGAGACAGTTCCCGCCTCCTCGTCCGTGAAGAATCGAATGGGTGGAATTTCCTCGAGACGCTTGCGAACAACTTCACGCGTTTGATCGTCCCAGTCGGGCGACGACCACTTGTCGAGAACGTTGTAGTCCGGGAAACGTGTTTGAAAGGTTTGGTCCTTCATTTCGGCACATCGATTAAGTGGCTCCGAGCCAACTACCTCTAAATCCCGCGCGTTGGAGACCTTTAACAATGTATGGGCATTGCCTCATCAATCGCCAGATGAGTCCCGAGCGATAGTTTTCAATCATCATCACAATCGGTCCCTGGTCTAAGCCGTAATAACCTTCCGAGACCCAGCCCGCGCCTTTGCTTTTGCCTGAACTAAAAGTTGGGTTGTAACTGCACTTGAATCCGTACTTGCTGGTCATGTCAGGGTAATTCCGATTGATACGTTTGAGAGAAGGCAGAACGACTTCGGGTGCAAACGGTAGCGAGCCAGCTACAGCCCACGGCGCAAGCGTGCCGTCGTCAGGACCATTCGGAATGGAACGCGCAATGTAATCGTAGAAGCGTATTGTTTTGCCTTTGAATTTTCGAACCGCCGGGCCGGGACCATCACTGGCGGTGATTCCCCAACAAAACCGATCATAGCCGACCAACTTTTTCGGATTACGCATGGCATATGCTTGTTGCGCATAGATCGCGCGACGGCTGTTCTCAAAATAGTCAATCGCTTTACCGCTCATGTACTTATCCTGAATGCCCCGGAAGTCGATCCACATATGCGACAGGTGATGAATGAACAAGGGACCGGCATAAACAAACTCATGTCCATACAGTTCTTTCCATTCGTACGTGCTGGTCCATTCCTCATAACTCTTTTCGGGTAATGGGAAAGTAGGTGATGCTAGACCGAGAATGTATAGAATTAGCGCTTCGCTGTATCCAGTCCATCTATACTTAATGAAACCTTTTTCCGGTTTCCAACCGTGCGTCACTGTGAGGGCACCGTTTTGCGCCCAATGCCAGTCGGCGCGAGCGTAGAGTGCGTCAGCAAGACTGCGAATCTCACGTTCTTCGTTCGTGTTACGGTCGAAATACATTGCGGATGTGAGCGCGCCAGCGAGAAGATATGTTGTATCGATGGTTGAGACTTCAGAATTCCAGACGCGCTTTCCAGTTTTCATATCGAGAAAGTGATAGTAGAAGCCTTTGTAGCCTATGTCGTCTGGCCCAGTTCCTTGAGGTCCATCGTGAAAAAACCGCAGATTGATCAAACAACGCTTGATTGCTTCCCGTCGTGTCATGTTGCCGCGCTCGACTGCAATTGGATATACAGTCAGCGCGAAGCCAACCACGGCAATCGAGCACGGCGCGTCCTGTTTGGTGCTATCAGGCACAAGTCCATTTTCGAGATTCATCTCGACCGCGAAGTACTTGAAGGTGTCGCGTTCGAGCCTGGCTAGACCTTCGTCGGTTAATGATGGCTCTAGTACCTTCACTGTCCGCTGTTTCCCCCTTGTGCGAAAGCAATTGTTATTGCTGCGACAGCATGCGGGGGCAAGTCTGTCTTCAGAACTAGCGCTCCACTTTCGTACTTGAATCGTTGTCTTTCCTTCACGACTTGGGATGCTTCCTCGAGTTGCTCGACTTCTCTCTCTCTCAGATATTCAGGTTGGCCCATCTCCTCCCAAACTCGCTTCGGATTGGCGTGCTCCCCGTCGATTCGCTCAATATGCACGTCACTCGGCTCGGGGACGTTGTTTAGCCTTATCTCAAGGTGCTCGGTCTCAATCGAATGGCCTGGGGTAGTGTGATTCGTAAGCAAGACTGTCACAGTCGAATCTTTTCGAATTACCGAGCAATCAACAGTTTCGTGCAGACCATCAACCAAAAACTGCTGAGTGCCAATGTTATGTAGAAGTTCGAATGCTCGATAGGTTGGTTTTGGAATGCCGTGCAGGTTCAGCAAACCAAAACCGCCGTGAAAAGGCACGGATGGAAAGTAGCTTTCTTCGAAGATATCCGAGAAAGTCCAGAAGCTGTACCCTTCGACCAAGCCTTTAGACTCCATGATTGTGGCAACGGCGAAAGCAGCGGCGTAAGACTCGTCATGCAGTGGGTCTCTCGAATCTGAAGAAGAGTTCCACTCGGTGTAATAAACAGGTCTGCCGCGCGAGTGCCGCCGGGTGTCCTGTGCCACTTCACGCATAATTCCGCGTTGGCTCTTGAACAATTGAACTTCGGTTTCCTCGTCACTTTCAAAACCATCAGTGGGATATTGATGTGTGGTGATGAAATCGGCTGGCACCTTGGTTCTCTCGCAGAAGTCAACAAAGTCTTCGATCCACTCGCTCTTGGCAGTGGCGGGACCGCCGACCCTAAGCGAACTGTTTATCTTCTTAATCGCCTCGGCTGTGTAACGATAGAGTTTGAAGTAATCGCGTTGCGTTCCGGTCCAAAACGATTTCAGGTTAGGTTCATTCCAAACTTCGAAAAACCACTCTCGCACTTCTGCCAGGCCATAACGTTCAACCCAATGTGAAACTAGTTTTTGAATGAGCGTCGCCCACTGTTTGTAATCACCTGGCGGTGTGACATTCGCTTTGTAATTGAAGACTGTCTTTTTGCCGGAAGCGAGCGCCGTTGGCATGAAGCTCAACTCCACGAAAGGCTTCATACCGATGGAGAGGAGAAAGTCAAAGATTTTATCGGCATTGAAAAAGGAGAAAAGGAGCTCATTCTTCTCACGGACGAGAGTGCCCATGTCGTCTGACAGCAATCCGTGAAAACGAACATACTGGAAGCCCAGTTCGTTATGACATCGTTGCAATTGCCGTTGCCAATCAGCGCGCAACGCAACAGGCGCGTGATCACTGCCGACCGTATGCTCCCAGAAATGCGGCAGCGCGGTTGCCGGTTCCGCGAGGTTACAAAAGAACTCGATGCTATTCATGCCCCTTCGCTCGCGACCGCTTAAAAAGTGCACCCAGAGCGAACCCGGCGAGGCTGGCTCCGGCCATTGTTAACCACTTACGGTTCTTGCTCATCCAAAGCTGCGGACTTGATGTGCTGGCACGATCTCCGAAGGTGCCGTGCGCACCATGATCGCCCGGCACTGGTTCCCAAAGGTTGTCACGTCTGTCCGCTTCGACCGGTTCGTCGGTCTGTTGCGCGTCGTACCCATTTCTCGCCAAATACCAATCAGCAAATGCTGGCGCAATCTTGTCACCGATGATCGCTTCAACTGTCGGATAACCCACATACATCTCGCGCCGTTCATGATGCGCCGCAAAAAGAACCGCGTCAGCGCCGATTTCAGGCTGATAAATCGGCGGCACAGGCTGTGGCTTACGTGGTAGTCGGCTCTTAACCCATGAGAACTGCGGCGTGTTCATGGCCGGCAATTGCACCATCGTCACGCGTACGTTCGACTCGTCATGAATCAACTCACTTCTCAGTGAATCATGGAAGCCTTGGATCGCATGCTTTGCGGCGCAGTAAGCCGATTGAAGTGGAATACCACGATAAGCTAGAGCTGAGCCGACTTGAACAATGACGCCGCGATCTCGCGGTAGCATTCTCTTAAGCGCTGCGAGTGTTCCATATACGACGCCGAGATATGTCACTTCTGTAACTCGCTTGTATTCCTCCGGCCTCATTTTCTTGACCGGAGAAAAGACGGAAACCATTGCGTTGTTGATCCAAACATCAATCGGCCCGAACTCGTGCTCCACCGTTTCAGCTGCTTGTTCAATCGCTTCGGCATCTGCTACGTCCGTTGGAATCACTAAAGCCTTGCCGCCTAAAGCTTCAACCTCACGTTGCGCGCCTTCGAGTCCATCGCGCCCGCGAGCCAGGAGGCCGATATGCGCGCCTTCCTTTGCAAAGGCACGAACGATTGCGCGACCTAAGCCCGCCGAAGCGCCGGTAACAACAACGACCTCAGGCCGGTACTTACTTAACGAAGAGTCCAGCTCGGAACGTTCGATCTCTTGAGTACTCATTTCATTTAGTCCGCGTTTTACTTCACGATACTTCATAACACTCTGCGCAAAGCACTACGCACAAGCTCCGCAGTCAATCCAAAGACGAGATGGGATGTTAGCGCGTAAGCGTGGGTAGAAACGGGATATTCACTCGGTCCTTTGGAGAGACCAAGTAGCGGTACGGCCGTCTCGTCCGCGACGAGCCAGAAGGCCGCGCCGAAAGGAAGCCCCGCTCCTACAGTCACTTCAGGCGCGAGTTCGGCGAACGCTCCGTACAATCCACCGGTCGCGGTTCCGAAGGCGTAGTGGACTACCGCGCCGCCTAACTCTTTTTCACTTTCCTTTAACTCATGACCAAAGATTTCTGAAATAGCTCTTGCTGCTTTGACTGTAGCGTCATCTTGATCCTGTTTATTATTTTCAGACGCATGACTGGCATCTTCACCTTCGCTGGGCTGCATGGACTGCGCACCGTGTGGTTTCTCAAAACCTTCTGTCGCTTTGCTCAATGCTGCCTGAAACTGATTCATTGTCCATGATGCGACTAAGCCTCCGATAAGACCTGCCACGGTTCCCTTCCACAAACTGCATTCTCTTCGACCTTTGGTTGTTTTGGCTTCATTCATAAAAAGTAAATTGCGATTAACCCGACACCGGCGAAGCCGGTGAATAGCGCCGGTGCGAAAGCTGGAGGTCCTTCGAGCCAATTAAAGATCGTCACGTAAAGTCCACCCATCTGTCGGCCAAAACCGCGCAAGTGCATGCCCAGACCTACGAAGCCAATAAGAAAGGTGAACCACAGCAAGATCGCAAGCACCATAGACGTCACGTTGCTGGGAGCAATAATCATTCCAATGCTCGCGACGATGGCGAGCGCGGGCGCTGAGAGCGGCGCAAACATCAGCGGATTATTAAACGCTCCGCGATAATGCAAAATCGTTGCCTGCGAAGCGGAGCCCGCAAGTGCTATCGCCACCAACGCGAGCAACATAGTCTTCAGACTTACACCGGCGACGGTCTCTTTATTCGCCAAACCGCGTGCCGCCACGATCGCCAGCACCCCAGTTAGCGAGAGCGCTACCGGCGCGAGCTGTGGCGCGCCATACATCAAGTAGTGAAGCAGCCATTTGTATCCGCCCGGCTTCTTCACGATCCCGTAATAATGTCGCGTATTGTGACCGCAATAAGAAGCCTGAACGGTAATGCCCGGCGAAAGCATCAGCCAGAAGCAGCAGCGTCAAAGACGCAACGACCAGCGCGAGCCTAAAGCTGATGCCCAACGATATCGAATGTGAACTTCACCTTATCCCGCACACGCACTAAGCCATGCACCGCCGAGGTTGCTTTAACTTTGAAATCATCGCGCTTAATGCTGAACTCTCCCTGCGCCCGAAGTTCGTTTCCGTTAACTATCACCTTGGTTGGAATGGTGATGGGCCGGGTTACGCCGTGCAGAGTTAAATCACCGGTGATCTTCAAGTCATATTGATTACTGCCCGTGACCTTGCCGGTGACGCTCGTACTTTTGAAAACAACTTCCGGATAATGATCGGGCAACAGGACTATTTCGCGTAGCTCTTTGTTGATAATTTGCTTCTGGGGTTCGGTGAAAACGCTGCTCGTTTCAACCATTGATGCTGTTTTGGCGCTGATTACCAAGGAAGCAGGTGTAATCGAATTGGGAGTTAGTTCGGCCTGACCCGTGAATTCGCGCACGGCTACAAGATGATCATGTCCTTTGAACCACAGCAAACCACCTGCGAGAGCATGGGCAATGAATTTGCTTTGCGAAGCATCCAGACGATAACGATTAGAGACTGCAGTAGCAGGGTCTTTCTCGGAGAGTCGAGCATTGTTTGCAGGACTCTGTTGTGGGTTTAACGCGATAACAATGAGCGAAGCGCAAATTATCGCTGTGAATATTTTCAACGATCCCATGCTGTTCTCCTTTCTCGTCCCAATCCGAACAAGCCATATTTCCAGAGTTGGCTGGCACGAGAAGCCTAGCTGGTAAAGCCAGCCTTCGTCTTTGGTCTGACAACCGAGTCAAGCGAATAGCGATTAAGATCTGCCAGCCATAACAGCACAAAATTCACAAGTGCGTATTGGAGGTTGTGCGCAACTGTCGGCGGATCGCCCAACATCACGGTGCCAAATGTCAGCCCAATTAATAACGGACCTGACAAAGTCAGTCCCAACCGCGTGAATAGGCCGAACCAGATTAGCGCCCCGGCGATAACTTCACCGAACGGCAAAGCATAAGCAAAAGGCATAACCATTAAGGCCGGCAGCTTTCCAGCAAAACGCTGATTCATGCTGCCGACGATCTTCTGGGCGGAAGAACCGGAAGCTGATGGAAAGAAAAATAGGTCGCACGCCCAGTAAAGCGAAAGATGGAGCCAAAATGGTGGTCCGAGGTATTCAGACCTTGTGAGCCAAACTGACCCTCACGATCCGATGACGCTAAGATGACGATATTTTGTCGCGAGACGTAACCGGACGAAGCATGACTTTGACGGCTGCAAGTCCGGTAAATAGTGGTTCATCTCGTTTGGTAAGATCAGGTAAGGTGCTTTCGGATAGACTTAAAATCCTTTGACCGTAAGGTCGTGCGGGTTCGACTCCCGCCCTCGGCACCAATCTCTTCAATACTTACAAACAATACTTGCGACCAAGGTCTGCGCCGGCTTCACATCGCGCTCTTGCTTCAGACTATGTTTCTTTTTCGGCAAGTAGCTTCTGAATCATTCGCTCGGCCTCGTCATAGTCCCCTTCACCAACGTGCATCCATCGAATTCGTCCTTGCTTATCTAACAGAAAGACGGTTGGCCAGGCTGCGACATTGTAAGCGTCCCATGTTCGGTAGTCGTTATCAGTGACTACCGGGTAACGAATCCCCAGTGAAGCAACTTCGCGGCGAAGGTTTTCGACTATTCTTTCGTCATCAAACTCAGGTGAGTGCACCCCAATGACGGTAAAGCCTTTCTCGCGGTAGCGATCATCCCAGCTTTTAACGAACGGCAACGTGTTACGGCAGTTGTAGCAGCCGAAAGTCCAGAACTCGATTAGCACCACGCGTCCCCGCAGATCCTTGAGCTTTAGCGGTTCTGAGTTTATCCAGTCACCGGTGGCCAGCTCTGGAGCAGTAGCCGATTCCGAACTTTTATTTACAGAGTAGATGCGAAAGGGATTCAGCAATCGCCTTGTGAAACCAGTAGCGTAGATCGACGCCCCTACAATAACGATGCCCACAACAATCCCAATTAACATATTCCGTCGTCTGTCCATTAGATGGTTTCCTCAGCTTTGATGCTATTGCGCAGCCTAACGCCCATCAATAACCGTCGACCTCCACGACAGCTTTGGCGAAGTCCTGCGGAGCTTCCTGAGGCAGATTGTGCGCCGGAGTCTGCGGTAGAAATCACTTTCTACAAGTTGAACAAGACAAACTTGCTGATTGATACCAGGTCCAGTTTCTCAGTGTGGTGGCCGTTTTGTCGAGGCATACGAAGTTAGTAGGGGCTAACGTCATTTCTCAACGTCTGAAACTCGTAACTAGTAGTCCTTATGCACAACGCACTCGCTATCTCCATCTTTGACGCTCTGCTCTTTAGTCCGTGCATACGCTGTGTCCCCATAACAGTAACGAGCAATCCGACACACGCGCCATCGGCGTTAATGAGCCCCACCATCTCGGACGCCATTCTTGAAACTCGATTTTGAGATTCCAGATTGGAATCTCAAAGCGGTACACTTGGTCTTCTAGGGTGCCCAAGCTAATACAGGTAGAGTGACGCGCTTTACCCATCTGCAGCTACGGTTCTGAATAGCACCTTCCGCTGGACCACAGATTCATGGATTTGCTGCGCGACGATACGCGCTTTGCCGATCTAGTCAAGTGCATCGGGCTGCCGCAGTGATTTGGAGTGTGGTGACCTGGCACCGCTTTGATTGAGTCAGGTAGCGTTCGGGAAACATCCAAAAGAATCCGGTAATCGCAGAAGAAAAAGCCGCGACAAGTGCGGCACTCCAAACATGACACGGTGCCCCCAATGCAATCGCCTTGAGCCGGAAGACACTCTCGGCTACTGTCGTGCGGACAGAACCGCAATCGGTGATATATAGGTCCGAGGTGAGAGATTCACTTCTCGATAACCGTGTAACCAAGCGCTTGAGCTAATCGCTCGACTGCCACATGTTCTTTACTCGTTGGTCCAACTCAGGGTGGTTATTGATTCTGCTCTGCCTCGGCACGGCTGCTCCGGCGGCAGCCCAATACCGGTTCGATCGCTGGACGGCGGACAACGGCTTACCCCAAAACTCCGTGCGCGAGATTGTGCAGACGCGGGACGGCTACCTCTGGTTTACCACCTTTGACGGTCTGGTGCGCTTTGATGGCGTGCGCTTCACCGTCTTCAACAAGAGCAACAGTCCGGGCCTTGCCACTAACCGGTTCGTCAGTTTGTTTGAAGACCGCAATGGCGATTTGTGGGCGGGGCTGGAAACCGGCGAGGTGGTGCGGCGGCATCAGGGACGCTTTACGACCTACACCAAGACGCAGGGTTTGCCGGGTGATCTCCTCCCCACGCTGGCTGACGACGGACAGGGAAATGTGGCCATTTATTACGGGCAATACACTATTGATAAGCAGAAGAAGGTTTACACCGGCATCTCGTTGCGTGCCTATCGGTGGTCAGAGGGCCGGTTCCAGCCTGCGAACGAACTGAGTTCCACGCTCTCAGGGCTTTCTTTGTTGGCCGAGGAATCTTATATTCTGAAATTTATTGGACTGTCCGAAGGGGATTATTGGTTCACCACGCCGCTAAGGGTGATTCAGTTATTGAAAGGCGGCGGGATTCAGGTTTATAGCGAGCGGACTGGTTTGCCCGGCACGCAGCCTGGATTGATTTGGGGGAAGCAGCGTCCCCTGCAAGCGGTCTCGCGTGACGCGGATGGCCGCCTGTGGTTGACTGATTTGAAATCAGGACAAAATCAGCTCTTGAGCCTGCAGACTCCGGAAGGGTTTGATGTCTTCGGCGGCTATGCCGACAACGAAGGGAATTATTGGTTCAGCACCAACGGCAATGGGTTGTTCCGTGCCCGCCGGCAAACGGTCACGCCATTTGGGAAAGCACAGGGGCTGAACTTCAGTGAAATCTATCCGGTGCTTGAAAGCCGTGACGGCTCACTTTGGATAGGAGCGTACTCAGAGGGTGTATTCAGGCTCAAGGATGGTGCCTTCACGCAATACCCCGCCCCTAGAAACAGAGACCTCGATTCGTTTAGTGGGCACGTGTCATCACTGTATGAGGACCGCGCCGGACAGTTATGGGTCAATGGGCTCTGGCACTTGGTTGATGGGCGCTTCGAGCGTGGACCGTGGACGAATGCGCTGATTGACCAAAGGATTGGTTTCCTTTGGACGACGTGCGAAGACAGCGCAGGCGCTTATTGGTTTGGGGCGGATACTGGCGTCGTGCGCTATCTGAATGGTGCCCTCACGCGCTACACCACAAATGAGGGTCTGGCGGGCAATGATACGAAAGTCATCATTGAAGACGGGCAGGGCGGTCTGTGGCTCGGCAGTTACGGGGGGCTGACGCACTATAAAGACGGCAAGTTTACCGCCTGGACCGAGAAAGACGGTTTGCCCGGCAATACGGTCCGATCGCTCAAACAGGACGGCGATGGCACGTTGTGGATTGGCACCTACGACAGCGGACTGGGCCGATTCAAGGACGGCCGGTTCACCCGCTACACCACGAAGGACGGCCTTTTTGATAGCGGCGTGTTTCAAATCCTGGAAGACGATTCCGGCTGGCTGTGGATGAGCTGCAATCGCGGCATCTACCGCGTGCGTAAACAGGAGTTGAACGAGTTCGCGGACGGCAAGCTCAAGACCATCACCTGTCTGGCGTACAATAAGAACGACGGCATGCCCAGCACCGAATCCAACGGCGGGCGCTGGCCGGCCGGCGTCAAAACCCGCGACGGCAGGCTTTGGTTTCCCACGATGGGCGGCCTAGCGATGATTGATCCGGCCAGCATCAAGGCCAACACCCAGCCGCCGCCCGTGGTGATTGAAGGGATGCAGATTAATAATGAAGCGGCGCCCTTCGATGCCTGGTATTCCGCAATCCACAATCCACAATCCGCAATTCGGATCTTGCCGGGGCAGGATAATTTTGAGATTCAGTATGCGGCGTTAAGCTTCATCAATTCGGAAAACCTGCGTTTCAAATACAAGCTGGAAGGCGCCGATCATGACTGGGTTGACTCAGGCACGAGACGCACGGCCTACTTTTCGCACCTGTCGCCGGGGCATTACACCTTCAGAGTTATTGCCGCCAACGCCGACGGCGTGTGGAATCTGACAGGTGCAAGCTTGCGCATAACCATCGTGCCGCCGTTTTGGCGAACCTGGTGGTTTGTGACGCTGATGGCGCTCGGCGTCGCAGGTACGATGGTAATGATATGGAAATACCGGGTTGGGCAACTCCAGCGCATCCAGATTGCGCAGGCAGCATTTGCCCGCCAGTTGATCGTGTCGCAGGAAGCCGAGCGCAAGCGCATCGCCGGTGAGCTGCACGACAGCCTGGGTCAGAGCCTGGTGATCATACGCAATTGGGCCATGCTTGGCGCCGGCCAGCTTGAAAACAACTCGCCGGCCAGAGAAGAACTCGACGAGATCAACGCCATCGCTTCACGCACGATTAACGAAGTCCGCGAGATCGCTTACAACCTCGGTCCCTATCACCTTGAACGGCTCGGCTTTGAAAACTCGATTCGAGATATGGCCAGCCGTGTCGCGCAGGCGTCAGGCATCGCCATTGCGACCGAACTCGATGCGCTCGACGGCGCGCTTTCGAGTGAAACCCAAATGAGCCTTTATCGCGTCGCTCAGGAGGCGCTCAATAACGTGGTGAAGCATTCACGCGCCACCGAAACGCGCATTGCGCTCAAGCGCGAAAGCGCGGGCGTCCGGCTGACCGTCGCTGACAACGGTCAGGGGTTCGACCCGCAGACGTCAAAAGCGTCTGAAACTCTCGGCGCCGCCCGCTCCGGACTCGGGCTTAACGGGATGGCCGAGCGAGTCCGGCTGCTGGGCGGTGCGTTGACCATTCGCTCCGCGCCCGAACAGGGGACGACCGTCGAGGCACTCTTGCCCGACACCCCAGAGAACACGAAAGGATCGGCGAGAGATGACGGAAAGGCAGAGCCGTGATATTCGGGTTCTGATCGCTGATGACCATCCGATCTTCCGCGAAGGATTGGCGAAGGTCATTTCACGTGATCCCCGATTGCACGTCGTCGCCGAGGCCGAAAACGGTGACCAGGCTGTCGCTCGCCTCATTGAGCTGCGACCCGATGTGGCCGTGCTTGATCTCGACATGCCGGAGCGTGATGGTTTCGCCGTCACTCGCGCGGCGCAAGCGGCCAGCCTCGCGGTCAAGGTGATCATTCTGACCTCACATAACAACGAAGCCCTCTTCCATTCGGCGCTCGACCTTGGCGTAGCGGGTTACGTGCTCAAGGACGGCGCGATTCACGAGATCGTCAATGCTATCCGCACCGTTGCCGGTGGGCGCCACTATTTCAGTCCGGAATTGTCCACATATCTGCTGCACCGCGCGAACCGCCCTGCCAGTCTCGCCGAGCACGAATCTACAACCAACGACCTGACGTCGTCCGAAGCGCTTCGTGTCAGCCTCCGCCCCTTCGAACCCGCCTCGGATCGTCGCATCTCGCATTACCGCATTCTAAAGAAGCTCGGCGAGGGCGGCATAGGCCAAGTTTACCTGGCGGAGGATCTGAACCTTGGCCGCCAGGTGGCGATTAAAGTTCTGAGCCACGAACTGACAGACAATCCAGACCATTTGCGGCGATTTGAACGAGAGGCACGGGCCGCGTCGGCACTCAATCACCCCAACATCTTGACGGTCTATGAAATCGGTCAGTCAGACGGCGCGCATTTTATTGCCACTGAGTTTATTGAGGGCGAGTCGTTGAGCCAACGCATGAAACGCGGCCCAATGGAGCTGGCGGAAGTCCTGGACATCGGGATCCAAATTGCGTCGGCGC
>Ga0184619_10000288_pt1 | contig 17000 bp, 16 predicted proteins | sample PLM0_60_b1_FD_133146 | JGI IMG/M metagenome (GOLD analysis project Ga0184619, IMG submission 133146) | Groundwater sediment microbial communities from an aquifer in East River, Colorado, USA - PLM0_60_b1 | ecosystem: Environmental > Terrestrial > Soil > Riparian zone | place: USA: East River...
CGCGAAGCGCGCCGTGGACGGCGTCTCCTTCGAGGTCGGCCGGGGGGAGGTGCTCGGCTTTCTCGGCCCCAACGGCGCGGGAAAGTCCACCACCATGCGCATGATCACCGGTTTCATTCCCCCGAGCGCGGGCGCCGTCTCGGTGTGCGGCCTGGACGTGCAGGAAAATCCGATCGAGGTGAAGCGCCGTATCGGCTATCTCCCGGAAGCCGCGCCTTCCTATGCCGAAATGTCCGTGCTGTCCTTCCTCAGGTTCGCCGCCGAGATACGCGGCCTGCGGGGCGAGGGACGGCGTAGCGCGATACGCCGCGTCGTCGAGCTGTGCCATCTGGAGAACGTGCTCGGGCAGGCGATCGATACGCTCTCGAAGGGCTTCCGCCACCGCACCTGCCTCGCGCAGGCGCTGATCCACGATCCCGAGGTGCTGATCCTGGACGAGCCCACCGACGGGCTCGATCCGAACCAGAAGCACGAGGTGCGCACGCTCAAACGCAAGATGGGCGAGAGCAAGGCGATCATCTTCTCGACGCACATCCTCGAGGAGGTCGAGGCAGCCTGCACCCGCGCGATCATCATCGACCGCGGCCGCATCGTCGCCAACGGCACGCCGCAGGAGCTCAAGGCGCGCGCGGGTACTGGGAAGCTGGAAGATTTCTTCCGTTCGATCACGCGTTCGGACGTCCAGGCCGAGGCCGCAGCATGAGAAGTCATTGGGCGGCAATCAGCACCATCGCAAAGCGCGAGCTCGCGGCGTACTTCGAGTCTCCGGTCGCCTACGTGTTCCTGGTGATCTTTCTCTTGCTTTCCGGATTCTTCACTTTCACTTTCGGCGGCTTCTTCGAGCGGGGCGAGGCCTCCCTCGCCGCGTTCTTCAACTGGCTGCCATGGCTGTTTCTGTTCCTGGTGCCCGCTGCGGGGATGCGCCTGTGGTCCGAGGAGCGGCGGCTCGGGACGATCGAGCTCCTGCTGACGATGCCGGTGGCTGCCTGGCAGGCGATCGTCGGCAAGTTTCTTGCCTCGTGGCTGTTTCTCATCGTGGCGCTGGCGCTTTCCTTCCCGATCGTCGCGACGGTCAACTGGCTCGGCGATCCCGACAACGGGGTGGTCGCAAGCGGCTACGTCGGAGCGGCGCTCCTCGCCGGAGCCTATCTCGCGATCAGCTGCCTCACCTCGGCCCTCACGCGCAACCAGGTCATCGCCTTTATCCTCGCCGTAGTCTTGTGCCTCCTTCTCATCCTGGTGGGGTTTTCGCCGCTGACCGATCTGCTCGCGCGCTGGGCGAGCCCCTGGCTGGTGGAAGCGGTTTCGAAGTTTTCGGTCCTCACCCATTACGACGGTTTCCAGAAAGGCGTGCTCGATTCGCGCGACCTGCTGTATTTCCTCTCGGTGATGGCCTACGCCCTGTTCGCGACCGGCGTCGTCATCCGCAACCACCGAACGGGCTGAGGGGTCATGCACAAGAAGACCGAAAGTCTCCTGTACTCGGCCGGCGGCCTCGTCGCCGCGCTGATCATCCTGGTCCTTCTCAATCTGGTGCTGGGTGCGGCAAGGGGGCGAATCGACCTGACGCAGGGCAGGCTCTACACGCTCTCCGAGGGCACGCGTGCGGTTCTCGGCAAGCTCGAGTCCCCGGTCAAGATCCGCCTGTACTTCAGCCAGAGCGACATCCCTCTGCCCATCAAGGCGTACGGGCGCAGGGTCGAGGACCTGCTCGCGGAGTTTAGGCAGGCCGGCCGCGGCAAGGTCACGGTCGAGAAGCTCGATCCCCAGCCGGACTCCGATGCCGAGGACTCGGCGACCCTGGAAGGCGTCGAAGCGCAGGTCACGCCCTCGGGCGACAAGTTCTACCTCGGCGCCTCGATCAGCTACGCGGACCAGAAGCTCGCCCTGCCGGCGCTTGCGCCCGATCGCGAGCCGCTGCTCGAGTACGATCTGGTGCGCGCGATCGCGCGCGCCGCCGCGACGGCGAAGCCGGTGATCGGGGTGATGAGCGCGCTGCCGGTGTTCGGCATGCCGCCCAGTCCCATGACCGGCGGCCAGCCGATGGAGCCGCAGGTGTTCATCGGCGAGCTCCGCCGCGACTACACGGTGAAGCGCGTCGGCCTGGACCCTGAAAAGATCGACGACGACATCAAGGTGCTGCTGGTGATCCACCCGCGCGGCATCGGCGAGCGGGCCCAGTACGCGCTCGACCAGTTCGTCTTGCGCGGGGGAAAGCTCATCGCTTTCCTCGACCCGAGCGCCTATTTCGACCAGCTGGGCCAGATGGGAGGCATGGGCGGCGGGGGCACGCCGTCCTCGCTCGACAGGCTGCTCAAGGCCTGGGGCCTCGCCTTCGACTCGGGGAAGGTCGTGCTCGACATGCGTTACCTCACGGGCGCGGGGGCGCGCACGCTGCCGACGCTGCTCTCGCTCAACGACAATGCTTTCGATCCGCACGACATCGCGACGGCGCGGCTCGGGTCCCTGCTCATGCCCTTTGCGGGAGCGTTTACGGGCAAGCCCGTCGAGGGGCTGAGCGAAACGATCCTCATGAAGAGCTCCGCGTATTCCCAGCTCGTCGATTCGTTCGCGGCGACGGCGCAGGGCGAGGCGGCCGTCCGCGGGTTCCAGCCTTCGGGCGCCGAATATCCGCTGGCCGTGCGCCTCACGGGAAAGTTCAAGACCGCGTTTCCCGAGGGCCGGCCTGCGCCTGAGGACAAGGGCGACAAAAACGTGGCAAAAACGCCCGAGAAGAAGGCGGCAACGGGGGCAAAGGCGTCGGACTCGAAACCGGAGGCCGCGCAGCTCAAGGAATCGGCGGGCGAGAACGCCGTCGTGCTCGTCGGGGACAGCGATTTCATCAACGACGGCGCGGCGGTGCAGATCCAGGAGATCTTCGGACAGCGGATCGTGATCCCGCGCAACGGCAACATCGCTTTCGCGCAGGCGCTGGTGGACCAGTTCGCAGGCGACCCCGCGCTCATCAAGCTGCGCGGCCGCGCGAGCGCCGCGCGGCCGTTCACCGTGATCCGCGACATGGAGGCGAGGGCGCAGCAGGCCTATCTCGGCAAGATCAAGGAGCTGGAGGACACTCTCGGGCAGACGCAGGAAAAGCTGAACACGCTGCAAAAGGGCAAGGGGCAGGGCGCGGGGGCGATCCTCTCGGCCGAGCAGCAGAACGAGCTCGAGAACTTCCGCAGGAAAGCCGCGGAGACGCGCCTGGCGCTGAAAGAGGTCCGCCGCGAGCTGCGCGCCGACAGCGAGGCGCTTCAGTTTTGGACCAAGGTGCTGAACATCGCGCTGATGCCCGTGCTCGTGGCGCTCGCCGGCATCGGCCTCGCGATCCTGCGCCGCCGCAGGACGCCCGCAATATGACCCGCAAACAGTTCTTTATCGCGCTTGCCGCGTTGGCAGTCCTCGCCGTGCTAGGTGCCGCCGTGGTCTTGTCCGACCGCTCGGCCTGGACGGCGGCGGATTCGCGCGCCGGGCAGAAGGTGATCGCGGGCCTGCGCTTGAGCGAGGTCGCGGAGATCGCGATCCTGGATCCTGCGGGCGAACTGCACCTGGTGCGCGGCGAGACCGGCTGGAGCGTGCGCGAGCGCGCCGGCTTCGCGGCCGAGACCGATCGCATCGCGGCGCTCCTCGTGAAGCTCGCCGAGCTGAAGATCGTGCAGAGCGAGCCCCTGCCCGAGAGCCAGCGCGCCCGCTTGGAGCTGCTCGAGGCGAAGGACAAGGTACAGGGCGCGGGGACGCTGATCGAGCTGAAGGACGCCAAGGGCGGCTCGCTCGGGCGCCTCCTTCTCGGAAAGAAAATCGTGAAGAGCTCGCCGGTCGCTTCGCTCTCGCGCGGCGAGGCCGAGGCGACGGGGCGCTACCTCGTCGCGGGCGGCGAAGCCGTGACCCTGCTCGCGGTCGGGGAGCCGTTGACCGAAGTCGAATCCAAGCCCGAGCACTGGCTCGTGAAGGATCTCCTCCGGGCCGACGGCGCGAAGTCGATTTCGTCGTCGAAGGACGGAAAGCAGCGCTGGAGCGTGACGCGCGAGACCGAGTCCGCCGACTGGAAATTCGCCGGGTCGAAGGAGAAGCCCGATCTGCAGAAGGCGACCGACCTCGCGAGCTCGCTCGGCTGGGTGAATCTCGTCGACGTGGTCGCCGACCCCGCCAATGCCGATACCGGGCTCGATCATGCGATTGTCATCAAGGCCGATACCTTCGACGGCCCGAGCTATACGCTGAGAGTCGGCAAGCAGGCGGGCGACAATTACTACGTCAAGGTGGCGGTCGCCGGCGAGCCCCGCAAGACGCGCACACCGGGGAAGGGCGAGAAAGCGGAAGACAAGGCGAAGAACGACAAGGAGTTCGAGGAACGGCGCAAGAAGCTCGTCGAGAAGCTAGAGCGCGAGAAAAAGCTCGAGCACTGGACTTATCTCGTCGCGAAGAACGGCCTGGATCCGCTCCTGCGCGACCGCGCGGGGTTGATGCCGGAGAAGAAAAAACCGGCGAAGAAGGGCTAGGAATCCGTTTCAAGATGTTGTCATTCTGAGGGCGCAGCCCGAAGAATCTGCTTTTCGGCGAGGAGATTCCATGCAAATCAAGGGCAGCACATTCATCGTCACCGGTGGAGCGTCCGGCCTCGGCGAGGGAACGGTCAAAATGCTCGCCGAAGCCGGTGCGAGCGTCGTTATCGCCGACCTTCAGGCCGACAAGGGCGAGGCGATCGCGAAACAGATCGGGCAGAGAGCGCGCTTCGTCAAATGCGACGTGACGAGCGAAGCAGACGGCCAGGCTGCGGTCGATGCGGCGCTGAAGAATTTCGGAGCGCTCCAAGGTCTCGTGAACTGTGCCGGAATAGCCATTGCCGAGCGCACCGTGAAGAAGGACGGCCCGCACGCGCTCGCGTCGTTCTCGCGCGTCATCAACATCAACCTGATCGGCTCTTTCAACATGATCCGGCTCGCGGCGGTCGCGATGGCGAAGGGGCAGCCGAACGCCGTAGGCGAGCGTGGCGTGATCGTGAACACGGCGTCGGTCGCCGCCTACGACGGGCAGATCGGACAGGCGGCCTACTCGGCTTCGAAAGGCGGCGTGGTCGGCATGACGCTCCCGATCTCGCGCGACCTCTCGCGCGACGGCATCCGCGTCTGCACCATCGCGCCGGGCATCTTCGAGACGCCGATGCTGCTCGGCATGCCGAAGGACGTGCAGGACGCGCTCGCGAAGCAGGTGCCGTTCCCGCCGCGCCTGGGGAAGCCCGCGGACTACGCCCAACTCGTTCGGCACATCGTCGAGAACGAGATGCTGAACGGGGAGGTGATCCGGCTTGACGGCGCCATCCGCATGGCGCCGAAGTGACGCGCCGCAGGCGCGTCACCCTGACGAGCAAAGCAAGGAAGGATCTGCTTTATCGCGCTAGTCGGCCTTGATTCCCGCTTCGCGCACGACTTTCGCGTATCGCGCCGATTCGGACTGCAATAGCGCGCTGAACTGATCCGGAGCGCCCGGGGCGGGGGACATTCCGTGAGTCTTGAGCTTTTCCTTTATTTCGGCGCTGCGTAGCGCCCGCACCAATTCTGCGTTGAGCCGCGAAATTGCGGAGAGCGGCGTTGCGGCCGGAACGACGAGCCCGCTCCAGTTGGTCGATTCGATCTCGGGGTACCCGGCCTCGCGCATCGTCGGCACCTCGGGCAGGAGCTCGGAGCGCTCGGCCGTCGTGACCGCGAGGGAGCGGATCTTGCCGCTCTTTGCGAAAGGCGCGATTTCGTTCACGTTGCTCACGACCATGGGTATGTGGCCGCCGGCTGCGGCAGTGATCGCGGGGCCCCCGCCCTGAAACGGCGCGTGCACAATGTCGATCTTCGCGGCGAGCCTGAACATCTCGCCGATGATATGGTGAGTCGTTCCCGCGCCGGGCGTCCCGTAGGCGATTTCGCCGGGCTTGGCGCGCGCGAGCGCGATCAGCTCTTGAAGGGACTTCGCCGGTACCGAAGGGTTGACGGCGAACACCATCGGCACCGAGATCGTCTGACCCACGGCCTTGAAATCCTTCAGGGGATCGTATTTGAGTCCCTGCTTGACCGCCGGATTGATGACGAAGCTCGGAAACACCACGAGCAGCGTGTGACCGTCGCCGGGAGCGCGCGCGGCGAGCTCGTACCCGATCACCGCCCCTGCGCCCGGGCGATTCTCCGCGATCACCGCCTGCCCCAGACCCTTCGCCATCTGCTCCCCGAGGAGCCGGCTCGTCACGTCGGCCGCGCCGCCGGGAGGGAAGGGCACGATGATGCGCAGGGGCTTCGAGGGGAACGATTGGGCATGAACGGCACTCGCCAACCCGGCGAGCGAAATCAGCAGCGCCAAAGGTAGAATCGTTAATCTCATAGCAGGCAAGCTAGCGGTCTTCGGCGTCGCGCATGTCTTGCTCCAACAACGCGTCACGGCCTTCGGATGTAATTGTGAGGGCGCCTGAGGCATTCGCCTTTGCGAGACCGAACGCATCGAGCTTGGCGGCAATATCAGCCGGAATTGGCGGCGGATCGCGTTTCGCGTCTGTGGCGCCCTTCAGTTTCCGCAGCCAGTCAAGATCGTCCGGAGTCAGGTTCGAGTCCATGACCATCCCGGCTACCGCTCCTGCGGCTTCAGCTTCTCGCGGTAGAGCTTCGCGCGCCGGACGTAGATGTCGGCGTTTTCCAGCAGGCCTTCCCTTTCCTCCGGCTTCAGCTCGCGCACGACCCTCGCCGGCGAGCCGACGACGAGGACGCCGTCGGGATAGGTCTTGCCTTCGGGGACGAGCGCGCCGGCGGCGATGAGGCAGCCGCTGCCGATGACGGCGTGGTTCATGACGATCGCGCCGATGCCGATGAGCGAGCCGTCGCCGACGCTGCAGCCGTGCAGCGTCGCCTGGTGGCCGACCGAGACGTTTTTCCCGAGGGTGAGCGGAACGCCCGGGTCGGCGTGCAGGACCGCGGCGTCCTGGATGTTGGTGCGCTCGCCGATGGTGATGGTGTCGCTGTCGCCGCGCACGACCGCGTTGAACCAGACGCTCGCCTGGTTGTGGAGGATCACCGTGCCGATCACGGCGGCGTTGTGCGCGATGAACCATTCCTCGCCGTGGAACACGACCTTGCGCTCGCCGAGTGAGTAGACCGCCATGATTGCGGCCGATTATATCGGAAGCGCGCCGCGGTTCCGGCGCCTGCTATCATCGCGCGCTGGATGAGGACTAGCGAATCCCTGTTTGTATCGGTGCGCGGGCTCCGCTACCACTGCCGCTGCTGGGGAGAGGAGCGCGCGCCTAAGCTCTTCATGCTGCACGGATGGATGGACGTGTCGGCCTCGTTCCAGTTCCTCGTCGACGCATTGCGCGGAAACTGGCGCGTGATCGCGCCGGACTGGCGCGGCTTCGGCTTGAGCGAATGGGCGAAGAGCGACAGCTACTGGTTCCCGGATTATTTTGCCGATCTGGATCGGCTGCTCGAGCACTTCCAGCCGGATTCTCCCGCCACGCTCGTCGGCCACAGCATGGGCGGCAACGTCGCCGCGATGTACGCCGGCGTCCGCCCCGAGCGCGTGGCGAGGCTCGTCAACCTGGAAGGTCTTGGGCTCACCGGGACGCGCGCGGAGAAGGCGCCCGGGCGCTACGCGCGCTGGCTGGCCGAGCTCCGCGAAAAGCCCGCGTTTCGCGACTACGAAAATTTCGAAGCGCTCGCCGAGCGCCTGCGCGGCAACAATTCCCGCCTGAGCGGCGAGAAGGCTGCGTTCCTCGCGCGGCACTGGGGGAGATCGAAGCCCGACGGCCGCGTCGAGCTCGCGAGCGATCCCGCGCACAAGCTCGTCAATGCGGTTCTCTACCGGGTCGAAGAAGCGGAGGCCTGCTGGCGCAAGGTCGCCGCGCCCGTGCTCTGGGTGGTGGGCGCCGAATCGAAAGCGCCCGAGATGCTGAAGCTCTCGAGCGCCGATCTCGCCGCGCGCAAGGCTTGCTTTCAACGCTTGACCGAGCGCGTCATTCCGGAAGCGGGTCATATGCTGCATCACGATCAGCCCGAGCGGCTCGCTGCGGTGATCGAGGAGTTTCTCGGGTAAGATGCTTCATTGAATATCGATCTGCATTGTCACTCGACCGCTTCCGACGGTTTGCTCAAGCCGGAAGAGCTCGTCGCGCGGGCCGCGGCGAACGGCGTCGAGATTCTCGCATTGACCGATCACGACGGCGTGTCGGGGCTCGCCGAGGCGCGCGCAAGAGCCGAGTCGGAAGGCGTTCGCTTCGTCGACGGCGTCGAGATCTCGGTGACTTGGGAAGGGACCACGGTTCACATCGTCGGGCTGCAGATCGACCCGCAGGACCCGGTCTTGCTCTCCGGGCTCGAGTCGATCCGGGAAGGCCGCGCGACGCGGGCGGAGAAAATGGGCGAAGCGCTCGCCGCGGCCGGCGTTCCCGACAGCCTCGCAGGGGCGAAGACCTACGCCGAGAACCCCAGCCTCATCAGCCGCTCGCATTTCGCGCGCCATCTGGTGAAAACGGGCTGCGCGCCGGACGTGAAGAGCGTGTTCCAGCGCTACCTGGTGAAAGGCAAGCCCGGCTTCGTCCCGCACCAGTGGGCCTCTCTCGGGGACGCAGTGAGCTGGATCCGCGCAAGCGGCGGGATCGCCGTCGTTGCGCACCCGGGCCGCTACCATTTCTCCAAGCCCGAGTTGCACGCGTTTCTCGCGGAGTTCAGGGACTCCGGGGGCGCCGGAATCGAGGTCGTGACCGGAAGCCATTCACCCGAGCAATATTTCGAATTCGCCCGCATCGCGCGCGAGTTCGGCCTCACCGCCTCGCGCGGCTCCGATTATCACGGCAAGGGGGAGAGCAGGGCCGATCTCGGCGCACTGCCGCGGCTGCCCGACGATCTGAAACCCGTCTGGCATGACTGGTAGGGCGCGCGGGGCCCGAGGACGGCTCTGATAAAATAACGCGCTGGAGTGAGGCGGCCGACCATGGATTTCAATGAGATCACTAAGATGATCGCGGTTTTCGCCGTGCCGGTCATCTTCGCGATCACTTTGCACGAAGCCGCTCACGGTTATGTCGCTCGCCACTTCGGAGATACGACGGCCTTCATGCTCGGCCGCATCAGCCTCAATCCAGCGCGTCACATCGATATTGTCGGCACCATTTTTCTCCCGTTGGTCACGCTGTTCGCAACGGGTGGAAGAATCATGTTCGGATGGGCGAAGCCTGTGCCGGTCAATTTTCATGCCCTGCGGCGTCCCAAGCGAGACATGCTCTGGGTGGCTCTTGCCGGTCCGGCGGCAAATCTGGCGATGGCTCTAGTGTGGGCTGCCGCTTTGAAGATCGCAGCGCTGTCGGGGCTCAGACAAAGCGATTTCCTCGTTCAGGTGCCGATTGCAGGCGTCGAGGTGAATCTCGTTTTCATGGCGCTGAATCTGTTGCCTATCCTTCCTCTCGATGGCGGTCGGGTCGTCGTTTCGCTGCTGCCCGGTCCTCTCGCGAGGAGGTTCGCAAGACTCGAAGCATTCGGGCTGCCGATCCTCCTCGGACTCGTGGTCATCAGCTCATACGGGTACAACGTTCTTGGCATGTTCCTCAATCCGGTCATGCTTGCGTCGAAGTCGGCCATCGCGACGATCTTTCAACTGCATCCAATCTAAATGTACGAAGAACGCGTGGTCTCCGGCATGCGCCCCACGGGCGCGATGCACCTGGGACATTTCCACGGCGCACTCAAGAACTGGGTGAAGCTGCAGAACGAGTATCCGTGCCTCTACTTCGTCGCCGACTGGCACGCGCTCACCACGCACTATGAAACGCCCGAGGTAATCGAAGAGAACGTCTGGGAGATGGTGATCGACTGGCTGGCGGCAGGCATCGACCCGGCGCAGGCGACCCTGTTCATCCAGTCGCGCATCCCGGAGCACGCCGAGCTGCACACGCTGCTTTCAATGATCACGCCGCTCAGCTGGCTCGAGCGCGTACCGAGCTACAAGGACCAGCAGGAAAAGCTCATCGACCGCGACCTTTCCACCTACGGTTTTCTCGGTTACCCGCTCCTGCAGGCGGCCGATGTGCTCGTGTACCGCGCAAAGTACGTTCCGGTCGGCGAAGACCAGGTCCCGCACATCGAGATGATGCGTGAGCTCGCGCGACGCTTCAACCATGTCTACGGCCGCGAGCCCGGATTCGAGGAGAAGGCGAAGGCCGCCGCGAAGAGGCTAGGCGGCCGCAAGGCCAAGGTGCTGATGGAGCTGCGCACCAAGTACCAGGAACAGGGCGACGCCGAGGCCCTGGCGACGGCGCGCGCGCTCCTGGAAAAGCAGGGCAACCTCTCGGTCGCCGATCGCGAGCGCCTGTTCGGCTACCTCGAAGGAGGCGGCCGCCTGATTCTCGTCGAGCCCGAGGCCCTGCTCACCGAGTCCTCGAAACTTCCCGGCATCGACGGCCAGAAGATGTCCAAGTCCTACAACAACACGATTTCACTTCGCGAGGACGCGGAATCGGTGAGAAAGAAGATCCGCACCATGCCGACCGACCCGGCCAGGGTGAAGCGCAGCGATCCGGGCGACCCCGACAAGTGCCCGGTGTGGCAGCTCCACCTCGTCTACAGCGATGAGAAGACCCGCCAGTGGGCGAACCAGGGCTGCCGCACCGCCGGCATCGGTTGCCTCGAATGCAAGCAGCCGGTGATCGACGCGGTGCTCGCGGAGCAAGGCCCCATGCGAGAGCGCGCGCAGAAGTATCTCGACGATCCGACCCTGGTTCGCAACATCGTCGCGGACGGGTGCGAAAAGGCGCGAAGGCTCGCGCGCGAGACCATGCGCGAGGTGCGCGGGGCGATGGGGCTCGCCTACACGTGAGCGAGCCGGCTCAGCCCGCCGTCCGGACAGCCGCGCCGATCGCGCTCGTGGCAAAGGTCCGCGGCGAACCGCTTACCGAGCTGCCGCAGGACCTGTACATCCCGCCCGACGCGCTCGAGGTCTTCTTCGATACCTTCGAGGGGCCGCTCGATCTGCTCCTCTACCTCATCCGCCGGGCGAACCTGGACATCCTCGACATCCCCATGGCGCGGCTCACCGAGCAGTACATGGAGTATGTCGAGGTGATGCGCACGAAGAACCTTGAACTCGCCGCCGAGTATCTGGTCATGGCGGCGATGTTGATGGAAATCAAATCGCGCATGCTCCTTCCGCGCCAGACCCTGCCGGGCGCGGAAGACGAGGACCCGCGCGCCGAACTGGTCCGGCGCCTGCTCGAGTACGAGAAGATGAAGCTCGCCGGGCAGAAGCTGGACGCGCTGCCCCAGCTCGGGCGGGACTTCTTCCCGGTGGAAGTCTGGATCGAACAGACTCTCGCGCAGCGCCTGCCGCAGGTGAGCGTCGTGGACCTTCAGGAGGCGTGGCGCGCCCTCCTCGTGCGTGCGAAAATGATGCAGCACCACCGTGTCACCCGCGAGGAGCTTTCGGTGCGCGAGCACATGAGCCTCATCCTGCGCCGGCTGCGGAGCGGCGGCTTCGCCGAGTTCGGCGAGCTGTTCGAACCGGGGCGCGGCGTGCCGGTGCTCATCGTCAATTTCCTCGCGGTGCTCGAGCTCGTCAGGGAAAATCTGATCGAAGTCACGCAGTCGGAATCTTTCGCGCCCATCTACGTGAAGCTGGCTCATGCTCAGTCCGAGTGAAGTGAAGATCGTGCTCGAGGCGGCGCTGCTCGCCGCGCAGGAGCCCCTTCCGATCTCGGAGCTGCGCAAAATGTTCGACGAGGAGATCGCCGCAGACACGATCCGCAGGCTGCTCGAGGAGCTGCGCGAGGCATGGAAGGACCGCGGTGTCGAGCTCGCGGCGACCGCGAGCGGCTGGCGCTTCCAGACGCGCGCCTCGTACCAGAAATTCCTCGAGCGCATCCATCCCGAAAAAGCGCCCCGCTACTCGCGTGCCGTGCTCGAGACGCTTGCGATCGTCGCCTATCGGCAGCCGGTGACGCGCGGCGACATCGAGGAGGTCCGCGGCGTCACCGTTTCGGCCGAGGTGATAGGGCGCCTGGAAGCGCGCGGCTGGGTGGAGGTGATCGGGCACAAGGAAGTGCCGGGCCGCCCGGCTCTGTACGCGACCACCAAGACTTTCCTCGATGACCTGGGCCTGCGCTCATTGCAGGAATTGCCGCCCCTTGAAGACATCGCCAAAACCTTTGACCTCACACCGACCCCGCCGCCCGATTCGCAGCCCGCGCCCGCTCCGCAGTCCGAGCCCGATTCGCAGCCCGCGCCCGACGAGTCAGCGGCCGCGCAACCCAGCGCGGTCTGAGCCCGCGGCGCCCGCCGAGAAGCTTCACAAGGTTCTTGCGCGCTCCGGGCTGGGTTCGCGCCGCGATATGGAGGCTGCGATCGCTTCGGGCAGGCTCGCGGTCAACGGCGCGCGCGCCGCTTTGGGGCAGCGAGTGGGATCGCGCGATCGCGTCGTTCTCGACGGGCGCCCCGTTTCGCTGCGGTTCGAAGGGCGCGCGCCGCGCCTGCTGATCTACCACAAGCCGGCCGGGGAGCTCGTCACGACGCGCGATCCCTCAGGCAGGCCGACTGTGTTCGACCATCTGCCGAGAATGCGGGGCGGTCATTGGATCGCGATCGGCCGGCTGGACTTCAATACGGGCGGGCTCCTGCTCTTCACCGACTCTGGCGAGCTCGCCCACCGGCTCATGCATCCGAGCAACGAGATCGAGCGCGAGTACGCGGTGCGGGTGCGGGGCGAACTCACGCGCGACCAACTCCGCAGGCTCGCTCAAGGGATCGTTCTCGAAGACGGCCCGGCGAGGTTCGACAGCATCTCCCCGGGCGGAGGCAGCGGATCGAACCGCTGGTACCAGGTCGTTCTGCGCGAAGGGCGCAACCGCGAGGTCAGGCGAATGTTCGAGTCGCTTGGAATCACCGTGAGCCGCCTGATGCGCGTGCGCTTCGGGCCCATACGGTTGCCGCCTCACCTGCGTCGAGGCCAATGGCGCGAGCTCGAGCCCAGAGAGGCCGCGCGGCTGATGGAGGCTGCTCCGCCCACCCCTTTGCGTTGTTCCGGGTGAAGTTTCTTGCTATACTTTCGCCGTCTTTGAGATGGGCTTTCGAGCCCATTTTTTATTTATGCTTGAGGGTTGCGTGATCGTGAGCCCGCTTGAGTCCTTGCTTGAGCGCACCTTAGCCGGGTTGGGGTACGGGCTCGCCGACTTCGAATATATCAACCACGGTAGGATGTTACGCGTGTTTATTGAGAAGATGCATGAGATTGAGGCGGACCGGGCGGGGGTGACCCTCGCCGACTGCGAGTCGGTGAGCCGGCAGCTGCAGCGGGTATTCGAAGTCGAGGGGGTCGAGTACGACCGGCTGGAGGTTTCCTCCCCGGGGCTGGACCGCAGGCTGAAAAAAGCGGGGGATTTTGCCCGCTTTGCGGGCCATGAGGCCGAGGTGCGCCTGCGCCATCCGGTCAACGGCCGCAGGAATTTCACAGGAACCGTGCGCGCCGTGGAAGGCGACCGGGTCGAATTCGACTACGACAGCGGCCGGCTCGCGTTCGACCTCGCCGACCTCGACCGCGCGCGCCTGGTGCCCAAGCCGTGATGCCCGAAGGCTATATGAGCCGCGAACTGCTGCTGCAGGCGGACGCGCTTGCGCGGGAGAAGAACGTCCACAAGGACGTGGTGTTCGGCGCCCTGGAGATGGCGATCGCTTCCGCGACGAAGAAGCGCTTCAGCGAGGACGTGGACGTGCGCGTCGCGATCGACCGCAATACCGGGGACTTCGAGTCCTTCCGCCGTTGGCAGGTGGTGTCCGATGAAGCGGTGGAGAATGCGCCGCAGCAGATCGCGTTCTCGGAGGCGCAGAAGCAGTACCCGGACATTCAGCTCGGGGACTACATCGAGGAGGCTCTCGAGCCGATCGATTTCGGCCGCATCGGGGCGCAGACCGCGAAACAGGTCATCCTCCAGAGGATCCGCGACGCCGAACGCGAGCAGTTGCTGAACGATTTTCTCGGGCGCGGCGAAAAGCTCATCAACGGCGCGATCAAGCGCGTCGAGCGCGGCAACGCGATCATCGAGGTCGGGCGCGTCGAGGCGGTGCTGCCGCGCGAACAGATGATACCCAAGGAGAATCTGCGCGTGGGCGACCGCGTGCGCGCCTTTGTCATGCGCATCGACCGCAATGTGCGCGGACCGCAGCTGGTCCTGTCGCGCACCGCGCCCGAATTCATCATGGAGCTGTTCCGGCTCGAAGTCCCCGAAATCGAGGAAGGACTGCTCGAGATCAAGTCGGCCGCGCGCGACCCGGGCATTCGCGCGAAGATCGCCGTGCATTCCCGTGACAAGCGCATCGACCCGATCGGTACCTGCGTCGGCATGCGTGGCGCGCGCGTCCAGGCTGTGACCCAGGAGCTCGCCGGCGAGCGCGTGGACATCGTGCTGTGGTCCGAGGACCCGGCGCAGTTCGTGATCGGCGCCCTCGCACCGGCCGAGGTGTCCTCGATCCTCGTCGATGAGGACAAGCACGCCATGGACGTGGTGGTGGACGAGGAGAACCTCGCGATCGCGATCGGTCGAAGCGGACAAAACGTGAGACTCGCCTCGGAGCTGACCGGCTGGACGATCAATCTCATGACCGAGGTGGAATCCCAGAAGAAGAACGAGGAGGAAGCCTCCTCGGTGAGAAAGCTCTTCATGGAGCGGCTGGACGTCGATGAGGAAGTCGCGAACACCCTCATCCAGGAAGGCTTCTCGACTCTCGAGGAGGTCGCCTACGTGCCGATCAACGAGATGATGGAGATCGAGGGTTTCGACGAGGCCACGGTGAGCGAGCTGCGCAACCGCGCGCGCGACGCGCTCCTGGTGCAAGCCATCGCGAGCGAGGAGCAGGCGGAAAACCTCGACCCGGCGCTGCTCGGCCTGGAGGGAATGGACAAGGACCTGGCGACAAAGCTCGCCAGGTCCGGGGTGAAGACCCGCGACGACCTCGCCGATCTCGCAACGGACGATCTCGTTGAGATGGCGGGAGTCGACCCCGAGCGTGCCAAGGGCCTGATCATGAAGGCTCGCGAACACTGGTTTGCCCAGGAGTAAGCCCGGCCCATGGCTCAGACGAGCGTTGCCCAATTCGCCGGCGAGCTGAAAGTGCCGCCGTCGCAGCTGCTCGAGCAGCTGCGGGCCGCGGGCGTGCACAAGCAAGTGGCCGAGGACGTTCTTTCGGAGCAGGACAAGACCCGGCTCCTGGAATACCTGCGCAAGTCGCACGGCTCATCGGAACCCAAGAACAAGATCACGCTGACGCGCAAGCAGACCTCCGAAATCATCAAGAAGTCCGATGCGAGCGGCAAAGCGCGCACCATCCAGGTCGAAGTCAAGAAGAAGCGCATCTTCGTCAAGCGCGACGCGGAGCCGGGTGCGCCCGCGGAGGCGCCCGGTCCTTCCGGGGCCGCGGTCGATTCGCACGAAGCGGAGCTCCGCGAGGAGGAGCAGCGCCGGCACGAGGAGTTGGCGGCGCGGCAGGCCGCCGACGTGGCGGAGAAACAGGAGCGCGAGCGTAAGCTCGCGGAGGGCAAGCCGAGCGAGGTGAAGACGCAGGCGCCGGCTGCCGCTCCCGCCTCCGACACGACGCTCCACAAGCCGAAGGTTGCACCGGGGGCCGAAAAGAAGGGTGCGAAGAAGACGAAGGAGATCAAGGTCTGGAAGGACGAAGGCGTCAAGCGCCGCACGATCAAGACGCGCGGGGACGTGCAGGGGGCTTCCGGCTGGCATAACCCCAAAGGCAGACACAGGACCGCGGCTGTGCCGGCTGCAGAAAGCGCGCAACAGTTCAACGTGCCCGCAGAGGCGGTCGTGCGCGAAGTCATGGTGCCGGAGACCATTTCCGTAGGTGATCTCGCCCACAAGATGTCGGTCAAAGCCGCCGAAGTCATCAAGGTGCTGATGAAACTGGGCAACATGGTGACGATCAACCAGGTGCTGGACCAGGAAACCGCGATGATCGTCGTAACCGAAATGGGCCACGTGGCCAAGGCGGCGAAGCTCGACGATCCGGAATCCCTGCTCGCCGACGTGCCCGACGAACACCACGAGGCGGAGCTCATGCCGCGCGCGCCCGTGGTCACGGTCATGGGGCACGTCGATCACGGGAAAACGTCGCTGCTCGATTACATCCGCCGCACGAAGGTCGCCTCGGGCGAAGCGGGCGGCATCACCCAGCACATCGGCGCCTACCATGTCCAGACGCCGCGCGGCATGGTCACGTTCCTGGATACGCCGGGCCACGAGGCCTTTACGGCGATGCGGGCGCGCGGCGCGAAAGTGACCGACATCGTCGTGCTGGTGGTCGCGGCGGACGACGGCGTGATGCCGCAGACGATCGAGGCGATCCATCACGCCAGGGCGGCCGAAGTTCCCATCGTCGTGGCGATCAACAAGATCGACAAGCACGAGGCGAACCAGGAAAAAGTCAAGCAGGAGCTGGTGGCGCAGGCCGTGGTACCCGAGGAATACGGCGGGGATTCACCGTTCGTTCCGGTGTCGGCGAAAACCGGCGCCGGAATCGATACGCTGCTGGAACAGGTGCTGCTGCAGGCCGAGGTGCTGGAATTGAAGGCTCCGGTGGACACGCTCGCCAAGGGCCTGGTGATCGAGGCGCGCCTCGACAAGGGCCGCGGGCCGGTGGCCACGGTGCTGGTTCAATCCGGAACGCTCCGGCGCGGCGACATCGTGCTCGCAGGGAGCAGCTTCGGCCGGGTTCGCGCCATGCTCGACGAGAGCGGAAGTCCGGTTCAAGAGGCCGGTCCCTCGATTCCGGTCGAGATCCAGGGCCTGTCGGACGTGCCAGCGGCTGGCGAGGACGTCATGGCGCTCGGCGACGAACGCAAGGCGCGCGAGATCGCGCTGTTCCGGCAAGGCAAGTTCCGCGATGTCAAGCTCGCCAAGCAGCAGGCGGCGAAGCTCGAGAACGTGTTCGAGCAGCTGGCCGAGGACGAGAAGAAGGTGCTCGCCCTCGTCATCAAGGCAGACGTAC
>Ga0184619_10000289_pt1 | contig 16973 bp, 15 predicted proteins | sample PLM0_60_b1_FD_133146 | JGI IMG/M metagenome (GOLD analysis project Ga0184619, IMG submission 133146) | Groundwater sediment microbial communities from an aquifer in East River, Colorado, USA - PLM0_60_b1 | ecosystem: Environmental > Terrestrial > Soil > Riparian zone | place: USA: East River...
ATAAGCGTGAAGCCCTTTCTGAAAGGTCGCATGCGAGCCCGGGAAGACGGTGTTGACGCCCTCGATGACAAAAGCTCTTGGAATCAGTTCGTTCGCACAAGCCCGAGTTCGCAGCGCGGCTGCTTTGCCGAGGGCCGTCGCCGCTACTTGGCCGCTTTTACCGTCTTCGGCTTGAAGAGCTGAGCGTACTGGCCGTAGCCCTCGGCCTCGAGACGTGCTGCCGGGATGAACCGCATTGCCGCCGAGTTCATGCAGTAGCGCAGGCCAGTCGGGCGCGGCCCGTCGTCGAAGACGTGTCCGAGATGGGAATCGGCGTGCGCCGAGCGAACTTCGGTGCGAGTGTAGCCAAGAATACCGTCGGTCTTCGTGCGAATGTTCGTCGGCTCCAGCGGTCGCGTGAAGCTTGGCCAACCTGTTCCGGATTCATATTTGTCGAGCGAGCTGAAGAGCGGCTCTCCGGAGACAATGTCGACATAGATCCCGGGCTCATGGTTGTCCCAGTAAATGTTGCGGAAAGGAGTCTCCGTGGCCTCGCGCTGCGTCACCGAGTATTGAAGCGGCGTCAGTTTTCGCTTGATCTCGCTGTCACTGGGCTTCACGAACACTTTGCGCGGAGCGACAGCGGGAGTCGGGGATGCCTGGCTGGTCTGGGCCGGTGCGGAAGCGGCGATGAGAAGGAGCGAAACGGCGGCGGCAGTTGCGGCCGTGACGAGCCGCGGAGGGGGTGCGTTGAGGGCCGCTATTCTGTTGAGGGCCGCTACTCTATTGTAGTACATGAGCGCTCCGCTGACTGAAATTGGGGTCTCGGACCTTTCCATCATACGCCGTTGGGGAGCCAACGATCCAGTATGCTTGTAATCAACGGCCACAGGGAGTGGTTTCCAGCCGATTGGGCGAATTCAGCCCGCCCCGCGGGTGCCGACCCCATTGCAATGTGCAAGCGCCGTTGCAAAATGCAGCCTATCTGCCCTGCGCTGCGTCGGGGAGACTGGAGGTAAGTCGTTGCCACCTAAGGGACTTACGGGTCTGAGCCCGTTTTGGATCACTGGTTGCCCTTAGTGGGGTTGCCAGAATCCTCTGCGACACGTCAATTGGATGCTGACAGGCCCAGAAAGCCGGCGGCGATTCCACAACGCTTCAGGAGAACTTAAATGAGCAACAAAAAGGGGTTTACCCTCATTGAGCTTCTGATCGTGGTCGTCATTATCGGCATTCTTGCCGCGATCGCGATTCCGAAGTTCGCAAACACCAAAGAAAAGGCGTATGTCGCCGCGATGAAGTCTGACCTTCGCAACCTTGCGACGTACGAAGAGCAGTTTGCCGCCGACAACAACGGTGCGTACTTCTCTGATGCCGCGACGGGCCCGGCTGCGATGGCTGGCCCAGGCGTTGGTTTCACGCCTTCGGCGAACGTTACGATTACCGCCACAGCAGTTGCCGGCCCGCCGGCGAGCTGGACCGGTGCCGCAAGACACTCGCAGACCGCGAAGACTTGCAACATGGCCGGTGGTGTGATCGTCTGCACCTGATTAGGCTGAACCTGGTCTAATGGAAAACGGAGCGTCGAAAGACGCTCCGTTTTTCTTTTGCGCCATATCGGACGAGCTCGAGTAGTCGCGGGAATCGCTATTCGATCCCTAAGTACTTAGGTTGAAACAAGGTTCATCATCCGAACCCGTGCGGGACGTTCCCACCAGCCCGCATTCCTGATCGGTCTCGACCTGAGGCCGTATCCCGGCGCTACTGGCGACGCCTTTCTCTCCGCCAAGCGCTCAACCGGCAAACACAACTATGAAAAAAACCCTCAGGGAAAGACTGTTCGGTCCACGCGAGACGCGGGACGCGACCCCAACGGCGCTCAAGAAAGAGCAGACACTCGCCAAGATCAACGAGCCCGACCCAGACGCGAGGCCGCGTGCTCGTCGCACGATTGGACTGACAGAGCAGAGACTTCGCGCTGCGAACCAGCAATCGTGGATCACGAGCTCAAAAGGTTGGAGTGGCTTGTTCGGGCGATTCACCCGCTCCTAGCCCCAACCTGCGCAGCTAGGCTGCGCTATGTGACTCCTCCTAAGAGCCTGTCGTCCAAAGAGATGATGAGCTCACATGCGAGCTCGGGAAGCTGATTACTCCCTGGCCTGGAGGCCATGTGAATCTTCGAATACTCGTTAGCGCAGTTGCAGGCGTCGCGATGAGCGCGACAGTCGCGACTGCTCAGGTATGTCAAGGCGATCTTTCGTTCCGCGGAAGCTCGAAGCACGTCGGCGGCGCTATCGGATTCAGCGACAACGCAACGTCCTTCGGCGGCGGAATGACGTTCGGGCACGCGCAAGGCTGGTACCGCGGCGCCTCGATCGGGATGGTGAGTTACAACAATGTCGCCGGTAACACCATTGCAGTGGGCGGCGGTCTCGGCTACGCGATGCCGTTGCAGGCGAAGAGCAAGTGGCAGGTGTGCCCAGGCGGCACGCTCTCGCTCGGCTTCGGTCCGACGGTGGGCGGCATACGCACCTCCTCGCAGACAGCGTCGCTCGGCGCTTCGTTCGGCACCGCTCTAGCGCTGAACAAGACAGCGAATCTCTTGCCGTTCGGCTCGGTTGGTCTCGGCTATACGCGAGTCAGCGCGAGTGGGAATGGCGCTTCTGGTTCGATCTCCGATACATACCTGCTGCTCGGTGCCGGCGCGGGCTTCCAATTGACGCCCTCGCTCGTCCTGAGGCCAGCACTTGCGCTGGCGGCTGGCGCGGATCTCATCGACGACACCACCTTCAGCTTTGGTATTACATGGGCGCTGCCGCGATAGTTGGCGCATGACAGCGTAAGCAGCTGATAGACACTCGAACGGCGCGGAATTCCGCGCCGTTCTTGTTATTCCTCCTCGACCAAAACCTTCAGTCGATTGATTGCCGCATCCCAATCGTGCGAGATCTGCTCGAGAGTTGAACCTTTCTCGCCTTTTCGCACCTTTAGCCGACTTGCTCACTTGCGTTTCGTGGACTTCTTTCCGCCAGAAGTATTGAGACCGACGGCCGCGCGGATGAGCGCCTTGAACGCGTTCGCGTCAATCTCCTCACCCTCGTGAATGTCTATTGCGCGCCTCACGTTCCCATCAAGGCTCGAGTTGAAGAGCTTGGCAGGATCTTTCAGGGAAGCGCCCTTAAAGAAGGTCAGCTTCACTATCGACTTGTACGACTCTCCCGTGCAGATACCCCCGTCATGGGACCAAACCGGGGTCCCCATCCACTTCCACTCTTCCACAACATCAGGGTCGGCCTCTCTGATGAGGGCACGCATCCTTGCCAGTGTATCGCCTCTCCAGTCACCCAACTCGGCAATCTTTTCGCTGATTAGTTTGGAGGCCGCCTTGCCTGCTGCCTTTGGTTGACTCTTCATCTTCCTACCTTTCGTTGGGGATAGGCCGCATTGCCCACTCTTCCAACGTCCGACAACACTGCGTCAGGTGCGAAGCTCGAAGCTGGGATTTGACAATAAGCCTCGAGCGAAGCGAAGAGGCGTTTGCGAAATCACGGGAGCCCTATTTTGCCCGCGCTCCGCGCGGAGCAAAATCGGGACGGCGGGATTTGAACCCGCGACCCCCTGAACCCCATTCAGGTGCGCTACCGGGCTGCGCTACGTCCCGTTGCGGCTCGAAAACCTGAGCCAAAACAGACTGGTGAGTATAGTCGCTCACTCCCGCTCCTACAACCCAACTCGTCCGCCAGCTCCCCTCGCCGGTTGGGCTAGTCGCTCTTGCACGTTCGTTGCGTAGACTGGGCTACTGGCCGCGGAGACTTACCAGGCAACGCGGCGAAATGCGCTTTACCATTCCAGACTGACTGGTCTCCAGCAGCCGTCCATGCTTTTACCTGTCTAGGGGGTCATGAAGGACAAAGCCAACACGAACCCGCTATCCGTCCCTCCACCTAAGGGGCCCGACGCATCGGTCGAGGCGCCGACTTCGATCACGCCGATCGGCAGCTCGCGACTCATCGATGCAATCAAGCATGGGGGACGGATCTACCAGCTGATGGTGGATTCGGTCCGCGACTACGCGATCTTCATGCTGGACACCAGCGGCCACGTCGCCAGCTGGAACAAGGGAGCGCAGCGGATCAAGGGTTACGCGGCAGAGGAGATTATCGGCCGCCATTTCTCCGCGTTTTACCCACCAGAGGACATCGCTAACGACAAGCCGGGGCATGAGCTCAAGGTCGCTACCCGCGAAGGCAGGTTCGAAGACGAGGGTCTGCGAGTCAGAAAGGATGGCTCGATGTTCTGGGCGAACGTGGTGATTACCGCGGTCAGAGACGAGGATGGCACGCTGATAGGGTTCGTCAAAGTCACCCGCGACCTGACCGAACGCCGCGCGGGAGAGGAAAGAGCCATAGCTGACGCGCGGCGCATCGCACACGTGGAATCGGCGAACGCCACCAAGAGCGAATTCCTGGCCGCAATGTCGCACGAGCTTCGCACCCCACTGAATGCCATCGGCGGTTACGCCGAGCTACTTAGCCTCGGCCTCGGCGGACCTGTCACCGAAGAACAGTTGGAGTACCTCGAACGGATCCGTAAAAGTCAGCAGCATTTGTTGGGAATCATTACGGATCTCCTCAACTTCAGCCGGATTGAAGCAGGTCATCTCAGTTATCAGAAGGGTCCGGTTGCTTTGGACGAGGTCATCGAAGCGGTGACGCCGATGATGGAAACGGCGGCGGCAGCCAAAGCCATAACGCTCGCAGCCGAGCTGCCTCCGGCCGATTGCGTCGCTCTCGGCGACCAGGGTAGGGTCAATCAGATTCTGACCAATCTTTTGTCGAACGCCATCAAATACACTGGCTCCGGCGGCAGCATATGGATAAAGTGCGCGATCTCAAAAGAGACTGCATTGATCGCCGTGACGGATACGGGGCGTGGTGTTCCACCGGAAAAACTGGAATCCATCTTCGAGCCGTTCGTCCAGCTCGGGCGCTCCCTCAGCAGCGCTCACGAAGGAATGGGTCTCGGACTTTCGATCAGCCGCGATCTCGCGCGAGCGATGGGCGGCGACCTTACCGTTTCGAGCACGATCGGACAGGGATCAACCTTCACGCTCTCCTTACCGCGCCCGCGCACTTCCTGACGCCACTAGAGCGCCGCCACGCACCCTACCCGGAAATAATTCTCCCGACGTAAAAGTCGCCGAACTCGGCGTACTTCGCGCTCACTTCGTCGAAGCGCATGTCGGTAACAAGCTTCTTGAATTCCAGCGGGTCGCGTGCGAACAGCGTTACTCCCCATTCCCATCTGTCGAGACCGATAGCGCCAGTGATCACCTGTTGTACTTTTCCGGCGTAGCGGCGGCCCGTCAGCCCGTGCGCCTGCATCAGGCGGCTACGCTCGTCGAGCGTCAAGGTGTACCAGTTTTGTATCGCGTCACGCCGCTTCGACATCGGGTAGAAGGAGACGTATGGCATGTCCGTCGGCAGCTCCGGGTAGAGCCTTCGCCTGACGTGAGGGAGGCTTCCTTCCGCGGTTGCACGCTCCGTCAACGCGCGTCTGTACTCTTCGTCACCGATCGTTCCTCCTCGCGACGTCGCCGCGCGCGCGAGTTCAGCGGTGATGTGATAGAGCCCGGCTTCCGCGACGCTCAAGAACGAGTAGACGCGTTCGACAATTCCTCCGAGCTCGGAACGCGCCAGATCGCTCTGCGCGGCACCGATTGCGTCGAGTGTATCGCGAAAGTGAATCACCATCAGGTCGGAGGTCGAGCCGATGAGCCTTACGGCGCAGCTCCATCCTTCGGTCGACCCACCCTTTTTCGATCGTGCCTTTGATGCGGTCTTTCCTGGACCGGAGGCGTCCGCTATCCCCGCGTCCGCTATCCCCGCGTTCGACATCCTGGCGAGACGGGTTTCGTCGAGCTTCGGTCTTGTCAAGCGAAAAATCTGATGGAGCGCGAACCAGCCCTCGAGAGTCTCGGGCCGATGCGCGGTCTGTGGGATCGTCATTCGGTAAAGTTACCGGTGCGCAGTGAGGTGAGCAGCGTTTTACCGCTTCCTACACTGCGATCCTCGACTGATGTCGGAAATGCTCTCTGGGGAGCCGATAATCCCGGCCCCTGATCGCTACCAGTAACGTGGGAACGACGTAGAGAGTGATCGGCGTAGAAAGCGCGAGGCCTCCGATGACAGCCAGTGCGAGCGGCCGCTGCATTTCACTTCCGGCGCCAAGGCCGACGGACAGCGGCAGTAGTCCGAACAGCGTGCACAACGTCGTCATCAGGATCGGCCGCAGTCTGACCCCACCGGCTTCGACGAGTGCGCGGTCGAGCGGGACCCCTTCGGTTTGCATCCGATGACGAGTGAAATCGAGCAGAATGATTCCATTCTTGACGATGAGGCCGACAAGCAGGATCAACCCCATGAACGACGAGACGTTGAGCGGCGTCCCTGTGAGCAACAGAAGAATCATTGCGCCGACGAAAGACAGTGGTGCTGCGAGCAGAACGACCAGCGGCTCGATGAATGATTGGAACTGCAGGACCATCACAGTCACGACGCACGCAACGGCGAGCGCAAGCACGATCAGAAACCCGCGAAACGCTTCCTGCTGACTCGCGTATTGTCCGCCCAGCTCGACTCGGATTCCCGCCGGGGGTCGCTTGGTCGCGAGCACTTGCTTGACATCGTTCACGACGCTGCCGAGTGATCTTCCGCTGACGTCGGCGGTCACCGCGATCATCTGTTGCTGATCTTCGCGCAAAAGCTCCGCGCGCGTCTCCATGGGCTGGAAATCGGCGAGTGTTCCCAAGGGCACCGTGGAGCCGGTCTGGGGCGAGACGATCGGGATCGTGCGCAGACGATTCGGATTGAAGCGAACGCTGTCCGGGGCGCGCACGCGTACACCGATGGCGCGGTCCTCGAGCCTGACTTCGCCGGCGGACGCGCCGAGGAGCGCGCCGGTCGCCGCGATCGAAATCTGCTCGGCAGTAAGCCCGACCCGATTTGCCTCCGCTCCGTTGATGCGCATCGCCAGCTCGGCCGATGGCTCGCTCACGCCGTTGAACAGATCAACGAGCCCGGTGATTTCGGTAAGCGTTGGCTCGATGCTGACGGCGTAGGCCTCGAGCGCCGCCAGATCGGGCCCGAACAATTTGAGCTCGATGGGTCGGGCGGAGCCCGCGAGATCGTTGATCACGTCCGAAAGGATCTGCACGAAATCGATCTGCAAGCGAGGAACGGCCGAGTTGACTTTCACGCGCACTTCGTCGATCACCTCGAAGATCGAGCGAGATCGCTCGCCATGCGGCTTGAGACGTGCGACGATGTCGCCAGTATTCTGCTGAGTCGCGAACAAGCCAAGCTCCGCACCCGTGCGTCGCGACGTCGCGACGATCTCCGGCGTTTCGGCGAGGATTCGCTCGACGATGTGGAGCTGTCTGTCGGTTTCCGCGAGCGCGGTCCCTCCCGGCGTGAAGTAGTCGAGAACGAACGCGCCTTCATCCATTTCCGGCAGGAACCCCGTACCGACAAACCGATATGCGGCTATTCCGGCCACGATCAGGATCGCTCCGGCGATCAGCATGCGTCGTGGCTGGTGCAGCACCCGCTCCAACGACGCCTGATAGCGGGCCGACAAAGCGTCGAGAGAGCGTCGGAGCCGAAGGAACGCGCCGCCCTTCGCGGTACCGGCAACAACTGGAAATGCATGGGTGTCGTGATCCGTGTCCTTTTCCCTCAGAAACTGATCGGCCATCAGCGGGATGATCGACAGCGCCAGCAGCAGCGAGACCATCACCGCGATGGTGAGCGTTATGGACAGCGCTGCGAAGAATTGGCCCACGACGCCGGAGAGCAGTCGCAGTGGGACGAACACGACAACCGTTGTGAGGGTCGAAGTGGTAACCGGCCAGATCAACTCCTGCACTGCTTGTCTAATCGCTTCGTGGCGATTGTTGGTGAGACGCAGATGCCTGACGATGTTCTCTGTGATCACCACGGAGTCGTCGATCACGAGTCCGATTGCGATTGCCATCGCGCCGAGCGTCATCAAGTTGAACGTCTGGCCGAGCAGATACATGGCGAAGACGCTGATGGCGAGCGTGAGCGGGATCGAGGAAGCGCTGATGGCCGTAATGCGGAAGTGGTGCAGAAAGAGGAGCAGAATGATTACCGCGAGCACCGCTCCGATGATCATTGCGTCCCGCACCGACGCCATCGCGTCGCGAACGAGCGCTCCCTGATCGTAGACGGGCTTGAGCGTCGCTCCGGCCGGCAGAGTTTTTCTTACCGCTTCGGCAAGGTTCGCGACGCTGTCCACGATCGCTAGTGTATTTCCACCCGGCTGTCTCGTGATGTTGAGCAACGCTGCCGGCTTTCCATCTCCGGAAATGATAAGCACGTGATCAACGCTCCCCAGCGTTACGGTCGCGATGTCGCGTACTCGTAGGCCTTTCCCGACCACGACATTGGCGATGTCGTCCGGAGTGTGAGCTTCCTGCGCGCTGACGATCAGGTACTGCTTGTAATCCTGGGCGACACGTCCGACTGCGTTGACGCCGGTAGCCTGTCTGATGGCGTTGGCGAGGTCGTCATACGTCAGTCGCTGTCCCGCGAGCAGCGTCGGGTCGGCAACAACCTCGACTTCACGAATGTCACTGCCCTGTACGTCGACGCGGCCGACACCGGGCACCCGCGAGATGAGCGGCTTGAGTTGGTACCGCGCAATATCGTAGAGCGTGCCCGGATCGCCGCCCTCCAGGTTGTAGGAGAGGATCGGAAAAAGAGACGGCGTCATTCTCTCCACCGTAATGTTCACATCGGCAGGAAGCTGGGTCCGCACCTCGTTCACCCGAGCCTGCACCTGCTGCAGCGCGAAGATCATGTCGGCGTTGTCAGCGAAGGTGATGCTGATCTCCGAGCCACCGCGGATGGAGCGCGATCGAACGCGGATCACACTCGGGACGATGCTGATCGCTTCTTCGATTGGACGAGTGACACTGAACACCATCTGGCGTGCGCCAAGAGATGGGCCCTCGGCGACGACCAGAATGCGCGGGAACGCGAGCTCGGGATAGATCGCGGACGGCAGTCGGGTCGCGGCGTAGATGCCCGCGACGCTGAGAAGTGCGACAATCAGATAAATGAATCGCCGCTGCGCGGCGAGGGGGTCGAAGAGCGAGCGCACCTATTTCGCCCGGCTCACCTTGACGCTATCCTCGACTCCATACGCACCTTCGGTCACCACCCGCTCCCCACCGGCCAGGCCGCTGGTGATCTCGGCAACGGCGTCGGTGCGGCGACCGACGGTCACTTTGCGAGCCAGCGCGATGTTGGCTGCATTCACCACGAACACCTTGAAGCCGTCGCCCTCTGGCACCAGCGCGGCGACGGGCACGACGATCGCCCGCGGCCTCGTGCCCATGCTGATCTGACCAAAGATCGTTTCGCCGATTCTGATAGCGCGCGCCGATGGCGGAGCCTGTGCTCGCACCTCCACGCTGCGAGTGCTGGAATCCACGGTCCCACTGATCGACATGATCCGGCCGATACCGAGCGCCTCACCGGTGGCCGTCTCGCCCGCGCTTAGAGTAACAGCCGCACCCGGCGCGATGTGCGCCGCATCCGACGGCGCAACATTGAACACGATGTCGAGCGCATTCAGATCGGCGACTTCTACGAGCGGCTGGTTCACGTCGGCGGAAGCGCCGATCGACGCGTTGAGTTTGGTCACGACTCCCGAGATGGGGGCGCGGACGACTGCAAGCTGCGCCAGCCGGCGCGCAGTAATTGCCGCTGAGCGCGCTTGGGCGAGATCCTTGGCCGCCAACTCCGCAGTGGCGCGCGGAACAATTCCGGCGTCCGCCAGGCGACGAGCGCGGTCGTAGGCCTGCTGCGCCGCGGCGAGAGCAGCCTCGGCGCTCTGGGCCGCTGTGATGAAAGGCGTCTGCTCGAAAGCGATGAGTGGTGTCCCGACCGAGACTTTCTGACCGACGGAAACGTAGACCGTCGTGATGCGGGCGGGCGCCGGTGCGCTGAGCGAGGCAAAGTGACCGCTATGGACGACCACCGTACCTATGGATCCGACCTTGTCCTCGAAGGGTTGAATGGCGACGACGGCAGTCTTGACCGCTACGACAGCAGGCGGATCGACGTCTGTGTCTGACTTGCGACAAGCAGTCACCACGAGCAGCACGCCGGCCATCACGTAGATCTTCATTTCGCGACAACGGTCAACGAGTAAAGCCGAAGTGTCGCAGTAGCGATCCAGGCATCAGCGAGATCGGTGATGTATTGGGACAAGATGTCACGTGCGTTTCGCTGCGCCTCCAGAACCGCGGGCAGAGCCTGTGCGCCTTCACGATAAGCGACGAGCGACATGGCCGCTATCCGATTTGCGCTTTCGACGAGCACGCGATCGCGCTGAAGCCTTTCCAGCGCGACCGCACGGTCGCGGCGTGCGCGTCCGATCGTCGCCTTGGTCTGAAAAAGCGCCAGCGCCAGCTGGGCGCGAGCGCGCTCTCGTTCCGCCTCGGCCTGGGCAATCGGTCCGCGATTCCGGTTCAGCAAAGGGAGTGGTATGGAGAATCCAAACGTCGGGAGCAACCCTGATTCGCCAGGATCGCCCCACTCTACGCCGGCCTGGACGCTGAACGGCGTGAACACACTTCGCCGCTGCGCTCTCACGGAAAGATCGGCGGCCGAGAGCGCCTGTTGGGCAGCGGCAATCGGAAGCGCGACATCGGGGATGGCGTTAGGAGCAGTGAGCGGGGGCATTGTCAGCGAGTCCGAAGGGACGATTGCAATCCGGGTAGTGTCCAGACCCATCACGGTCTGCAGATCGAAGATTGTTGTGATGAGTGTTACCGAATCCGCAATTGCAAGATTCGACGCCTGGCCGGCGTTGACGGTCGCGAGCAGCACGTCGAGCTCGCTGGCGTCGCCGGCATCGCGCCTGACGACAGCCATCCGCCGCAAGCTGTCAGCATCGCGCGCGTTTCTCCTCGAGAGTCTTACGCGCTCCAACGCGGCCAGAGCCCGTGTGTAGCTCGTGTCGGCATCGAGCGCCGCAGCGGCGCGCTCGAACTCGAAGCGATACTGACTCGCAAGTCTGTTCGCCTCAGCCGCTCGAATGCGAGTGCCGCGGGCTCCCGTGACGTCGAGCGGAAGGTCGACGATTGCGTGGTAGTTCGGAGACGATTTCGAGTACGTCGCGCCGAGCGAAGGATTGTCCCTGCTCCGCGCCGTCAGCAGCTGCGCCGCGCCGACAAGCGTGTCGGCCCGAGCAACTGCAGCGCGAGCCCCTCGAGTCACAGCAGCTTCGATTGCCTGCTCACGACTTATCGGCTGCTGGCCCCGCAGGGCCGCTGCCGAAAACAACACGAGGCCAGCGGCCGCACGAGGGAGGAAACGCATTCCGGGAATTTACCCCATATCTACTTCTTCGCTTTCTTTTCCTTGGCTTCCAGCGCTGCTTCCTTCTTCTCCATCTTGGGGGTCTCGTGCTCGCGGGCGACGAGGGATCCGTCGAGGGCGCTCACGGCGATCTCTTCGATTCCCGTCCTACCCGGGACGGTGAGGTCATAGGAATAGATCAACGTGCCGTGCTCGCGTTCGAGCTCGTATTTCTTGACGGAGGATCCGGCCGGAACCTGCTTGAGCGCAGTGGCGCGGGCCGTCGCTTCAGGGATCTTCGCTTCGGCCTGCAGTGCCGCCGCGCTCTCTCTCTTCACAATCTTGTGGCGTTTGGCGCCAGTCGTCTTGGCGCCTGCCTTGGCAGTGGCCTTGTAGGTGCCCGTTGCCTGCGCTCCGACCGCGCCCGCGGTGGCAGCAAGAGCGGCTACAAGGGCGATGACTTTGAACATCTTTCCTCCTCTATTGTTTGATCGGCGGCTCGCGTGCGTCCAGGGATTGAGCCACGAATGAGGTGAATCATAGAGAAGCAAGCTGTCACAACCATTACACCGTAGTGCGCCCCGAATTCGGCGCTATAAATTGGCGGAATGCGAGTTCTGCTGGTCGAAGACGATCCTGGCCTGGCGGCCATCATCAAGACCGGGTTCGCCGAGCAAGGCGTTCAGGTTCTGACAGTTGCGAATTACGCCGACGGCAAGATGAAGGCTTTGCTGGGGACCTTCGATGTCATCATCCTCGACGTCATGCTGCCCGGTGGAAGCGGCTTCGATCTATGTCGCGAGCTGCGGGGCCGGGACGTCGCGACGCCGATTCTGATGCTGACGGCGCGCGACACCGTGGATGATCGGGTGGCCGGCCTCGAGGTCGGCGCCGACGATTATCTCACCAAGCCGTTCGCGTTTCGGGAGCTGCTGGCGAGGGTTCGCGCGCTGGCGAGACGCCGGGGAGCGCCGCTCCGCGAGACTCTGCGTGTCTCGGATCTGGAGGTCGATCTCAGTGGTCATCGGGTACGGCGCGCGGGCAAACCCATCGAGCTGACTGCCAAGGAGTTTTCGCTGCTCGAGTTCTTCGTGCTGCATCATGGCCAGGTAGTCGATCGGGCCGCGATCACAGCTCACGTCTGGGACGAGAATCACGACCCTTTTACAAACGTGCTCGAAGTGCTCGTGCGCCGCCTGCGGCGCAAGATCGACGACGAGTATCCGGACAAGCTGATTCAGACCGTGCGAGGAGCCGGATACCGTTTTGGCGACTGACGTAAACTCGTCACGGCTCGGGATCCAGCGGCTGGTAGGGCTGCGCCTGCGCCTGACGATCTGGTATGTCGCGACATTCGGTCTGATCATCACGCTGCTGGGTGCCGGCCTCTTCCTAACCGTAAGCCGTCAGCTCTCGCAACAGCTCGACGATTCTCTGAAGAGCGCAACTCTCGAGCTAATTCGCGCGGCGCGCATCAGGGAAATTGAAGCGGTCAGCGCCCGGGGTGGAGTCATGGACGCCGTCGATGAGCTCAACATCCCGGATCGGTTTCTCTACCTGCTCGACCTCGAGGGAAACCCGATAAAGCCGGCAAGGGTGGACGCCTGGATAAGCCAGGCTGCCAGGAAGGCTGCGAAGCTCGGAGAGCTCACCCTTCAGCACGAGGTTCCCAGCGACAAGACGCTGGGGCTACACGCGCTCCGCTTCAAGCTTGCATCGGGACAAGAGCTGGTGGCCGTCGCGGTCGCCGATCGCGTTGAGCTTGAGGACAGGTACGCCGATCTCATCACGGCATTCGCGGGTGTGGCATTTGCGGCGCTCGTCCTGGTCGCGGCCGGAGGGTTTCTCCTCGTCCGCAAATCCACTGAGCCGATTGAGCGATCGATTGTTTTCATGCGACGGTTCATGGCTGACGCCGCGCACGAGCTGAGAACGCCAATCACCGTGCTGCGGACGCGAGCCGAAGTCGCGCTGCAGCAGCCGCGCGAAGCGGCGAACTATGTCTCGGCCCTGCGTGGTGTCGAAGCGGAAGCAAAGCGACTCGGCGGAATCGTCGACAGCCTCCTGGTGCTGGCGCGCGCCGATGCGGGTGAGCGCCCGCTGGAGAGAGAACGCTTCTTCCTGGATGACGTGGCGATCGACGCCGCCGGCGCGGCGCGATTGGTCGGCACGCAGAAGGGAGTTGAAGTCACGGTCGATGAATTCGAAGAGGCCCCTGTCGTCGGAGACGCAGCCTTGATCCGCCAGCTCATCATGATCCTCCTCGACAACGCCATCAAGTTCACGGATACGGGCGGAGTGGTGCGGCTTCGCGTGTCGATGCGCAACGACGCCCCGACTTTCATCGTCGAGGACACGGGCATCGGGATCAAGCGCGACGAGGTGTCACGCGTGTTTGAGAGATTCTTTCGGGGCGAGACCGCGCGGAGCAGAGGTGACGGCGCGGGACTCGGCCTCTCGATCGCCAGCTGGATCGCGAGAGAACATGGAGCCGACATTGCGGTCTCGTCCGAGCCCGGGACGGGGACAAGAGTGGTCGTCACTTTCTTGCGTGTTGCTCCATCATGACGGCTGTCCGAGCCGCGCCGACTTCGCGCCGACAAAGAGCGCGTGACTGGTTTCGGAAGCTGATTACCTACTGGACGTTGATTGCGATCGTGTCGGCGATTGCTCTGATGACTTTCGCCGACGTCGGTGAGGACGTGGCGGAGCGGTCGACAGGACAGTTCGACGACGCCGTACGAATATGGTTCGTCGGTCATCACAATCCGGTCGTGGCTGAAATCGCGCGGGGGCTCACCTGGATCGGATCGCCGGCAGTAATGGTGGTGCTCGCGATCGCGGCGGGCATATGGTTCTACCGGCGCACCGGCCGGCGTAAGGCTGGTGTCGTAGTGGCCGCACCAGCGGTCGGCGGATTGGTCTCCGGACTCATGAAGTTTCTATACGGAAGGGCGAGACCCACGGGCGGCGCGCTGCTCAACACATACTCTTTTCCGAGCGGACACGCTGCCACATCCGCCGCGGTCGTTGTGACACTGTGCTATGTCCTCGCGAGGGAGAAGATCGTTTCCTGGCCAACAGCGATCGTGCTCGGCGGCGCAATCCCACTAATCGTCGGCCTCACGCGTCTGTATCTGGACGTCCACTGGACGACCGACGTAGTGGCGGGCTGGGCTGTCGGCCTTTTTGTCGCAGCGATGAGCGCTGCGCTCTACGAGACTCTGCGAAAGAGCGCGCCGCCAAATGTGGATGACGTTGAAGGCCACGTCCGGGGCTGAGCATCCATTCACTTCAATGCTTGAGCGCAGTCTCTACGCGAATCAGCAGCGCGGCACGGGCGACCGTATCGAACAGCCGCCCGTTAGCTATCACCGCTGAAATGCGGCGAGTGTTGCGGATGTCGGCGAGCGGATCCGCATCGAGCAACACGAGGTCGGCAAGCTTTCCCTGTGAGATTGTGCCCAGTGAATCGAGCCCGCCGAAGTATTCGGCGGGATTGTAGGTCGCAGTGCGAATCGCTTCCAGAGGTGTGAGGCCGGATCGTACCAGGAGTGCGAGCTCGTCATGGAGGCTGAAGCCGGGATAAACGAACGCCTGGGGCATGTCCGTTCCGGCGAGCAGCCCGACACCCGCGTTCTTCAGATCGCGAGTGCGATCGAAGCTGAAATAGCTGCGTACCACCATTGAGTCGGGTGGAGACAATCCAGTCGTTCGACGCCTCCAACCGCCCTGGACAATTCCCGGGACGTATTTCGCCAGCTCGGGGTGGGTGCTCGCGCTGTCGAACATGTGTGCGTAGGGCTGATAGACGATCAGAGTCGGCGTGACCCAGGTGTGATTTCGCACGAGAGTCTCGATGACGGATCGGCACTTCGCGGGATCGAACGTAACGCGAAGCACCCGCGCCTGATCCCTCATCTGCGTCAGCTGGCGCTCGGGCGAGAGCGTAGCGGTGTCTGCGAATGCGGCGCGAAGAAGGCTGTCGCGCGAAGAGCAGGCGCGCATGAGATCGTCCTCGTGCTCGATGCTACGCTGTCCCGCGTCCGATGCTTCGACAACACTCACCGAATACGGAACGTGACCGGCGAAGGGGATGCCGATCTTCTTCGCTTCCGCCGCGATTCCAAAGTAGGCAGCGCGCGGGATCCAGGAGTACACCTTGATGAAATCCGCGCGCGTGGATCCGTCCTTCTTTCTGGCAAGCGTATCCACTGCCCGCACGCCGTCTCCCTCGGTCACGACGTGGCTCACGAAGCGCGCCTGGTTCACCGGGCCATCCACCCGGGCTCCGATCACCAATCGCGGTCCGACCTCGCGTCCGGCTGCGATGTCGTCCCTCCACCTTAGCGTCGTATCGACGTAGTAGCCCATGTCCCGCGCGCCGGTCACACCATTGGCGATCATGAGCGGGCCCGCGAAATCGGAAAAGCGGTGAACGAAGCCGTGCACGTGCATGTCCCACAGGCCGGGGATGAGAAACTTGCCGCGACCGTCGATGACGCGTGAATCGGATGGGATTCTGGCGCTCGCCGCGGGCCCAACGAAGGTGATGCGGTTGCCCGAGACGATCACGGTGTTATCGGGGAGCGTCGTTCCCGAGGCGACATCAATCACCGATACGTTGGCTATCGCGATCGGCCCCTCTCCGGCGGGCGATCGGCTGCAGGCCGTGGCCGCGAGAAGCGCGATCGCGATCCGAGCGCGAGCTACCTGCTGCGCGTTACTCGCCAGGTTCCCGTCTGTGGCGTGTTTGATTGGGGACCGCTGGTGCTGAAGCTCCCCTCGATTGTGTCGCCCCGAAGCATGCCCGTGAAAGTGGTCTGGACGGGGCAATCGCATTCCGGATCCCGGTATGCATCGAGGACGCCGCTGACTCTATTTCCGCTGACGCGGACCAGCCTGATCGTCAGGACCTGAGCGGCTGCCGCGTTCTGCACTGAGGCCCCAGCCGTAGTCGTCGCGGCGCTGTACGGCACGAGCGCCCTTCCGTAGCCGCGCGGAACCATCACGACATCCCCACTCGCGGCATCGCCCGCAGGCGAGAGGTTGAACACGATGCTGCCGCTACGACCAGTCACCGCGCTGCTATAATCTCCGGTCCATTTCCCGGCGAGCGGCGCCAGATCCCCCGCGTCACCGGTAACAATGACCGGCGTCGGTTTTGATGCGCAGGCAAGTGACGCGCAGACAGCTGCGCCAAGGCAAAGTCGAGTGATCTTCATAAGAATCCCCTCCTCAGGTTGAATTATGCGTAACGGAAGGGTGGGCGCTACCTGTGCTGCAGAGAGCGGGCGACCGGACTCGAACCGGCGACGTCCAGCTTGGGAAGCTGGCATTCTACCAACTGAATTACGCCCGCAAATCGTGAGAGCCACAGGTGAGAATTGAACTCACGACCGCCCGATTACGAATCGGGTGCTCTACCCCTGAGCTACTGTGGCAAGTTCGAGGGCAGCCGTATCCCAGAGTGCGTGGCGGATATGGCTCCGATCGATCGACTGGCTCAACTGCTGGAGTGCCCTGGAGCGGACTCGAACCGCTATGCCTTACGGCACCACCCCCTCAAGATGGCGTGTCTACCAATTTCACCACCAGGGC
>Ga0184619_10000290_pt1 | contig 16921 bp, 20 predicted proteins | sample PLM0_60_b1_FD_133146 | JGI IMG/M metagenome (GOLD analysis project Ga0184619, IMG submission 133146) | Groundwater sediment microbial communities from an aquifer in East River, Colorado, USA - PLM0_60_b1 | ecosystem: Environmental > Terrestrial > Soil > Riparian zone | place: USA: East River...
CATCTCAGCTCTTAGCCGGCGAGTACTTGGACGGGCACTTCGTCGTGATCGACGTCGCCGCGAGGCTGTTGCCGTTGTACTTGCCGACGACGTAGACGTGTCGGCCTGCGCGGAACAGGTCTGGTTCGGAGCCGTGGAAGACGACCGGCACGCGCACGTCCATGTGCTTGCCGTCGATGTCGCGGAGGCGGAAGCGCAGCCCGCGCGAGCTGTGCGGGTCGCCGGCGACCGGGGCAAGCACGTAGCCGCTGACGCTGACCGTGCCACGGTGGCCCGGGAGCTGGCTCGGCTTCAGCGAAGGCGTCGCCCCGCCGGCGAAGCTCGTGTAGAGGAGAAAAACCGCGAGCGCCGCTGCCACGGAAAGCGCAATCACAAGCCGCACCGGATTCCCCCGCCGCTGCACGGTGCGAGTTTAGCGCCGGAGTGCCGAGCCTTACGTCAGAAGTGATCCCGAACGCACGAAGTCCCCGCCAGGCATGCTGCTGCGGGCAGCGGGACCAGCATCGGATGACGGTGCTGCTGGTCACGAACGACCAGTCCCTGAGCCAACAGGCTGTCCGCGTGGTGCGATTCCGCGACTGAAGCGTAGAGCCCGCTCCGCAAACAGGCGCTCGTTCCGTGTAACGAATCTGTGACTCTTCTTCCACACCCGTCCTGCCGGGCCGAGTCGTGAGGACAGTCCTCAGGACGTGGCACCCACGGCCGGGTCTTCGAGCGGGCCGGCGCCACCGTGCCGCACTGCTTCGGCGGGCGCAATCCGCGCCGCTCGCCAAACCCTCCTACCCGGTCTCGTCTTCTGCGAAGATGCAGCGGTTTCCGTGGGGCTTCGTACGAGGGAGAATCCGCTGGCGGCGCTAGCCGCTCTCGCCGGGGTGCTGGTCGCGGCGTCCGTTGCCCTGATCTTCTTCTATGTGCCCACGGACGCCGACCAGGGTTTTTCGCAGCGGATCTTCTACATCCACGTCCCGATCGCGCTGACCGCCTACGCCTTCTTTGGCTGGGGAGCCTGGAAAGCGCTCCGCCACCTCTGGAAGCGCGAACCAGGCGCTGATCTCGAGAGCTACGTCGCGATCCACCAGGGCGTCATCTTCGGCTCCCTCACTCTGCTGACGGGCTCGCTTTGGGCCAAGATCTCCTGGGGGCATTGGTGGCTGTGGAGCGAGAGCCAGCTCGTCCTCTTCCTCGTGCTCTTCCTTTTCTACGCGGCCTATTTCATGCTCCGCTACTCGGTCGAGCCCGGGCCGGCCCGCGCAAACATGTGCGCCGTCTACGCGCTCTTCGGCGTCGTCCTGATCCCGATCAGCTTTCTGGCGATCCGGTTGGCGAATCAGCTGATCCACCCGGTCGTGTTCACCCTGCAAGGGCCGCAGATGTCAGGCTCGATGTTCCTCACCTTCTGCGTCTCGCTGGCGGCGCTGCTGACGCTCGCGGCAACGCTCTTCCACGTCGAGCTGGCCGGGAAGCGGATCGACTCGCGCTTGCGCGAGCTGCGGGAGCTGCTCGCTTGACGCTCGCCGTGACAGCTGCCGAGAAGTACGTTGCAGCTGCATATGGGATCGTCTTCCTCGTCGTGCTCGTCTACGTGCTGATCATCGCGCTCAAGCTGGGACGCCTCGAGCGGGAGCTCGACGAGCTGACCGGCCGGGTTCGAGAGCGACGGGAGTCGGAGTTGGAGCGGCGAGAGAAAGTCCCGGTTGGCTGAGCTCTCGCTCGTCGGGATCTCGCATCATGGCGCGACGCTCGAGGTCCGCGAGCGCGTCGCGCTCGACCCGGACGAGGCTGCCGAGCTCGCGCGTGAGCTGGCCGGGGACGAGGGCGAGGCGGTCTGTCTCTCGACCTGCAACCGGACCGAGCTCTACGTCGCCGGCCCCGGCTCCGAGGAGCGCGCCGCCGGCGCTCTCGGCGAGGCCAAGGGAGCCCTCTACCGGCGCGCCGACGACGAAGCCGCTCGTCACCTCTTCCGCGTTGCCGCCGGGCTCGACTCGCGAGTGCGCGGCGAGACGGAGATCCTCGGCCAGGTCCGCGCCGCCTACGCGCTTGGGACGCCGGGCCCGCTGCTCGACCGGCTCTTCCGTGAGGCGCTGCGGGTCGGCCGCAAGGTGCGGACGCAAGCGTCGGTCGGCGATCCCGGCGCGTCCGCGGCGTCCGCCGCCGCCGTGCTCGCCGAGCGTGTCCTCGGAGACCTGACCGGCCGGCAGGTGCTGCTGATCGGCGCCGGCGAAATCGGCGAGGCGACCGCCGGCAGGCTGGTCGCGCGCGGGGCGCGGATCGCCTTCGTCGCAAACCGGGGGGAGGAACGGCGCGGTCGCGTAGCGCGGAGGCTCGAGGCCGAGCCGCTCGCGCTCGCGGATGTTCCGGCCGCCCTCGGCGAGGCCGACGTCGTCGTCGCCTCGACCAACTCGCGCAGCTTCCTGGTCTCGCGCGAGGACGTCGAACAGGCGCTTTCGACGCGCGAGCGGCGGCCGCTGCTGCTGATCGACCTCGCCGTGCCTCGCGACCTCGACCCCGAGATCGCGACGCTGCCCTACGCGTTCCTCTACGACGTCGACGACCTCGACGAGGCCGTGGGAACCGGCACCATCGAAGGCGCCGCTGCCCGCGCCGAGGCGATCGTGGCCGAGGAGGCCGAGCGCTTTCGCGCCTGGCAGGCCTCGCGCGGCGTCGTCCCGGCGATCGCGTCGCTGCGGGCGCATGCCGAGGAGATCCGGTTGCGTGAGCTCGGCCGTGCTGGGCGGCGCCTGGCCGACCTCTCGCCGGAGGAGCGCCGGGCGGTCGAGGCGGTCACGGTGCAGATCGTCAACAAGCTGCTGCACGACCCGACGGTGCGGCTGAAGGAGGCGGCCGCCGGCGCGGACGGCGCAACGTACGCCGACGCCGTGCGCCACCTCTTCGGGCTGGAAAGGCCTGGTGAAACGTAGTCTGTGCCGTCGGGCCGCGCTGCTCGCCCCGAGGCCGCGTCCTCAGTCGCGCCAATAGCTTTGGCTATTGACGCTCCCTGCGTCCTTGCCTCCGAACGACCATCGCACCCCGACGACGAGCGACGTTCCACCAGACCCTTCCGATGCTGATTCGGATCGGCAGCCGGGGTAGCCGCCTCGCGCTGACGCAGGCCGAGCTCGCGGCGGAGCGGCTGCGCCGCGACGGCGTCGAGATCGCGCTCGTCCCGATCACGACCGCGGGCGACAAGGACCGGACGAAGCCGTTCGGCGAGATCGGCTCGCGGGGCGTTTTCGTCAAGGAGATCGAGGAGGCGCTGCTCGCGGGGCGGATCGACGTCGCCGTCCACTCGGCGAAGGACATGACCTCGTCGGACATGGAGGGGCTCGTCGTCGGCGCGTATCTCGAGCGAGAGGATCCGCGCGACGCGCTCTGCGGAGCCGCCGGGCTGCGGCCGGGGATGCGCGTCGGCACCGCATCGGTGCGCCGCAAGGCCCAGCTGCTGGCCATCGAGCCGGAGCTCTCGATCGAGCCGCTGCGCGGCAACATCGACACGCGCCTGCGCAAGCGCGGCGAACGCGGGCTCGACGCAGTCGTACTGGCCGCCTGCGGGCTCGACCGGCTCGGCCTCGCGGATGAGATTGGCCACCGCTTCGAGCCCGGAGAACTGCTGCCGGAGGCTGGACAAGGCGCGCTCGCGTTGCAGGTTCGCGCCGGCGAAGAGGCGCTCGTCGCCGCGGTCGACCACGCGGAGACGCGGCGTCGCGTCGAGGCCGAGCGAGCGTGCGTGTTCGCGGTCGGCGGCGGCTGCCTCGCACCCGTTGCCGCCCATCACGACGGCGAGACGCTGACAGCTCTCGTCGCCGCGGAGGACGGCTCGTGGCTAGAACGGCGGAGCGGCGACGATCCTGCCGAGCTGGCCCGGGAGCTCGTCCAATTCGCCGCGGGCTGACCGTCGTCCTGACGCGCCCGGCCGAGCGATCGGCCAGGCTTGCGGGCAGGCTCGAGTCGCTCGGCTTCGACGTCGTCGTCTCGCCCTTGCTCGAGCTCGAGCCGATCGAGACCGGCCCGATCGATCTGCGCCCGTACGACTGGCTCGTTCTGACCAGCATCACCGGTGCAAAGGAGCTGCGCGGGCGCGCTGAGGGCGAGCCGAAGCGCGTCGCCGCGGTCGGCAAGGCCACAGCCGAGGCCTGGGGCGGCCAGGTCGACCTCATTCCTGCCGTCTCCACGCAGCAGGGCCTTCTGGCCGAGCTCCCGCGCCCGGCTGGCAGCGTCCTCTTCGCCGGAGCAGAGGACGCTCGCCGCCTGCTGGTCGACGAGCTCGACGCCGACTTCGTCCCGCTCTATCGCACCCGCGCCGTCCGGCCGGAGCAGCCGCTCGACGGCGATCTCGTCGTGCTCGCGTCGGCTTCGGCGGCGCGGGCGTACGCGGAGCTCGGCCTTGCGATACCGGCCGTGTCGATTGGCCCCGAGACCACCGCCGCAGCGGCAGCAGGTGGCGTGCGGGTGGCGTGCGAGGCCTCCACGCACGATCTCGACGGGCTTGTCGAGGCCGTTCTCGCGGCGACCGCTTAGAGTCGGCGCGATGTTCGTCACGTTCCTGAGCGACTTCGGCCTCCAGGACGATTTCGTCGGCACTTGTCACGGCGTCATCAAGGTGATCGCCCCAGACGTGGAGATCATCGACGTGACGCACGGGATCCCGCCGCAGCAGGTGCTCCAGGGCGCGCTCGTGCTCGCGAACACGACGCCCTACATGCCGCAGGGCGTCCACCTCGCCGTGGTCGATCCGGGTGTCGGCAGCTCGCGCCGGCCGCTCGCCTTGCGAAGCGGCGATGGCCGGATCCTGGTCGGGCCCGACAACGGACTGCTCGTGCCCGCCGCCGAGCGGCTCGGTGGGATCGCCGAGGTCCACGAGCTCGCGAACGCGGACTACGCGCTCGACATCGTCTCGCGCACCTTTCACGGCCGGGATCTCTTCGCGCCCGCCGCCGCACACCTCGCCACCGGCGTGCCGCTGGAGTCGCTCGGCCCGCCGGTCGCTGCCGACGCGCTCGCACGACTCGACCTGCCGGAGCCCGAGGTCGGCGAGAGTCGGATCCATGCGACCGTGCTCTACATCGACCGCTTCGGCAACGTGCAGCTGAACCTCACCCGCGAGCACCTCCAACGGGCCGAGGTCACGCCGGGCACCGTCGTCGAGGTCGAGCTCGCCCTCGACCGTTACTACGCCGTCGCCGCGCGAACCTTTGCCGACGCCCGGAAAGGCGACGTCATCCTCTACGAGGACGCGTACAAGAACATCGCGCTCGCGATCAGCGGCGGAAACGCGGCCGAGCTGTTCGCCGCGGCGCCGGGACAGGAGGTCCGGATTCGCCTCCAGGCTCTATGAACCTACAAGCGCTCGCACAGCGATTCGCCCGCCTGACGACGGACATCGTTGTGCGCAGGCCGCGGCTCTGGTTCCTGCTGCGGCCGGCGACTCGGTTCCAGTTCGACCGGCTGGCGCCGCGGTGGGACGAGATCCGCTCGTCGGAGACGGCCTACGCGCCCTACGAAGCGGCGCTCGACCGGGTCGACCCGCCGCCGAAGCATGCGCTCGATCTCGGCACCGGCACCGGCGGTGCCGCCTTCGCGATTGCCCGCCGCTTTCCGGAGATCGAGGTGACCGGGGCGGATCTCGCGGAACGGATGATCGAGCAGGCGCGCAGCAACGTCACGGACGACCTGCGTGGGCGGGTGCGCTTCGAGGTCGCCGACGCTGCGCATTTGCCTTTCACCGACGCGTCGTTCGACCTCGTTGGGCTCAGCAACATGATCCCGTTCTTCGACGAGCTCGAGCGTGTGCTTGCGCCGGGCGGTTTTCTGATCGTGGCGTTCTCGGGCGGGGCCGAGACCCCGATCTACGTTCCGCCCGACCGGCTGCGGAGAGAGCTCGGACGCCGTGGGTTCGCGGATTTTGCGGACTTCTCGACCGATCCCGGGACAGGCCTACTTGCTCGAAAGGCGAAGCCCGCCTAGGCTTCGGTCCACAAGGACGTTCGCGGCACGGTAACACCGGCCCGAACGTCCTTTTTTCGCTTCGCGCCCTACGGGCGCTCGCTTCACGGGGGAAACCCGGTTTCCCCCGTGGGCCCCTCGCTGGGGTCCACAAGGGCAGCGAGGCCGGCCTCTCTTAATAGCCTTGTCCTATGGGAGCGACAACCCGGATCGGGTCCTTGGAAGCTGCCGCGGCATTCGTTGATCGCGTGGGGATCGCGGTTGCTTGGGGCAAGGCCGACCTTGTCCTTCCGTCACTCTGGCGGGAAATCTCCGGGCCGGACGCCGACTGGGCGACCCGCGACGAGGCCGGGAAGGCCACCGGATTCTCGCCGGAGTTCGATCGCCTTTGGCGCTGGAAGGACGAGCTGCCGGAGCGCAAGCTCGCCTGCGCCGGCAAGCACTTCGGCAGCGCGGCCCTGCTGATCGCGCCGCGGCTGCTCGCTGCGGCTTACGCGCTCACCGGGCGCTCGGGCGCGGCCGAAGACTTTCGCGAGGACGAGCTCGAGACGCTGGAGCGCGAGGTTGCGGAGGCCGTGCTCGAGAACGAGCCGCTCACGGGTCCCGAGATCCGGCGTCTACTGGGGACGACCGATCGAAAGGCAGTCGACCGTGCGGTTGCCCGTCTGCAGCGCCGGTTCGTGCTCACGAATGCGGGCGCGGTGGAGCAATCGCAGGGCTGGCGGGCGATCCGGCAGGACCTGTTCGCCCGCCGCTGGCGGAAATCCGTGGAGCGCCTACCTGCCGAAGACGAAGCCCGTCGCGAGCTGGCGCTGGCCGTTCTCGCCGGGACGGACGAGGTCTCGGCGGCCGACGTCGCCGCTGCGCTGGGCTGGCGGCGCAAGCTGGCGGAGGGGGTTCTCGCGGAGCTCACCTCGGCTGGTCGCGCTACGGAGCGCCAACTCGACGGAATTCCTCTCTGGTCGACCTAGCTTGGTTTGCAGCCTCGCTAGACTCGTCACGCCGCGGCGAGGTAGCTCAGTCGGTAGAGCACACGGCTGAAAACCGTGGTGTCGCCGGTTCGATTCCGGCCCTCGCCATCACCGACACGAGTCCGGCCCTCGCTGCGCGAGGGCCATGACGTGCGGCCGTCTGGAGCCGCGCGGTTGCCGTCAGCCTCTGGGGCGTGCGCTTGCGAGCCGCTCGACCAGGCCGTCCATCAGCTCGCTCTTCAGCAGGACGCCGTCGGCTCCGGCTTCCTTGATCGCCTCGTGCAGCTTGGGGGCATCGTCGCCCGTCAGCGCGATCAGGCAGAGGGACGGGTGTTGCTGCCGTAGGTGGGCAACCGCGGTGACGCCGTCGACCAGGGGCATGTGCACGTCGATCACCACCGCATCGGGATCGAGCTCGTCCGCCTGCTCGATTGCCTCCAGGCCGTTCTCGGCGAGACCGACGACGCCGAGCTCAGGTTGGCGGTCGATCAGCTCGCGTAGAGCGTCGAGGAATTCCAGGTCGTCGTCTGCGAGCAGTACCCGAATCCCCTGACGCTCGGTTGTCGGCATTGCACAAAGGTAGTTTCCGCAACGTGAACGTGCAAATGGACAGACAACCGATTGCCCTGATCGGGGCGAGCCTCGACCTCGGCGCGGGGCGCCGCGGCGTCGACATGGGGCCGTCGGCGATTCGGTACGCCGGCCTCGCGGGGCGGATCGAACGGCTCGGGAGACCCGTGTTCGATTGGGGCAACGTCGAAGGCGCGGTTCCCGAGGCGACCGAGATGGGCAGCGAGCGCGTTCGCTTCTTGACGCCCATCAAGCAGGCATGCGAGCGGGTGGCTCACCTGGTCGCGCGCTCGGTTGAGGAGGGGCTGCAGCCGCTCGTGCTCGGCGGCGACCATTCGGTCGCGATCGGGACGCTCGGAGGGCTTGCCCGCGCCTACGAGCCGGGCGGCGTGCTCTGGATCGACGCCCACGGCGACCTGAACCGGCCGGAGACTTCGCCGACCGGGAACGTGCACGGGATGCCCCTCGCGGCAGCGCTCGGGCTCGCCGGCCCCGAGTTCGAGAGCGAAGCGTGGACACTGCCGGCGGTGACACCCGAGCGGGTCGCGCTTGTCGGCGTTCGTTCGCTCGACCCTGCCGAGGCGAGCCTCATCTCGGAGCTTGACGTCGAGGTCTACACGATGAGTGACGTCGACAGGCTCGGCCTCGAGCGGGTAATTCGCCAGGCGCTCGCGCATGTTGCAGGCCCCGGTTTCGTCCATGTCAGCCTCGACATGGACGCGCTCGAGCCCGACATCGCCCCGGGTGTCGGGACGCCCGTCCGCGGCGGTCTGTCGTACCGCGAGGCGCACCTGGCGATGGAGCTCGTCGCCGAATCCGGCCTCGTCGGCTCGCTCGAGATCGTCGAGGTGAACCCTATTCTCGACAACGAGAACGAAACGGCGAAGCTCGCGGTCGAGCTGGTCGCGAGCGCGCTCGGCGCGCGGATTCTCTAGCTGAGTGCAGTGAGAAACGCCGGCGCAAGCTCGTGCCAATCGCCGGTGAGGGCAACGTCGGCGGCGTCCAGCAGCGGTGAGCTCGGGTCGGCCGCGATCGCGACGATCACGCTCGCCTTGACGGCACCGGTCAGGTGCTCGAAGCCCGCGTCCGTCTCGATTGCCAGATAGATTTGGGGCGCCACCGAACGGCCCTGGAGTCCGATCTCGGCGCTCCAGGGAACGCGGCCCGCGGCGCAGGCGAGGTTGTCGCCGCCGATTGCCGCTCCGGCGTGCCTCGTAGCTTCCTGGATCGCCGCCGGGTCGACGCCGGCGCCGACGGCAACGACGATGTCCGCCTCATCGAGCTGCCTTGGCGCCGGGTCGGCATCCTTCCGGTCGAGGAGCCGCGTTGTTCCCTCGGGCAGCGCCTCCAGCTCGATCCGGCGGATCTCGGCGCCCTCGCCGCGAGGCTCCAGCGGTTCGAACATCCGCGGGCGCACCGTCGCCAGCTGCGGCGTCGTCCTGCCCATGATCACCGAGACGATGTTGCCGCCGTAGGCGGGCTTGTGCTGGACCAGCCGCCCGCCACGGTCGATGCCGAGGTCGACACAGTCGGCGGTCATCCCGTACTCGAGCTCGCCCGCCACGCGCGGGCCAAGGTCGCGGCCGCGCAGGGTCGCCGGAAACAGCAGGACGTGCGGGCGCTCGCGCTCGACGATCGAGCGGACGGCAGCGACCCAGCGCTCGGGCACGTATTCGCGGAGGGCTTCGTGCTCGGCCACACAGACGATCTCGGCGCCCTGGCGCGCGACCTCCCCGACGGCAGACTCGACCCCGTGACCGACGACAAGCGCGACGTTGGAGCCGCCGAGCTTCCCTGAAAGCTCTCGCCCCTTCGCGAGCAGCTCGAGGGTGGTGCGGGTGGCATGGCCGCCCGCCGTCTCGACGAACGTCCAGCAGTCGTAGAACGCGCCCGGCTCCTTGGCCAGATGCCCGGGCTTGTCCCAGGCCGTCGCCCCGGCCGGCCGCTCCGCCGCCAGCTCGCGGACTCGCGCCACCGCCTCCTCGGCGGAGTCGAAGCGCTCCCCGGCGCGCGCGGGGGTGACGTCGTGCACGGCAAGGACGCGTGTCGGCGAGCCGGTCTGGCCGAAGCGCTTGTCGTGCTCGCGCACCTCGGCGACGAGGTCGGCGGCGCCCCAGACGTCGATGCGCCCGTCTCTCGGCGCCGCTTCGCCGGGCTCACGTTCGCCACGCGCGACCGAGACCACTGCCGGCAGCGGCACCCCGACCGTCTCCTCGCCGTCGTCGGTCTCACGGCGGACGCGGAGGCGGGCGCCCTCGAGCGTGAGCCCGATCGAGTTCGTCACGTGCGGGCGGCCGAGGAATGCTGCGGTCTCGGGGGGCACCTGCCAGGTCTCCGCGTCGAGCGCCTTGAGACCGCAGAGGACGAGATCGCAGCCTTCCTTCTCGATCGCGAGCGCCAGCGTCCGCGAGGTGCCGAGCGTGTCCGCCAGAGCGAAGGCGCGGTCGGAGAGGTGGATGCAGCGGTCGGCCCCGAGCCGGAGGCACTCGCGCAGCGCTTCCTCGGCCTGCGGCGGGCCCATCGTCATCGCGATCACCTCGCCGCCCGTTTCCTCGCGCAACCGGACCGCCTCGACGACGGCGCGCGCGTCGAACGGACTCAGGATCAGCGGCACACCCTCGCGCTTGAGCGACTTCGTCTCCTGATCGAACTCGATCGCGTCAGGGCGCGGGACCTGCTTGATGAGGCAGAGAATCTTCAAGGGGGGGAGACTAGTAGGCCGTGCTCGGCATCCTGTACGACATCCACGGCAACCTGGATGCACTGGACGTTGTGCTCGCCGACGCCGATGCCGTGGGAGTCGACCGCTGGCTGCTCGGCGGTGACTACGGTGCGGTCAGCCCCTATCCGGTCGAGACGCTGGCTCGTCTCCGGGAGCTTCCGAATGCAACCTGGATCCGCGGAAACGGCGAGCGCTGGCTGCTCGAGCCGCCCGAGGACCGGCCCGAGGTGAGCGAGGTCTACGAGCGCTTTCGCGGCCAGCTCCCGGACGACGAGGTGCGATGGCTGTACGCTCTGGCGCCACAAACCGAGCTCGACGGCGTTCTCTATGTGCACGCCTCGCCGCTCGCGGACGACGACAGCTTTGCGCCCGAGCCGCAGGAGGATGAGGAACGGCTGCTCGCGGGGGTTTACGACCGGACGATCGTCTTCGGGCACAGCCATCAGCAATTCCACCGTCCCGGGCCGAACGGCACCGACCTCGTCAACCCGGGCAGCGTCGGGATGCCGCTCGACGGCGACCGGCAGTCGGCATGGGCGACGCGGAACGGTGACTTCGCGTTCAGGCGCAGCGAGTACGACGTCGAACGCGCGGCCGCCGCGTATCGGGCAATGGGCGGCGACTTCGGCGAGTTTGCTGCCCGGCGGATCGAGAAGGGCTCGGACTAGGGGACACTAGTGCTGGGGATCCTCTACGACGTCCACGGGAACTTGCCCGCCCTCGAGGCCGTGCTCGCCGAGGCCGACGGCGAGCCGATCGACGAGTGGTTGCTCGGCGGCGACTACTGCGCCTTCGGCCCTTGGCCGGTCGAGACGCTCGCCCGGCTGCGCGAGCTCGACAACGCCACGTGGCTGCGCGGCAACGGCGAGCGCTGGCTCGTCGACCCGCCCCTGGACGCGCCGGCCGAGCAGCGCGAGTTCCTGCTCGCGGCGCTCGCTTCGGCGATCGCGGAGCTACCCGCAGAGGACGTCGACGCGCTCGTCGGCCTGCCGACGCTCGCCGATCGCGACGACGCGTTCTACTGCCACGGCTCGCCGCTCTCCGACGTCGAGAGCTTCCCTCCCGAACCCGCCCAGGAGGATCTGCGGCTGCTGGCCGGGGTGAAGGAGCGGCAGGTCGTTTTCGGTCATAGCCACATCCAGTTTGGCCGCGGCGGCCCAACGGGGACCGATCTCGTCAACCCCGGGAGCGTCGGTATGCCGCTCGACGGTGACACCCGCGCTGCGTGGGCGATTCGCCGCGACGGCGGCGAGCTCGAGTTCCGCCGTACTGCCTACGACATCACGCCCGCCGTGGCCAGGATGCGCGGATACGACTGGGGCGAGCGCGTCGCCCTGCGCCTCCTGAACGGCCGTGATCCCGGCTAGTTCATGACGTTTTTAGGGACAGTCCCCGCAGGGGACTGTCCCTGCAGCGGTTACGAGCTAAGCGAAGCGTTCAGAGTGATTTCCGGCACCGCCGCGAGCGCCTTCGAGACCGGGCAGTTTTTCTTTGCCTCCTGGGCGGCCTGCTCGAAGCCGGCCTCGTCGAGGCCGTCGACCTCGCCCCGAACCGTGAGGTGGATCGAGGTGATCGAGAAGCCGCTGCCGTCGGTGTTGTCCAGCGTTACCTGAGCGTCGGTTTCCAACTTCGTCGGCGCGTTGCCGGCCCTGGCGAGGCCGCCCGCGAGCGCCATGGAAAAGCAGGTCGCGTGCGCCGCGGCGATCAGCTCCTCGGGGCTGGTCTTGCCGCCCGGCTGCTCGAACCGGGAGGCGTACGTGACCTGCTCGTGCTCGATCGCGTGGCTCGACTCCAGATCAAACTTTCCTTCGCCGCTTCTCAGATCGCCGGTCCAGGTCGCCTGTGCGCTCCGCTCAATCGCCATCGTCTACCTCCTCTTCGCCTGATCCGCTTGGCCGGTAGTACTTCCGGCCCCGCAACTGTTCCGGCAGGTAATCGACCTCGAACCCTGCCGGGTCGCTGTGAGGGTAGATGTAGCCCTGGCCCCGGCCGAGCTTCTTCGCGCCGTGGTAGTGCGCGTCGCGGAGCTCGTCGGGCGGTCGCAGGTGGCCGTGCTCACGAACGTCCTGCATCGCTTCCTTGATCGCGACGTAGCTCGCGTTGGACTTCGGCGCCCGGGCAAGGTAGATCGCCGCCTGCGAGAGATTGAGCCTCGCCTCCGGCAGGCCAACGTGCTCGACTGCCTGCGCCGCGGCGACCGCCACTTCGAGCGCGCGCGGGTCGGCGTTGCCGATGTCCTCAGAGGCGAGCACGATCATCCGCCGGGCGATGAAGCGCGGGTCCTCGCCGCCCTCGAGCATCGCTGCGAGGTAGTAGACGGACGCGTTCGGATCGGAGCCGCGCATCGACTTGATGAAGGCCGAGATGAAGTCGTAATGCGCGTCGCCGCCCTTGTCGTAGACGAGCGGTCGCTTGCGGGCGGCGTCCTCGATCTGCGCTTCGGTTAGCGACTGCCGCTCGGCGGCGGCTGTCTGCGAGGCGAGCTCGAGGATGTTGTAGGCGTTTCGCGCGTCGCCGCCGGCGCGCCGCGCGATCAGCGAAACGAGCTCGTCGGGAACGTCGATGCCGAGCGCGGCCGCCCCGCGGCGCGCGATCTCTTCCAGCTCCTGCTCGCTCAGCGGCTCCAGCTCGTAGATCTGGGCGCGCGAGAGCAGGGCCGAGTTGACTTCGAAGTAAGGGTTCTCCGTCGTCGCTCCGATCAGCGTCACGAGCCCTTCCTCGACCGCGGGCAGCAGCGCGTCCTGCTGCGCCTTGTTGAAGCGATGGATCTCGTCCAGAAAGAGGATCGTCCGCTGGCCGCTCGCGCCGAGCCGCTCACGGGCCGCCGCGAGCACCTCGCGCACGTCCTTGACCGTTGCGGACACGGCCGACAGCTCTTCGAAGTGCGCACCTGTCGTGTTGGCGACGATTCGCGCCAGCGTCGTCTTGCCGCTGCCCGGCGGCCCGTAGAGGATCATCGAGCCGACACGGTCCTCGGCAATCGCCAGCCGTAGCGCCGAGCCCTCCCCTAGCACCTGCTCCTGACCGACGAACTCGTCCAGCGTCGAGGGTCGCAGGCGCATGGCGAGTGGCGCCACGTCGGAGAGCCGCGCCGAGGCCGCGTCCGAAAAGAGGTCACCCACGCCAGAAGTATGCTCCCAGCATGGGGGAAACCACGTTTCCCTCATGAGTCCCCTTCTTCATTGATGACCCAAACAGAAGACCTTTCAGAACCAATCCTTTCGGGCACCTGCACATGAGCTCAGCCGCCGAGCTCTGGAGCGGCGGCAAGTACGAGCTTGTCGCGCCCCGATTCGCGGAGATTCACGACGAGCTGGTCGAGAGACTCGCCCCGCAGTCCGGGGAGCGCTGGCTGGACGTCGCGACCGGGACCGGCGAAGTCGCCGCCCGCGCGGCGGGCGCGGGCGCAGATGTGGTCGGCCTGGACATCGCGCCGAGGCTGCTCGAGCAGGCGCGGACGAAAAGCGCCGAGGTCGAATGGGTCGAAGGAGACGCCCAGGCGCTCCCGTTCGCAGACGGCGCCTTCGACGTCGTCAGCTCGAGCTTCGGCGTCATCTTCGCGCCCGATCACGAGGCGGTCGCCGGGGAACTGGCGCGCGTGTGCCGCGGCCGCCTTGGCTTGACCGCGTGGCGGGCGAACCAGGGACTGCATGCGATCTACGCGGCCTTCACGGGCGAGGAGCCCGAGGGTCCGACGTCCGATGACTGGGGTCGTGAGGAGCGGCTCGACCAACTGCTCGGTGAGGCTTTCGAGCTCGAGTTCCGGGAGCGGGTCTGGTGGCTCGAAGCGGAGTCGCCGGAACAGGTCTGGGAGCTGATGTCGGTCGGCGCTCCGCCGCTCAAGGCGCTGGTCGACTCGCTCGAGGCGGAGCGCCGCAGTGCGTTTCGCGAAGCGATGGTCGAGCACTGGTCGCAGTTCCAGGGTCCTGACGGCGTACGCGAGCCACGCCACTACCTGCTCGTGCTCGGACGGCGGCGCTGATGGCGACGATCTCCCTGCGCGAAGAAGCAACCGGCGTTCTCCAGCGGCTGATCCGGCTCGACACCGTCAATCCGCCCGGGAACGAGACGCTCGCGGCCGAGCTCCTGCGTGAGTACCTGGCCGAGAACGGCGTCGAGACGGAGCTGTACGCGAAGGTGCCCGAGCGAGCCAACCTTGTCGCCCGGATCCCGGGCCGCGGCGACGGACCGCGATTGCTGCTGCTCTCTCACACGGACACGGTGCTTGCGGACGCCGGCGAGTGGCAGCTCGATCCCTGGTCGGGCGAGCTCAAGGACGGTGAAATCTGGGGACGCGGCGCGCTCGACATGAAGGGGCAGGTCGCTGCAAACGCTGTCGCGATCGCCTCGCTGGCGCGCGAGGGCTTCGAGCCGGACGGGGACCTGATCTTCGCCGCCACCGCCGACGAGGAGGTCGGGGACGACTTCGGTCTCTCCTGGCTCTGCCGCGAGCACCCCGACACGGTGCGGGCCGAGTATTGCGTCAACGAGGGCGCGGGCGACCGGATCGACTTCGGCGGCGGCCGCATCCTCTACCTCTGCTCCGCAGCCGAGAAGATGAGCTCACCGTTTCTGCTGCGCGTTCACGGCCGGAGCGGGCACGCCTCGATGCCTGGCATCGGCGACAACGCGCTGGTCAAAGCGGCATCGCTGATTCTGCGGGTCGCCGAGTTCCGGCCCGAGCCGCGGCTGGAGCCGGAGGTCGCTGCGTTCCTGCAGTTGCTCGTCGGCCGCGAAGTCGGTGCGGAGGAGGCGCTCGAGGTCGCGCGCAGCGTCCATCCCCTTGCGGCCGAGCTGGTCGAGCCGCTGCTCGGCCTGACCATCTCCCCGACGATCATCTCCGCTTCGCAGAAGCGCAATGTGATCCCGGCGCTCTGCGAGCTGATCTGCGACTGCCGGTTGCTTCCCGGCCAGACGCAGGACGAGGCCGAGAGCCTGCTACGCGAGGTGCTCGGCCCGAGCGACTACGACCTCAAGTGGATCGAGGGCCAGGGCGGGACACGCTCGGCACTAGACACGCCGCTGTGGCAGGCGATCGAGAGTTTCGTGGTCGCTGAGGAGCCGGACGCAAAGGTCGCCCCGATCTGTCTCGCCGGCTTTACCGACAGCCACTGGGTGCGGGAGGCGTTCGGGACGGTCGCGTACGGGTTCTTTCCCATGCGGACGATGGACCCCGAGGTCGCTGCCCGGCTCATCCACTCGGCCGACGAGCGGATCGCGGTGGAGGACCTCGAGCTCGGCGTCCGCTTCCTACGGCATGTCGCCCAACAGATCGGAGGTTGAGGATGGTTCAAGAAGCACCGCTGGAGCAGACCGAGTTCGGCCTCGTGCCGAAGGGCGAGGGCTGGTTCGTCGTCAACGCCAAGGAAGCGCGGTGGTTCGAGCACGAGAAGTTCGGCTCCGGGACGGGCTTCGAGGGCGATCCCGAGTTCAAGCAGCTGGGGATCAACATCGGCGTAATCGAGCCCGGACAGCCGGCCTGCCTCTATCACCGCGAGACGGCACAGGAAGACTTCCTCGTCCTCTTTGGCGAGTGTCTGCTGCTCGTCGAGGGTGAGGAGCGTCCCCTGAAGAAGTGGGATTTCGTCCATTGCCCGCCTGGGACCGATCATGTCTTCGTCGGCGCCGGCGAGGGGCCCTGCGCCATCCTCGCCGTTGGTGATCGTGTGCATCAGGAGCTCGTGTACCCGGCCTCCGAGCTCGCAGGCCGGTACGGGGCGAGCGCTGAGCGCGAGACGCCGAATCCAAAGGAAGCCTACGCGCCGTTCGGAAGGTCCTCCGAGGCGCCATACCGCGGCCAGCTCGACCGCGCGAGCTAGTCTCTGCGCGTGCCGGAGGAGAAGATCAGGCTCGGCGGGATGGCCCTCGCGAACGGCGTGCTCGTTCACGGCCCCACGGCCTGGGCGTGCGCGATCCGGTCGCCGGAGGGCGAGCTGAAGGTCGAGTCGGCGTACAAGCGCTTCCGAGCCGCCGAGGTCGGGCAGCCGCTTCTGCGCGGCCCCGCCCGTCTCGCCGAGGTGATGGTGCTGCTGCCGCAGGTGCGGCGTGCGTTGCCCGAGGCTCGGCTGCCGTTCGAGCGCCCGCGCGTGCTCGCGACGATGCTCGGCGGCGCGATCGCAACACGGCTCGTCAAGACCTCGCGGCTACGGCCGCTGGCGCAGGAGCTCCTCGCCGGCGCGTTCTCGCTCGCACCTGCAGCGCTTGCCGTCCGCGGCTCGGAGGTCGCCGCCTACCATGGAGCCGAGCACATCTCGATCGGCAGCTACGAGCACGGGGAGACGCGCGCGAAGGAGCACGAGCGCTGCGGCTCGCACATCGTCGGACCGTTGCTCCTCAGCTCGGCCGTCGGGGGCGCCCTCGCCGCCCGCGCGCCCGAGCGTCTGCGTGGGCCCGCTCGCGCCGCCGCGCAGCTCGGCGCCGTCGGCGTTGCGACAGAGTTGTTCAGCTGGATGGTCCGCAATCCGGACCACGGGCTCTCCCGCGCGCTCGCGAAGCCGGGCCACGAGCTTCAGCACCGGCTCGCGACCGAGGAGCCGAGCCCGGAGCAGCTCGAGGTCGCCGAAGCCGCGCTCGATGCTTGCCTGGAGCTTGAGCATGAAGCTGCAGGAAGCCACTAGGAGGGTCTAGCGGAATGGCGCTCGTCGTCGGGGTGCGCTGCTCGTTCCCTGGGGAGGACGCAGGGAGCGTCCATATCCGTAGATATGGGCGCGACTGAGGA
>Ga0184619_10000291_pt1 | contig 16915 bp, 13 predicted proteins | sample PLM0_60_b1_FD_133146 | JGI IMG/M metagenome (GOLD analysis project Ga0184619, IMG submission 133146) | Groundwater sediment microbial communities from an aquifer in East River, Colorado, USA - PLM0_60_b1 | ecosystem: Environmental > Terrestrial > Soil > Riparian zone | place: USA: East River...
AATGCCGCCTCGTCGTCTCCCTCGCCTTCCCGCCATTCCTTCGCGCCATAGGCGCCCCCGACGGCCATGCGCACGACCGAGATCGGTGCGTGGACTCCGCCGAGCGGAACGACGCCGGGTATCCGCCGACCCGTGCGGACGATCACGCTGCCGTCGATCTCCTCGCGCAGGATCCGGTTCGGCGAGCCGACATCGTTGGCTCCCTCGGGCGTGATCGTGGCCGCCTTCAAGCCGAGTCCCGCCTCCCTGAGCGCCGCGGCCGCCTCGAGGACGACCTCGTTCTTCGTCGCGCGCCGCGACTCGAGCGAGAGATCGAAGCGTGGGAGCTCGAGCTCGAGCCCGGTGACGTCGGGCGCGAGCACCCGCAGCGCCTCTTCGAGCAGCTCCTGTCCCGTTTCGTCGCCTTCGAGCACGACGATTCGCTTCGCGTCCATGGCGGGGCGATTGTAGTGACGGGATTACGGAGTGCTTCGGCGGGCATCACGGCCACCGTGGCCAGGAAAGGAGGGTGGAGACGCGTCGGCTCGCGCCGTCATTTCTGCTATCTCGACGCGCGCGGCATGAGAATCACCGATCCTGCGAAGCTCGAGCGGATCGAAGCCCTCGCGATTCCACCGGCCTGGAAAGACGTCTGGATCTCCCCTCGCCCCACGGCAAAGCTGCAGGCCACCGGCGTCGACGCAGCCGGCCGGCGCCAGTACCTCTACCACGTGGATTACCGCGCGGCTCAGGAGGAGGCGAAGTTCGACAGGCTCGTGCGATTCGCCGACGCGCTGCCGGCATTTCGCCAGGCGATGGCGGAGCACATGGAGCTCGAGCCGATGTCCCCTGAGTGGACGTGCGCGGTCGCCGTGCGGCTGATCAATCTTGGCTGGTTTCGCGTCGGCGACGACCGCTACGTCAAGGCGCACAAGACGTTCGGAATCACGACCCTGCGAAAGGGCCACGTCAAGGTTCGCGGCAGCAGGATCGCGTTTCGCTTTCGAGCGAAGCACCGCATCTGGGTCCGGACCGCGGTGGTCGATTCGGAGCTCGCCGCGGCAATGCGGCAGCTCCAGGCAACACGGGGGCAGCGCCTCTTTCGCTACCGCCTCGAGGATGAGATCTACAACCTCACCGCCCGCAAATTGAACGATTACATCGGCGAGTTCATGGGCGAGGAATTCACCGCCAAGGATTTCCGGACCTGGGGCGGGACGCTGATTGCGGCCGTCGCTCTGGCCGAGCGGGGGGAAGCGGAGACCGACGCCGAGGCGAAGCGGGCCGTGGCCGCAGTGATGAGAACCGTCGGCGAGCGCCTCGGCAATACGCCGGCGGTTGCGCGTGCGTCCTACGTCAGCCCGGCCGTCGTGGAGCAATATCTCGACGGGCGAACCCTCGACGATTTCCGGCCGCGACATTTGCGCGTTGTCAGGGCCCGCGAGACGGGACTTGATCTCGAGGAACAGGCGCTTGTCAGCTTGCTGCGTTCGTGGCGAATACGCCGGGCGCGCAAAGCTGCTTAAAATCGCAATCGCGTCTCGACAGGATTTCTTACTTCTCTGAGTGAAAAGGAGGACGAATCGTGGCTCGTAAGACCGTGCTCGTCTGTGACAACTGCGGCAATGAAATCGACGAGGGTAAGGGCGCGTCGATGCGGATCAACTATTCCGATGCCCGCCGCGGCTCGAAGCAGGCCGATCTCTGCGACAACTGCGCCGGAGGCATGCCCGGGCACGCCGCAGCGCGGCGCGGCCGCCGGCCGAAGTCCGTCGCTGCTTAGATCTCTGGCGACAGCCCCGCTCTAAGCGAGAAAACCGCAAAAAATCCCGTCTGGCGGCGGGTCTAGGATTGGGCCGATGGCCATGACGCTGCTTGCCGGGCCCGCGAACGCGGGCAAGGTCGCTCTCCTGCTGGAGCGCTACCTGGCCGCGCTTGCGCGCGAGCCCTTCCTGATCGTGCCGAACCGGTCGGACGTCGACCGGGTCGAGCGCGAGCTCCTGGCGTCGTGCGGAGCGTTGCTCGGCGGCGAGATCGGGACGTTCGACGACCTGTTCAGGCGCCTTGCGAGGGACGGTGGAGAGCACCGCCCGGTTGCGACCGACGCGCAGCGTGCGCTGATCGTCAGGCGCGCGCTCGCGCGGGCCCGGCTCAACGGCTGGACCCGCTCGGCTCGCTTCGCGGGCTTCGCCGACGCGCTTTCGTCGGCGCTCGGTGAGCTCGAGTCCGGGCTCGTCGAGCCTGGAGAGCTCGAGGGCGATCTGGCGGGCCTCTACGGCGAGTACCGCGCCGAGCTCGATCGCCTCGGACTCTGGGATCGCGACCTCGAGCGCAGCGCGGCCGCGGAACGGCTGGCAGGCGAGCTCGGCGCGTGGGAAGGACGGCCTGTCTTCGCCTATGGCTTCGAGGACCTCACGGGGGCGCAGTGGGCACTGTTGGAGGCGCTTGCGGGCCGCGCCGAGGTGACGGTCTCGCTTCCGTACGAGCCGGGACGCCCCGCCTTTGCGTCGCTGGAGCGGACCGCGGCCGACCTGTCGGAGCTGGCGCGGCCGAGGATCGAGGAGCTGCCGCCACGACCCGAGGTTCGGCCCCCGGCACTGGCGCATTTGGAGCGCACCCTCTTCTCCGCGAAGACGGGCGCTGAGGGTCCTGTAGTCGATGGCGCGCTCCGTTTCTTCGAGGGTGCCGGACGGCGCGGCACACTCGAGCGCGTCGCCGAGGAGCTGCTCGCGCTGATCCGTGGAGGGACTCCGCCGGAGGAGATCGCGCTCGTCTGTCCGCGGGTCGAGCGCTACCGAGCGCCGCTCGAGACCGCACTCGGCTCGCTCAGGGTCCCGTACGCGATCGAAGGCCGGATTCGCTTCGATCAGACCGAATTCGGCCGCGCACTGCTCTCGCTGCTTCGGTTCGCCTGGCAAGGTGGCGGCCGCGGCCTGCTGTACGGCTTCCTGCGCTCGCCCTATTCCGGGATCGCGCGCGCGAGCGTCGACTGGATCGAGGGGCGCCTCCGCGGCCGTGCGGTCGAGACCGGCGAACGGACGGAAGAGGAGACGATGCGGCTTCGCGACGGACACCCCCTCCCGCCGCTCGAGCTCCTCCGAAAGGCCGAGACGCCGCTCGCCGCACTGCGCGACCTTTCCCGCTTCATGCTCCGCGCTGCCCACGGGCTGGAGTCGCCTCCGGTGGGCGAGGAGTCGCGGCAGGATCTGCGGGCGTTCGAGGCGCTCACCCGCCTCGTCGACGAGCTCGAAGGCTGGCTCGCGCTCGGCGGCTCGCTGACCCCGGACGAGATCGTCGCGGCCCTCGAACGCGCCCAGGTACGGGCGGGCGGGAACCAGGGCGGAGCCAGTGGCCGTGTCGACGTCGTCGATCTCCTCCGCGCCCGGACGCGGCGCTACGAGATCGTCTTCGTTCTCGGCCTCGAGGAGGGAACGCTACCGCGCCGTGGCGAGACGTCGCCGTTCCTCGACGAGGAGACCGCGCGTGAGCTCGATTCGCGCCTGCGCCGGTCGCGGCTGGCAAAGCCGGACCCGGTCACGCGCGACCGCTACCTCTTCTACACGGCGTGCACGCGCGCGACGCGACGGCTCTATCTCGTGCGCGAGGCAGCCAACGACGAGGGCGGGCCGCGCGAGCCGAGCCCGTTCTGGGACGAGGTTCGCGGGCTCTTCTCCGAGGACGAGGTGCGCCGCGCCACGACACGCAGGCCGCTCTCGGCGCTCACGTGGCCCGTCGAGCAAGCGCCGACGGAGCGGGAGCGCCTGCGCGCGCTCGCCTCGCTCATCTCCGTCGACCAGGAGGCCGCACGATCGCTGGCGCAGGCGAACGGTTGGGAGCGGCAGCTCGACCGCGCGCTAGGCGCTTTCGAGCGCCCGACCCGGCTGACGCACCCGCTCGTGCTCGAAGAGTTGCGCGCAAAGACGAACTTCGGCGTCACCGAGCTGGAGACGTTCGCCGACTGCTCGTCGATCTGGTTCGTCGACCGCGTGGTCGGCCCCCGCACGATCGACCAGGTTGTCGACCCGCGCCTCCGCGGCCAGGTTGCGCACAGCGCGCTGCACAAGTTCTTCGTGGGCGTTCCGAAGCGCCTCGGCGTCGAGAAGGTCGGTCCGGACCAGCTCGACGGCGCGCTCGAGTTTCTCGGCGAGTGTCTCTCGGAAGCCATGGCGGGTGTCCGGATGGAGCTGACCGACCTGCAGCGGCGCGAGCTCGAGCAGGGCCTGCTGCGCGATCTCGAGGCGTTCGTGCGAGACGAGAGCGCCTCCGAGCTACAGCTGGTCCCGCGACGGTTCGAGGTCTCGTTCGGCTCCGAGCGTTCGCCCCAGGAGCTCCAGCGCGGTCTCGATCTCGGCACCTTCACGCTCTCGGGCAAGATCGACAGGATCGATCTCGACCCCTTCAGCGCCCGCGGGATCGTCCAGGACTACAAGTCGGGCAAGACCGCGCACTCGGCGGCGCAGATCGAGTCGGAGCTGAAGCTTCAGATCCCGCTCTACATGCTCGTCCTCCGCGACCTCGTCGGCATCGAGCCGCTCGGCGGGATCTACCGTGCGCTCTCCGGCAAGCGGGACGCGCGCGGCCTGCTACGTGCCGAGGCGAAGGAAGACGGCGTCCCTGGCTTCTCGCGCAACGACTACCTCGACGAGGAGGCGTTCTGGGGCCAGGTCGAACGGGCGGAGGAACTGGCGCGCGGCTTCGTCGGTCGGATTCGCGGCGGCGACGTCCAGCACGACCCGAAGGGCGGAGACTGCCCGCCCTGGTGCGAGCTCTGGCGGATGTGCCGGGTGAACAGAGCATGAAAAATCCGAGTCTCCCGAGCGAAGCGAAGGGACTTGCCGGCCCCGCGGAAAAAGCGCAGCATTTTTCGCGGATAAATCCGGAGCAGCGCGCCGCGATCGCCGCGCGGGGCCACGTCTTCGTCTCCGCGGGGGCGGGCACCGGCAAGACCCTCGTCCTCGTCGAGCGGTTCGCCAACGCGGTCTGCGACGAGGGCCTCGACGTTGGCTCTGTGCTCGTGATCACGTACACGGAGCGCGCGGCCGGAGAGCTGCGGGGGCGGATCCGGCACGAGTTGCTCGACCGTGGCCGGGACGACCTCGCGCGGGAGCTGGACGGCGCGTGGATCTCGACGATCCACGGCTTCTGCCACCGGCTGCTGAAGACGTATCCGTTCGCGGCCGGGCTCGACCCGCGTTTTCGGGTCCTCGACGACAGCCAGGCGCGGGTGCTCCGCGGCGAGGCGTTCGAGGAGGCGCTGGGCGAGTTCTGCGCGGGCGACGATCCGCGCCGGCTGCGGCTGCTCGCGACCTACGGCGCGGGCGGGCTGCGGCGGATGCTGACCGGTGTCTACGAGACTCTGCGCGCCGCGGGGCGGCCGCTCGAGCTCCGCCTGGGCGAAGGCCCGGCTCTGGCTCTGCGCGTCGAAGCGCTCCGGGACGCGGCGCGGTGCCTCGTCGAAGAGGGCGGATACGAGGAGCAGCGCGCGCAGGCCGCCCGGATGCTCGAGCTGCTCGAGCGCGACCGGCAGGCCGAGGACCTGCTCGACCTCTCCGAGTTCGCGACTCGCGGCGGCCCGCGCGAACGGTTCGAGAGCTACGAGGCTGCGCGCAAGGCCGTCGAGCAGACGGCGCTCGACGAGCTCGCGACCAGGGACCGCGAGCTGCTCCAGGAGCTGCTCGAAGGCTTTGCCCGCGCATACGCCGGCGCGAAGGAGCGCGAGTCCGGCGTGGACTTCGAGGATCTGCAGCTGACCGCGCGCGACCTGCTCCGCGAGCACGAGGAGATCAAGCAGCGCGAGGCGTGGCGCTTCCGCGCGGTCATGGTCGACGAGTTCCAGGACACCAACCGGCTCCAGTGCGAATTGATCGATCTGATCGCCGGGGACGAGTTGTTCTTCGTCGGCGACGAATTCCAGTCGATCTACGGCTTCCGGCACGCCGACGTGAACGTCTTCCGGGAGCGCCGCGCTCAGGCGGGCTCGGTCCTGCCCCTGACGCTGAACTACCGCTCGCGGCCGGAGGTGCTTGCGGCGGTCAACCACCTCTTCGGCTCCGACTTCGGCGACGAGTTCCAGCCGCTCGCCGCCTCCGGGGAGTTCCCCGATCCGGTGTTCGGGACGCCGGTCGAGCTGCTCGTCACCGACAAGTCGGGCTACAGTGGCACGGGCACGCATTGGCGACGCGGCGAGGCGCGCTCGGTCGCCCGGCGGGTCAAGGAGCTCGTCGACGCGGGTGCGGCAAAGCCGGGCGAGATCGTGCTCCTTTTCGCCGCCGGGACCGACGCCGAGTGGTACGAGCAGGAGCTGCGCGAGCTCGGCCTGCCGACCTACCGGACGACCGGCCGCGGCTACTTCGGCCAGCAGCAGGTGGCCGACCTGCTCGCTTACCTGCGGCTGCTGCACAACCGCTACGACGACGAGGCGCTCGTGACCGTGCTCGCGTCGCCCATGGTGGGTGTGTCGAACGATGCGCTCGTGTTGCTGCGGCGGGCGGCGTCGAAGCGGCCGCTCTTCAAGGGGCTCGAGCGAACCGTTCCAGAAGGGCTCGACCCACGCGACCAACGGCTTTTCCAGGCGTTCCGCCAGCGCTTCGAGCGGCTCGTCGCCGCCTCGCGGACGCTCTCGCTCGAGCGGCTCTGCGAGGAGATCGTCTCCGCGCACGACTACGACCTCGCCGCCCTCGCGCAGTGGGACGGGCGACGCCGCTACGCCAACCTCCGCAAGCTGGCCCGCCTGGCGCGCTCGTACGAGGAGCTGCGCGGCGCGGACATCGAGGGCTTCGTCCGCTTCGTCCGGGAGCAGGACGAGGCCGGGGCGAAGGAGCTCGAGGCCGTCGCCGAGGAGGAGGACGCGGACGTGATCCGGCTGCTGACGATCCACGCGGCCAAGGGGCTCGAGTTCAAGGTCGTGGTCGTCGCCGACGCCGGCCGCGATCGAGCGGCTCCGGGTGCGGATGAGATCCTCGCTCTGCCGGACGGTCGCTTCGGCTTCCGCGTCGCCGATCCGGCGACGGGAGTCCGTAAGCCGACGACGGCATACGAGGAGGTGCGCGCGGCCAGCCGCGAGGAGGCCGAGGCGGAGCGCCGCCGCCTCTACTACGTCGCGATGACCCGCGCCGTCGACCGGCTGATCGTGGCGGGCTCGATCGATCCCGAGAAGACGGCGGACGAGCGGACGCCGATCGGTTGGGTGCTCGGCCGGCTTGAGATCCCGGCCTTCGACGATGCCGCCGACGGTCCGGTCGAGCTCGAGCGCGACGGGGCGCGGATCCTGCTGCGCCTCGACCGCTTCCGGCCGGAGCCTGTAATCGAGCCCGTGCCGGAGCCGGCCGCGGAGCCGGGCCAGCTCGCCTTGTTCGAGCCGAACGGCTCCGGCGGTTCGGCCGTTGTCAGCGCTCCCAAGCTCCCGCCGCTCGAGCCGGTGCCGGAGCCGCCGCTGCACCGGGTCCGCACGCTCTCGTACAGCGCCCTTGCGCTCTTCGAGTCCTGCTCGTACCGCTACTACGCCGAGCGGGTCGCGGGAATGCGGCCAGTCGATGCCTCAGGCTCCGTGCCGGGACACGAGGGCCTCGCCGCGACCGAGATCGGTGACAGCGTTCATGTCTTGCTCGAGGCCGTCGACCTCCGCGACCCGCGACCCCCCGAGCCGGGGGCGCTCGCGGAGGCCGTGCGCGCGCGCTACCCGGCTGCGACCGATGACGAGCTCGAGCGGATCGCGGGGCTCGTGAGCGCCTACTGCGAGTCGGAGCTGGCCTTGCGGGTCGCGTCGCTCGAAGGCGCAGCGCCCGAGCGGCCCTTCGCCTTCGAGCACGACGGCGTGGTCCTGCACGGGCGCCTGGACGTCCTCCATCGCGACGGCCCGCGAGCTCTCGTCGTCGACTACAAGACGAACGTCCTCGAGGACGCGTCGCCGGAAGAGCTGATCGAGCGCGATTACCGTCTCCAGCGGCTGGTCTATGCGCTTGCGTGCTTCCGGGCCGGCGCCGACGAAGTCGAGGTCGTCTACCAGTTCCTGGAGCGTCCCGATCCGGCCGTGACAACGACCTCCCACCGTTCGGAGGTCGCGGCGCTCGAAGCCGAGCTCTCTGAGGCGATCGCCAGGATCCAGGAAGGTGTCTTCAAGCCGACGCCGAGCGAGTTCATCTGCGCCGGCTGTCCCGTCCTCGACGTCGTCTGTGCGGGGCCACGGCTCCGGCAGCAGCCGGAAGCCTCGATCCCGGCCGAGATCGCTGTCGGCTAAGTGCCCCGTCCGGCAATAGTCAGGGCATTTCTGGCGGCGCCCGGGACCGCCAGCCGGCGTCCTCAGTCGCGCCAATATGCCTGCATATTGACGCTCCCTGCGTCCTTGCCTGCCGGCCCCGGTCACTCGCCAGAAACGCGAGACCATCGCCGGACGGGCCACTAGTCCGCGGCCGTGCCGCGGAGCTACGTCCACGAGGCGCGGCGCCGTGTCGGCCCGAAGCGGGCGCGGATCGTGCCGATCATCGAGCGGCTCGCAGCCGAGCACCCCGAGGCGACGATCGCGCTCCGATTCCGGAACGAGCTCGAGCTGCTCGTCTCGGTGATGCTGTCGGCGCAGACGACCGACGTGAACGTGAACCGTGTCACCGAGCGGCTGTTCGAGAAATACAAGCGTCCGGAGGACTACCTCGCCGTCTCGCAGGAGGAGCTCGAGCGCGACATCTACGCGACCGGGTTCTACCGGCAGAAGGCGCGGGCGTTGCGCGCGACGATGGCGATGCTGATCGAGGAGTTCGGCGGCCGGGTTCCGAGGACCCTCGGGGAGCTCGTCCGCCTTCCAGGCGTGGCGCGCAAGACGGCGAACGTCGTCGCGGCCGAGCTCGGCGATCCGCAGGGAATCGTCGTCGACACGCACGTCCGCCGGCTTTCGCAGCGGCTTGGCCTGACCAAGCAGGAGGACCCGGTCAAGATCGAGCGCGATCTGCAGCGGCTCGTGCCGCGCGAATCCTGGGGTCTCTTCCCGCACCTGCTGATCTGGCACGGCCGGCGAGTCTGCGTCGCTCGCGCCCCGCGCTGCGAGGACTGCGTCGTCAACGACCTCTGCCCTTCGAGCCGCGTCTAGTTCGTCGTTCACGTCGCGGCCGTCGTGACGCTTCGATTGGGGTCTGTCCCCACGAACTGCCTGAAACGGTCGGGTGTGGAAGAAGAGTCACACTTTCGTTGCGCTCGCCATGGCTGAAACCGCCCTTGTCGTCCTCCTACCCGAGCTGGAGCCGCTGATCGGCGGTTGGCGCCGCCGCTACACGGGCAACGGGGCACGCGGCTTGCCGCCTCACGTGACGCTGATCATCCCGTTCGCGGACAGCTCGGAGGTCGACGAGCGGCTCGAGGGCATCGGGCGGGTGATCAGTGAGTTCGCTCCCTTCCGAGTCGCGCTTCGCGAAATGGCCAGATTCCCGGAGCTCCTCTACCTCCGGCCAGAGCCGGCCGACCGTTTTGTCGCGATGACCGAGGCCTTGGCGGACGCTTTTCCAGAGTTTCCGCCCTACGGTGGCGAGTTCGACGAGATCGTCCCGCACGTCACCGTTGCGCAGTCAGAAGACGAGGTCCTCGCGGGGGTTGAGCGAGAGCTGCTCCCGCAGCTGCCTGTGGAGACCCGGTGCGAGCGTGCCTGGCTCGTCGAGAACGCGCCCACCGGTTGGCGGCGACACACCGCATTTGCCCTCGAACGACGCAAATCCGTCTGACTCTCGTCACGCCCCACCGCGTACGCTCGGGGGCGTGCGGGAGATCGACCTCGCCGTCTACGCGGACGCCCTCGCCGGCGAATCGGCGGCGCTTTCCGCGCGAGCCGAGCGAATCCGCTCGAGGCTGCGTCAGGCAAAGATCGAGCGCCGCGCGCGCAACGATCTGTCGTCGGCGACGGTCGACCGGCTCGAGTCGCTCGGCCTGCTCTCCGGGACCGACCAGGGGGCCGCCCATGCCGAGCTGCGCGAGCTCGAGGAATCGCTCGCGGCGGTGGAAGAGCTGCAGGCGTGGGTCGAGGGCGAGCTCTCGGCCACGAACGCGGCCTAGCCGCGTTCGTTCGTCACGAACGCGGCGTGATAGCCACGAGCAGGCCCCCGTCCTCGTCGTATGCGGGGAAGAAGTCGGCCGTGACGGTCTTCTGCTTCCCGGCCCGAGTCCGCATCTGTAGCTGCTCGCCGAGCCGCCGGACACCCCACTCGAGCGAGAGCTGGGCGGGATTGCGGCCGTCCTCGTACCCCGTCAAACCGAGGCTGTCCATGACCTCGCGGCCCATCAGCTCGTCTTCTCGGTAGCCGGTCAGCTCGAAGACGCCGCGGCCCGAGGCGAGGATCCGGCTCTTCTGGTCGCAAACCACGAAGCCGGTACCAGGCGCCGGGTAGTAGTCGTCCATCAGCTCGAACAGGAACCCGAATCCGCAGCGATGGCACGCGACCGCCTGCCTGGTCAGGCCTTCCTGGCGGTCGTGGTCGATCGACCGTTCCCTGCAGTTCGGGCAGATGAAATAGGGCACGAGATGATGGTAGAGACGAGCGTTCGGCTCAGGTCGAGCTTGCGCGGCGCCTCCCACGGAGCGAGCGAGGATCCAACCTTCGCAGCGGCGGCAGCTCCGGGCGCCGGAGCGGGTCGCCGCCGATCCAGCCCAGCCAGCGGAAGAACGCGAGCTGGAGGACGGTCGTGAAGGCGATCCAGCCCCAGCTCCACCAGTAGCCGAAGCTCCAGCCGAGCTCGGGGATGTGATTGAAGTTCTGCCCGTACAGCCCGACGATGAAGGTCGGGACGAGCAGGAGCGACGCAATCACCGTGAGTCGCTTTACGACCTCGTTTTGATCATTGGCGATCTTGGCCTGGCTGTAATCGCGCGCGCTGGCGAGCAGATCTCGAGAGAGATCGAGTCCGTCCATCGCCCTGAGCAGCTTGTCGTATGCGTCCGAGAAGTTCAGCTCGATCTCTCGTGGCAGCAGCTCGGGGCCCTCGCCGACGTCGATCCGACGGTCGACGATCGACCGCACCGCGTCGCGGGTCGGCGCGAGTGTCCTGCGGACGTGGAGAAGGTCGTGCCTCAGGTCCGAGATCCGGCCCCGCACCTGGGTCGAGGTCCAGGCCTCGATGCCCTCCTCGAGCTCGTCGATCTCGTCGTTCAGGGCATCGACCAGATCGAGGAAGTCCTCGGCGATCAGATCCACGATCCGGTAGAGGATCATGCCGGCTTGCTCGTCGGCGCCTTTCTCGACCAAGATCTGGGCGGGCCCAAGGTCACAGGGATAGCCGCGCTCGGGAGTCTTGCGCACCGTCACAAGACGCTCACGGGACGCGATGATGTCGATCTCCTGATAGAAGACCCGGTCCTCCTCGCGGACCGCGACCGGCAGCAGGAAGACGCCGAAGACGTAGTGATCGTGGCCCTCGAGCCGTGGCCGCGGCTCGTCGTCGTGAAGGGCCGGCTCGAGCAGTTGCTCGAGCGCGCGCTCGTGGATCTGCGACGGCAGCACTCGCCTGAGCTCATCCTCCCCGGGGTCGAGGAGATCGATCCACTCGGCCATGCCTTAAGTCCGGGGTGCCGCCAAAGCCGTCTCTGGGTGACCCTCACGGGCCGCGAGCCAGCGTTCGGCGTCGAGTGCGGCCATGGAGCCCATGCCGGCGGCGGTGATCGCCTGCCGGTACACGTGGTCGACGACGTCGCCGGCGGCGAATACGCCCTCGACGTTCGTCGCCGTCGAGCCGGGCTGCGTCAGCAGGTAGCCGGCCTCGTCATGGTCGAGCTGGTCGAGGAACAACTTTGTCGTCGGGTCGTGCCCGATCGCGACGAACAGCCCGTCGGCTGGTATCTCGCTGACCTCGTCCGTCTCGACGTTGCGGACGCGGACGCCAGTCAGCTTCCCGTCTACGGCGCCGAGCGCCTCTTCGACGACAACCGGCGTCACAAACTCGATCTTGTCGTTCGCGCGGGCGCGATCGAACATGATCGGCGAGGCGCGGAAGTCGTTCCGGCGGTGTAGGACGGTGACCTTCGAGGCGAACTTCGTCAGGAAGATCGCTTCCTCCATCGCCGAGTCGCCGCCGCCGACGACTACGACCTCCTTGTCGCGGTAGAACGCCGCGTCGCAGACGGCGCAGTAGGTGACGCCCCGGCCGTGCAGCGCGCGCTCGGACGGCAGACCGAGCTGGCGCGCGGTCGCGCCTGTCGAGACGATCACTGTCTCCGCGCGATACTCGTCGTCCCCGACCCAGACGCGGAACGGCCGCTCGGAGAAGTCGACCCGTGTGACGTCGTCGGCGATGAACTCAGCTCCAAACCGCTCGGCCTGGCGCCGGAATTCGCCCATCAGCTGCGGGCCCATGATCCCGTCGGCGAAGCCGGGGTAGTTCTCGACGTCGCTTGTGATCATCAGTTGGCCGCCCCACTGGAACCCTTCGATGACGAGTGGCTCGAGGTTCGCTCGGGCGCTGTAGAGCGCAGCCGTGTAACCGGCGGGGCCGCCGCCGATGATGATCAGCTCGCGAGCTCTGTTGTCGTTCACATTTCCTCCAAATCAACTGGGCTAGTACCAGCCCTCACAGTATTCAACGGATCGGACCTCCCGAACGTTCCCTGGCGAGCGGCTATGCGACGGGTTCTCCGCACAGATACAGCTTGCCTTCGCGCACTGCGCTTTCGTCGTAGAGCCGGTGGGGTTGCGACTCGCCGAGTCTCAACAGGTGGATGACCTCGTGGCCTCGTGCAGTCAAGAGCTCTGCGATCAGGCGCCTGTGACAGCGCCACCACGGCGTCTCCGCGCACATGAAGCACGGAGTCGGTTGGGCGAGAGCGGTCTCGAGTGCTCGCTGCCAGGGCTTCGTGCCCATCCGGGCCGCATAGCTGCGGAACGCGGCCACGCGGATGCACGGAAAGCGCTCCTCGCCCGGCTCGTTCGAACGCCTGCCGCCGAGCTCTTCCGCATGGCGATAGGCGATCCCGGCCGCGGCCAGCGTCTCGTTGAGCGCAGCCTGGTTGAACTGAGGGTTGCGGCGCGAGCCCGGGAAGCGACGGACGTCGACGAGTGTCCGGACGTCTGCAACTCGCAGAGATGTGACGAGCTCGCCGGCCGGACGGGTGCCGTGGCCGATGGTGAAGACGCGCACACGAATAGAATCGCCGCTTCGCTTAGAGGGTAATGTGCGGTCCGCCTCTCGGTTTCGTCAAGCGGTGCCGGTTTCGCCTAGAACGGCGGATTCGCGGCACGGCTCGGAATCAACCGGGCGAGCTGCGAAGCTCGAGCGCGGCGGCAAGCGCGCAAAAGCCCGTACACCGGCCCCCCAAAACGGTCGGGCAATGTCAGACCTACGGGGGAAGCACCCGAGACCAGCGGTCGGGATGATGTATGAAAGCCGGGGCTCGGCGTCTGGCCCTTGCGGCTGGCCAGACGCCGGCGGTAGGGAGAGGGTAAGGCCGCAGCCCCGGCTTTACGTCATTGTTGGCAGGGTTGCAAGTCAGAATCAAGGGGGCGACTGCACTGGGGGACGGGCCGGTGTTCAGACGGCCCGGTGCCACGAGCGGTCACGATGTGTTCCGCGACCCGCTCGCCTACTAGGCACCACCGCGAGAGTTTCGGTAGAAACCGAGCCGGAGCGGTTTGGCTGAGCCGACCGGCTTAGAATCGCCGCTTTCCGGCAAGGAGGCGCAGGTGGCTGCAACCGTAAGCTGGGACGGACTTCGCGAGCTGGCGAGCTTTCGCGCCGAAAAGGGATGCGCGATCAGCGTCTACGTCGATCTCGACCCCAGCGTTGCGCCGACCGCCGGCGATGCGGCCAGCCGCGTCAACTCGCTCATGCACACGGGCGAAGAGCGGGCGGAGGCGGCGCAGGAGCTGACCCACGGTCAGCGCGAAGCGATGCGTGCAGACCTCGCCCGAATTCGCGAGTTCTTCCAAGCCGAGTTCGACCGCGACGGAGCTCGCGGAATCGCGGTCTTCTGCGCGGGCCTCGACAATGCGTGGCGCACGTTGCCCCTCGGCGATCCGGTCGCGGACAAGATCGCGATCGGTCGTGAGTTCTACCTCGCGCCCCTCGTCCCCCTCGTCGGCCGTGGCGACGGAGCTCTGATCGCCGTGGTCGGGCGCGAGCGCGGAACGGTCTACATTCTGCGCGCCGGGAGACTCGAGGAGATCGTCGACCAGTTCGACGAGACGCCCGGTCGCCACGACCAGGGCGGATGGTCGCAGGCCCGCTACCAGCGGCACATCGAAACGCTCGTCCATGAGCATCTGAAGGTAGTCGCCGAGCAGCTCGACCGCCGTGTGCGGCGCCTGCAGAGTCCGAGGATCGTGGTCGTGACCACGGAGGAAACGCGTGCCGAGCTCGAGGAGGTGCTCTCGTACGAGGTCAAGAACGCGATCGTCGGCTGGACCCAGGCGGAGGCGCATGCTGCTCCCGCGGAGCTGCTTCAGGCTGCTCGGCCGATCCTCGAGGATTGGCACGCCAAGCAAGAGCGGGAGGCAGCCGAGCGCTGGCGGGAGGAGTCGGGTCGTGGCGGGCGCGCAACGGCGGGGTGGGCAGACACCCTCGAGGCCGCGTCCGACGCGCGGGTCGAGCTGCTGCTCTTCCAGGAGGGGGCGGAGCACTCCGCGTGGCAGTGCCCGCGATGCGGCCGCGTGAGCGCCGAGGGAGGCCCCTGCCCGCTCGACGGGACGCAGATGGAGGAGCGCGACGACGGTCTCAACCTGGCCGTTCACCAGACGCTCGCCCACGGCGGCAGCGCGCTCGCGCTGCGCCACTACCAGGACCTCGAGCCGGTCGAGGGAATCGGGGCTTTGCTCCGCTACTGACGCTTCCGGCCGTGTCCCGGTACCTGGCACGCGGACACGCCTGATCTAGGCCCGCCGCTGGTGATGGCCATTCGCGCCCGGCCGCTCTACGACCGGAAGGTTGCCCTCTTCGGACCCGTCCGCATGCCTGGCACGGGGACACGGCTCGCCAGGACCGCTCGTTGGTCAATAACTAAGCTTGAGGCCGATGGCGTCACTCGCTCGCACGATCCTTGAAGAGCACCTCGAGCGGGGGGAGCTCGTTCCCGGCCAGGAGATCGCGCTCCGCGTCGACCAGGCGCTCGCGCAGGACGCGACCGGAACGATGGCGATGATGCAGTTCGAGCTCTTCGGTGAGGAGCGCGTACGCGTCGACACCGCTGTGGTCTACGTCGACCACAACATCCTCCAGATCGACTTCAAGAATCCGGACGACCACCGCTTCCTCCAGGCCATGGCAGCCAAGTACGGCGCCTGGTTCTCGCGGCCCGGGAACGGGATCTGTCACTACCTCCATTGCGAGCGGTTCGCGAAGCCCGGACAGACGCTGATCGGCGCCGACTCGCACACGACCCAGTCGGGCTCGTGCGCGATGATCGCAATCGGCGCAGGCGGGCTTGACGTTGCGGTTTGCATGGCAGGTCATCCCTTCGAGCTGCCATGTCCGAAGATCGTTGGCGTCTTCCTCGAGAACGAGCTCGCACGCCCGTGGATCCAAGCCAAGGACGTGATTCTGGAGCTGCTTCGCAGACGGGGTGTCCGCGGCGGCCGCGGCTGCATCTTCGAGTTCACGGGCCGCGGCGTGAGCACGCTCAGCTACACGGAGCGCGGGACGATCGCGAACATGATCGCCGAGCTCGGCGCGACCGGAGCAGTCTTTCCCGCGGACGAGGAGACCCGCGGTTGGCTCGAGGAGCAGCAGCGCAGCGAGGACTTCGTCGAACTCCCGACCGGCGACACCGGCGACTTCGACGACGAGGAGCACATCGACCTCGCCGGGTTGGTTCCGCTCGTCGCCAAGCCGTCGAGCCCCGGCAACGTCGTCCCGGTCGACGAGGTGGTGGGAACGCCGATCCAGCAGGTCTGCATCGGCTCCTCGGTCAATTCGTCCTACCACGACCTGGCGCTGTGTGGCGCGGTCATGCGCGACCAGCGGCTTTCCGAGCAGCTCGTCTCGGCGACCGCGACGCCTGGATCGCGCCAGATCCTCGACCAGATCACGCGTTCGGGAACGTACGTCGACCTGCTGATGGCGGGGGTGCGGATGCTCGAGCCGGCCTGCGGCCCTTGCGTCGGCATGGGCCAGGCGCCGCCGTCGGGCGCGAGCTCGCTGCGCACCTTCAACCGGAACTTTCCCGGACGGAGCGGGACTGCCGACGACCAGGTGTACCTCTGCTCGCCCGCGGTCGCAGCCGTTTCGATGCGGAACGGGGTCATCTCCGATCCGCGCGAGCTCGATCCGCCCGAGTTGCCGGACCGGCCGCCGGCTCGCCCCGAGGTCGTCCAGAAGCACATTCTCGAGCCCGCGCCCGAGGACGAGGCCTCTTCGATCGAGATTCCGCGCGGCCCGAACATCTTTCCGCCGCCCGAGCAGAAGCCGCTGCCGGAGGTGCTCGTCGGCCGCGTCCTGATCGTCGCGCCCGACGACATCTCGACAGGTGACCTCTCGCCCGACGGCGCAACCGTGATGGCCTACCGCTCGAACGTGCCGGCAATCGCGGAGTTCACCTTCCAGCACCGTGACAAGGGGTTCGCGAAGCGGGCGCACGAGTGGGGCGGAGGCTTCATCGTCGCCGGTGACAACTACGGCCAGGGCTCGAGCCGCGAGCACGCGGCGCTGGCCCCGGCGCAGCTGGGTGTCAGGGCCGTGATCGCGAAGGGCTTCGCCCGCATCCACCGCCGCAACCTGATCGCGCAGGGAATCGTTCCGCTGCTCTTCAAGGACCCGGCCGACTACGACCAGGCGGAGCTTGGGCAGAAGTGGGAGATCCGCGATCTGCACGCGATTGCAGACGGGGAAGACGAGCTGCAGGTCGAGATCGAAGGCGCGCCTGCTTTCACCGTCACGCACGACTTCCTGCCGCGCGAGCGCGAGATCGTCGTCGCGGGCGGGCTGATCCGCTACCTCAAAGAGCAGCAGCCGGCAGGCGTGTAACTACGCGGCATCGGCC